>Ga0209023_10002510_pt1 | contig 22842 bp, 26 predicted proteins | sample LakOneMetagenome_FD_187468 | JGI IMG/M metagenome (GOLD analysis project Ga0209023, IMG submission 187468) | Freshwater and sediment microbial communities from Lake Erie, Canada (SPAdes) (version 2) | ecosystem: Environmental > Aquatic > Freshwater > Lentic | place: Lake Erie, Canada...
CTGCAGCGAGCCGCCGCCGATGTCGAGCACCACCCCGTCCTGCAGGGTCGAGGAGTTGACCGCGGCCAGGTAGCCGTAGCGCGCCTCCTCCTCGCGGCTGATCACGCGCACCGCCAACCCCGCCTCGGCGCGGACGCGCTCCACGAAGGCCTCGCCGTTGTCCGCCTCGCGGATGGCGCTGGTGGCGACCGCGTCGATGTCCTGCACGGCGATGCCCGTCGCGGCGCAGAAGTGGGTGAACACGTCGATCGTCGCGAAGGCCCGGCCCATGGGGTGCTCGCCGAGCTCGCCGGTCGACACCATGCCCTCGCCGATGCGCACGTTCTCGTAGATCTCGTCGGTGCGCTCCCACCAGCCGGGGCCGGCCGTGAACACGACGAGGCGGAAGGAATTCGACCCCAGATCGATGACCGCTCTACGGTGTTCGGTCATGGGATCGGTGCGTGACGAGGGCTCGAAGATGACGCGGCGACAGGCCCCGGACACGGTTGAGGCCACGTCCCACGGGGTACGGGCCAGCTTAGACCGCGGGGCCCCGGAACACCGCGTGCCCCGCGTGACGTCGCACACCACCGTGCCCGGCTGGGGGACCCGCTCCCGGCGGTACGACGATCCAAAGGTCAGGTCCAGCATGCATCGCCTCCCCTCCACGTCGCGGATCATGGGAGGTGTCGTGAGCGCGGCGTGCCTCAGCGTGCTGCTGGTGGCGCCCCCGGGGGCGACCGCCGCCAAGGCCAAGCCGAAGCCCTCCAAGCTCTCGGTCACGTCGCTGCAGTCCCCGCCGTCGTCGATCGGCTCGGGCGGCCGCTTCACGATCTCGGGCCGCGTGCGCAACACGGGCGGCCGCACCGCTCCCGCGCTCCTGGGCTTCACCCTGCGCGCCGGGGCCCATCCGCAGGTCGTCTACTCCCTCGGCGCCGGGCGGATCTCCGCCGTGCGCGCTGGGCGCACCGTCGCCTTCCGCATCCGGGTGAGCTCCCCGAAGCTGAAGGAGGCGCTGAAGTCGGGGTTCCTGCTGCAGGCCTGCGTGAAGACCTCGCGCAAGGGCGGCGAGCGGTGTCGCAAGGCCGCCGGCCGCATCGTGGTGCGTCCCGCGGGGCCCGTCCCCCCGGTCACGACGCCGACGACCCCGACGACGCCCACCACCCCGGTCGACCCGACGGTCTACACCTCGGGCGCCCGCACGCTGAACGACTCGCTGTTCCCCACCATCGGCAACGGCGGCTACGACGCCCTGCACTACGACCTGCGCCTGGGCTACACCAACATCCTCACCCGCGTGCTGCGCGGCACGGCCACCATCACGGCCAAGGCCACGCAGAACCTCAAGGACTTCAGCCTCGACTTCCAGGGGATGCCGGTCTCCGCGGTCACCGTCGACGGCCAGGCGGCCTCCTACGCCTACGACCTCGACAACAACAAGCTCATCGTCACCCCCGCGGCGGGGATCAAGGACGGCACGACCTTCGCGGTCGCGGTGACCTACGGCGGCTCGCCCAGCCCGGTCATCGATCCCGACGCCTCCCAGGAGGGCTGGCTCTCCAACAGCACCTACGGCGCGGTGGCGCTCGGCGAGCCGCTCGGCTCACAGGGCTGGTTCCCGGTCAACAACGTGCCGTACGACAAGGCGACCTACGACATCACCGTGACGACCCCGTCGACCTTCCAGGCGATGTCCAACGGGCGCCTCATCTCCACCGACGCCGGCGACGACGGCACCACCGCCTACCACTGGCGCGAGGCCTCGCCGATGGCGCCCTACCTCGCCACCGTGACGGTCGGCCAGCTCGACCAGTCGGCCAGCGACCTGACGAGCAACCCCGATCGCTCGCTCTACATCGGCATCGACCAGTCGATCAACGCCACCAACCCCGGTAACAAGGCGACGATGGTCGCCCGCCAGCAGCGGGTCCCGGCGATCCTCGACTGGTACGCCGGCTACTACGGCGTCCCCTATCCCTTCGAGGCGGCCGGCGGCATCGTGCCGCGCGTGGGCAGCAGCGTCGGCTACGTGCTGGAGACCCAGACCAAGCCGACCTACCCGAGCGCCAGCGCCAACACGCCCGGGACGTCGATCTCGACCATCGCCCACGAGAACGGCCACCAGTGGTTCGGCGACCTCGTGACGCTGACCCAGTGGAAGGACATCTGGCTCAACGAGGGCCTCACCGAGTTCTCCTCCTGGCTGTGGGAGGAGCGCCAGGACGGCGGCGCCACCACCGCGAGCATCTGGGACGACAACTACGCCACCACGTCGACGACGTTCTGGAACATCGCCCCGGCCGACCCGCCGTCGGCCGCCGACATCTTCGACGGCGACGCGATGTACACCCGCGGGGCGATGGTGGCCGAGGGCATGCGCCAGATCCTCGGCGAGTCGCAGTTCGTCTCCGTGATGCACGACTGGCTCACGCAGCACGCGTACGCCAACGGCACCACCGAGCAGTTCATCGCGCTCGTGAAGGCGGCCGATCCCACCCGGGCCGACCGGTGGACCGAGTTCTTCCGCCAGTGGCTCTACACGCCGTACGAGGGCGACCCGGCGGCGGGCAACAAGCCGCAGATGACGCCGGCGAACTTCGACAGCTTCGTGCTGCCGTAGCCCGGCCGAGGCCGGCCCGTCAGTCCGTGGACGGGTCGGTCTCGATCAGCTCGACGCGGTAGCCGTCGGGGTCGCGCACGAAGCACAGGCGGGAGCCGCCCTCACGCACCGTGTAGGGCGGCTTCTCCGGCTCGATGCCCTGCGCGGCGAGCTTCTCGAGGGTGGCGTCCAGATCGGGCGCCGCGATCGCGATGTGGTTGTAGCCGGTGCCCATCTCGTAGGAGTCGACGCCGAAGTTGTGGGTCAGCTCCAGGCGCGCCCCGTCGCCCGGGAAGCCCATGAAGACGTTGATCGCCTCGTCGCGGATCGGCATGCGGCCGATCTCCTCCAGGCCCAGGGCGTTGTAGAAGGCGACCGAGCGGTCGATGTCGCCGATGCGGTAGCAGGTGTGGATGAGCGCGGTCATGGGTGCGAGCGTACCCGCGTGCGGCGCCGGCGATGCGCATGCGAAGCTGTAGGCATGGTCATCGAGCGCTCCATGAACGATCAGTTCCTCTCCAACACCTACCTCGTGGGCGAGGAGGGCGGCGGCGGGTTCTTCGTCGACGCCGGCGGCCCGGTGGCGCCGCTCATCGAGGCGGCCGACCGCCTGGGGATCACCCCCACCCACATCCTCCTGACCCACCACCACTACGACCACGTCAGCGAGGCGCCCGCTCTGCTGGAGCGCTGGCCCGACCTGGAGGTGCTCGTGCACCCGCTCGAGCGCCCGCTGGTGGAGGAGCTCGTGCCCGGCGTCGTCACCGGCACGATGCAGGAGGACGAGACGCTGGACATCGGCGGCCTGCAGGTGCGCACGCTGCACACCCCCGGCCACACGGCGGGGATGCTGTCGCTGCTCGTCGGCGGCAATGTCTTCACCGGGGACACGTTGTTCAAGGACTCCGTCGGCGGCGTCCGCGCGCCCGGGTCGACGACCTACGCGGACCTGAAGACCTCGGTGATGGACACGCTCCTGGGGCTGCCGCCCGAGACCGTCATCCGCCCCGGGCACACCGACCCGACCACGGTCGCGCAGGAGTGGGAGCACAACGCCTTCGTGCGCGTGTGGCGCGGCCTGGACGACGAGGGCGACGAGGCCTGCACCGCCATGGGCGAGCCGGCCACCCTGATCCTGCTGGGCAACGATTATGACGGCGGGTACAAGGCGTGGGTGCGCTGGCCCGACGGCCGCGACGACATCGTGCCCGGCTCGCAGATCCAGCGCGGATAGCGCGCCGGCCCCATCGCTGACCCACCGCCGTGCTCGGCCCGCGCACCCGGCTCGTCGTCCTGGCGGGCGGCCTGGCCACCCTCTTCCTGCTGCTGGCGCTGAGCGGGTCGCTGTCGGCGGACGCCGTGCGCGACCGGGTCGACGACGCCGGCTGGGCCGCGCCCGCCGTGTTCATCGTGCTCTCGGCGCTGCTCACCGTGGCGCTCTTCCCGGGCCCGATCCTGTCCGCCGCCAGCGGCCTGCTGTTCGGGGCGGTGGCCGGCACCCCGATCTCCATCGTCAGCGCGACGCTGGGCGCCTGCCTGGCCTTCAGCCTGTCCCGGTGGTGGGCCCACGACGCCGTGACGGAGCTGGCGGGCCCGCGGATCACGGGGTTGCGCCGGTGGGTCGGCGACCGTGGCTTCAGCGCGATCCTCCTCGTGCGGGTGGCCCCGGGGGTGCCCTACAACCTCGTCAACTACGCGGCCGGCCTCACCCCGGTGGGGCTGGGCGCCTTCGCCCTGGCCACCGCGCTCGGCGTCGCGCCGCGGGCCTTCGCCTACACCACGCTGGGCGGCAACCTCACCGACTTCGGGAACCCGGCGTCGCTGGTGGCCCTCGGCGTCCTCGTCGGCATGGCGATCTTCGGGGCCTGGCTCCTGCGCCGCGACCGCCGCGCCCCCGTGGACGAGGAGCTGCTGTAGCTACAGCTCCATGACCTGGAAGAGGCTGGTCGTCCCCGGCCGGCCCGACGGCAGCCCGGCGGTGACGCCCACGCGCATCCCCGGGCGGCACCAGCCCAGCTCGACCACGCGCTTGGCGGCGTCGATGATCAGCTCCTCGGTCACCTCGTGGCGACGCTGGCTGGCCGCGCGCACGCCCCACATCAGCCCGCACCGGCGGACCGTCTCCTTGCCGGGGGAGAGGGCGTAGATCGGCACGTTGGGCCGGTGGCCGCTGACCAGCCGGGCGCTGCGCCCGGACAGGGTGGGGACGACGAGGGCGTCGAGCTGCAGCTCGCGGGCGGCCTCGCAGGCGGCATGGGCCACGGTGTAGCTGGGGTCGCGCCCGTCGCGCCGCACGCGCGACTCGTTCCACACCTGGTAGGGCGCCTCGCGCTCGGTGGTGCGCGCAATGGAGTCCATCATGGCGATGGCCCCGATCGGGTGGGCGCCGACGGCGGTCTCCTGGCTGAGCATGATCGCGTCGGAGCCGTCGAGGATCGCGTTGGCCACGTCCGACACCTCGGCACGCGTCGGGCGCGCGGCGGTGACCATCGAGTCGAGCATCTGGGTGGCGGTGATGGTGGGGCGGGCCATCGAGCCGGCCATCGCGATGAGGCGCTTCTGGACGATCGGCACCTCCTGCAGCGGCAGCTCGATGCCCAGGTCGCCGCGGGCGACCATGATGCAGTCGGCGGCGCGGATGATCTCCTCCATGCGGGCGACCGCCTGGGGCTTCTCGATCTTGGCGATGAGGGGCATGCGCGTGTGCTCGCGCACGAACTCCAGGTCGTCCGGGCTGCGCACGAAGGACAGGGCGACGATGTCGATGCCCATGGCGATGCCGGCGCGCAGGTGGGCCAGGTCCTCCTCGGGCACGGACGGCAGCTCGTCGACTGGGCCGGGGATGTTGAGCCCCTGACGGCTGACGACGGAGCCGCCGATCTCCACCTCGCAGTCGACCTCGTGGTCGCCGGGGCGGGTGGCGGTGGCGACGAGGCGCACCGCGCCGTCGGCGAGGTAGAGCAGCTCCCCGGGGTCGATGGCGGCGGCCAGCCCGGGCCACGACAGCCACAGGTGCTCGGCCGTGCCCTCGGTCTCCTCCTCGCCGCAGGAGATCGTCACCTTCGAGCCGCGCTGCAGATCGATGCGACCGTCCTTGACGTGCCCGATGCGCAGCTTGGGGCCGGGGAGGTCCTGCAGGATCGCCACGGGGCGTCCGGCCCGGCCGGCGGCGGTGCGCACGAGCTGGACGGTCTCGGCGTGCTCGGCGTGCGTGCCGTGGGAGAAGTTCAGGCGTACGACGTCCATCCCCGCCTCGACCATGCGGACGAGGATCTCGGGGTCACGCGAGGCGGGACCGATGGTCGCGACGATCTTGGTGCGGCGCACGCCCCCAACGTATCCCAGCGCGCCGCCCGGCCCGCCGTCGGCAACGAAGTCTTCACCCGATCGGCGGCCCCCCGGCCCGAACCTCATGACATGAGCCCCACCTGTCGGGGCTCATGTCACGAGGTTCGAATAGGTCAGCCGACGAAGCGGCCGTCCTGCAGGATCGGCTGCCCGTCGGCGCTGAGCCGGCCGCCGTCGCGCAGGTCGCAGATGAGGTCCCAGTGCAGGGCGCTGGTGTTCTGGCCGCCGGTCTCCGCGTACGAGCGGCCCAGGGCCAGGTGCACCGTGCCGCCGATCTTCTCGTCGAAGAGGATCGCGCCGATGGGGCGGTCGATGCCGAAGTTGGTGCCGATGCCCAGTTCGCCGAGGCGGCTCGCGCCGGGGTCGGTGGCCAGCACCTGGCGCAGGTACTCCTCGCCCTCCTCGGCCGTCGCGTTCACCACCACGCCGTCCTTGAACTCCAGCTCCACCCCGGTCACGCGCACCCCGGCGGGCGAGGAGGGGATGGTGAAGCGGATGCGGCCGTTGGCGCTCGTCTCCTCCGGACCCGTGAAGATCTCGCCGGAGGGCATGTTGCGCTTGCCGTCGCTGTTGACCCAGGTGCGGCGATTGACCGACAGCGTGATGTCGGTGCCCGGCGCCTCGATGCGGATCTCGCGCACCTTCTTCATGCGCTCGATCACCCCGTCCTGGAACCGCGACAGCTCGTTCCAGCCGGCCACGGGATCGGGCTGGCCGAGGAACATCGCGTTGCGCACGAAGGCGCCGAAGTCGTCGAGCGTCATCCCGGCCTGCTCGGCGCCGGCCTCGGTCGGCCACAGCGTCGAGCACCAGCGCTTCTTCATCGTCGCCTCGCGGATCACGGACCGCCCGCGGGACAGCCGGGCGATCTTCTGCGGGTCGATGCCGGCGAGCGCATTGGTCTCGTACGGGGCCTGGATCGCCAGCAGGCATTGGACCTTCTTGGCCTCGCGCAGGGCGAGTTCGTCCACGTCGTCCAGGTGCAGGTCGCGGGCGTGGCGAAAGAAGTTGGCCTGCTGGCCGGGCAGCTCCACCCGCACCATCGGCCAGGCGTTGCGCTCCAGCACCGCGCGCTCGACCTCGAGCAGCAGCGGGGCGGCCAGCGCCGTGGAGCGGATGAGGACGCGCTGCTCCGGCTTGACGTCCAGGCAGTAGCCGACGAGGAGGTCGGCGAAGCGGGCGGGATCCATGGGGGGCGTGGGCACGGCGGTCATCCTGCCCAGCCGGCTCGCAGCGCGTCGAGCGGGCCCTGCGGGTCGTGGCCCAGGCGCGGGGCCAGCGCGCGCACGAGCGCCTCCTGGGGCTCCAGGTTCGCCCCGACGCCCATCACCCCGACGCGCCACGTGCTGCCGGCCAGGGGCCCGAGCCCGCCGGAGATCTCGATGCCGTCCTCCAGGAGCAGCGCGCGGCGGATGCCCGCCTCGTCCTGCAGACCCTCCGGCAGGCGCACCGCCAGCAGCGGGTGCAGCGCCTCGCCGTCGGGGGCCAGCCGCTCCAGGCCGAGCTGGGCCAGCGCTGCGCGCAGGGCGTCGTGGGCGCGGGCGTGGCGCTCCCACCGGCGCTCCAGCCCTTCGTCCTCGACGATCGCCAGCGCCTCGCGCAGGGCGTAGACGAGGTTGATCGGCGCGGTGTGGTGGTAGGCGCGCGCTCCGCCCTCCGAATCGTTCCAGTAGCCCAGCACGAGCGAGAGGTCGAAGTACCAGGAGCGGCACGGCGTGCGGCGGTGCATCACCCGCTCGGCGGCCCGCTCGCCGAGGGTGAAGGGGGCCAGGCCGGGGATCGCGTTGAGGCACTTCTGCGTGCCGCTGAAGGCGGCGTCGACGCCCCACGCGTCGAGCTCCAGTCGCTGGCCGGCCAGCGAGGTGACGCAGTCCACGAGCAGCAGCGCGTCGTGGGCGCGGCACGCGTCGGCCAGCCCGTCGAGCGGCTGGCAGACACCGGTGGAGGTCTCCCCGTGGACGACGAACAGCGCGGCGGTGCGCCCGTCGACCGCGTCGATCAGGCGCTCGACCTCGATCGCCCGGCCCCACGGCGCCTCCACGCGCACCACCTCGGCGCCCTGGCGCCCGAGCGCGTCGGCCATGCGCTCGCCGAACAGCCCGTGCACGCCGCACACCACCCGGTCGCCCGGCTCCACGAGGTTGGCCACCATCGCGTCCATCCCCGCGCTGCCGGTGCCGCTGATCGGCAGGGTCGCCCGGTTGTCGGTGCGCATCACGCGGCGCAGCGCCCCGGCGGTGTCCTGCATGAGGTCGCTGAACCAGGGGTCCAGGTGGCCGACGGTCGGCTGGCCGGCGGCGGCGAGCACGCGCGCGGGGACGGGGCTGGGCCCGGAGCCCAGCAGCAGGCGGGTGGGGGCGTCGATCGGCATGCCCGGAATCTACGGGGCCTGGACGTCCGGGAAGAGCTCGGCGCAGTGCTCGCGCAGCACGGAGCGGATCCAGGCGCGCTCGTCCTGGCCGGCCATGCGGAAGCGCGCGAGCATCTCCTTCTGGTCGCCCACGGGGACGTCGTGGATGCTCCAGCGCACGGCGAGCCGCTCGAAGAGGAACTCGACCGCGCGGTGCCAGGCGTCCTCCTGCGACAGCGGGCTGCCCTGCACGGTCGCCGCGTACTGCGCCCGCGTCTTGGGCGACATCACCCCGCGCAGGACGAGGACCTGCTCGCCGCCGGGCGCGGTGTACGTGCTCTCGGGCGCGTCGGGGAAGGGGTCCTGGTCGCCCGCCCGGCCGCGGGCGCGGCTGCGGCGCCCCATCAGAGCGTCCCGGCCACGACCTGCTCGAGCGTGCCCCGCACGTCGCCGGTGATCGGCTCGGTGTGGCCGGGCCAGGCGGCGGTCGGGGCCAGCGCGGCGAGCTTGGCGATCGACGCGCGCGCCTGCTCGGTGTCGAGGTTGAAGGCCACGTGCGGGACGCGGGCCTTGCCCTTGAGCCCGGTCTGGGGATCCAGGGTGTAGAAGCAGTCGGTGGTCAGCGCCACCCCGTCGCTGTCGCGGAACAGCCCGATCATCCCCGGGGCGTGGCCGGGCAGGTGCACGACGCGGAAGCCGGCGGCGATCGGGTCGCCCTCGGCCACCACGCCGGCGATCTCCACGGGGCCGCCGTCCCAGCTCTTGAGCAGGCGGGGGAGCAGCAGCCGCCCGATCGGGTTGAGCGTGTCGATGCGGAAGTAGTGGTCGCCGCCGTCGCCCTCGGCGTCCTGTCGCTCGTCGGCGTGGCAGAACACGTGGGCGCCCACGTATGGGGCGGTGCCGCGGTGGTCGGCGTGGGAGTGGCCCAGCACCACGCGGTTGATCCCGCCGAGCGCGGCGCCGGCGCGGCGCACGTCGTTGACCATCGAATGCACGCCCGCGTCGAACTGCACGACGCCGTCGGAGGCCTCGGTGTCGCGCACGAAGTACACGTTCATCGTCCGGCCGGGGATGCCGCCGCGCAGCAGCCACACGCCGTCGGCCACGTCCTCCACGTCGCCGCCGCCGACCTTGCGGGCGATCTTCGTCTTGGCGTTGAAGGCCGCGGTGATGCGCGTCTGGGCCTTGGACCCGTCGGGCGGCAGGACCCCGAGCTGGCGCATGAGGGTGGCGCCGTCGAGGTAGGCGTCGTTGGAGACGATGCGCCCGTCGCGCACGGTCACCTGGTCGATGCCCGCGATCGAGACGGCCGCCCCGGTGGGCTCGACGCCCTGGAAGGGGGCGGGGCCGGCGAAGGTGGCGGTGGCCGACCAGCGCACGGCGCAGCGGTCGCCCTCGGTGGTGGTCGACTCCACCACGAACAGGAAGTCGGGGAAGGAGGCGAAGATCGACCCGAGGAACTGGCGCACGCCCTCGGGTGCGACGGTGTCGACCTGCCCGTGGACGTGCTCGCGGCCGCCCGGCTCCCACAGCGCCACGGCCGCGTCGAGGTCCAGGTCGGCCAGGGCGCTGAAGTAGGCCCGTGCCACCCGTTCGGTGGTCGCGGGGTCGGGTGTGGTCGGCTCGGTCATCGGCTGCTCCTCGGTCTCCTCGGCGGCGGTCCTGAGTCTAGTCCGGACGCTGTGCGGGACCGCACTACGGCGGCGGTGGGAGGCATCTAGGGTGTCACCATGTCTGCACCCGCCCGTCGTCGTGAGCTGGGTCGGGGCGAGCGTGTGCTCCCCGGGCTCTGGCGGCTGCGCCTGCCGCTCCCGTGGCCGGGCGTCCCGCACTGCAACGCGTGGGCGGTGGCCGCCGGCGACGGCATCGTCCTGTTCGACACCGGCATGCACGAGCCCGGCTCGTTCGCCCATCTGGAGCGGGCGATGGACCAGGTCAACCTCAAGCCCGAGCTCGTCCGCGCCGTCGTGTGCACCCACGCGCACTCCGACCACTACGGCCAGGCCGGCACGATCATCGACCGCTCCGGCGCCCCGCTGTGGCTGCACCCGGACTGGGGCCACATGAAGCTCGCGGCCACCGACCCCGACGCGGCGCTCGCGCTGCGCATCGAGATCGCCCGCCAGTCCGGGGTCCCGGAGGAGCCGCTGCGCGCCTACCAGGAGACCCACCGCGGCCAGGGGTACGGCATCGCCCGCCTCGTCGAGCCCGACCACGACCTCGTCGGCAGCGTGGTGATCGACACCGACCTGGGGCCGTGGGAGGTGCACGAGACGCCGGGCCACGCCCCGTCGCACGTCGTCTTCTACCAGCCCGACCGCCGCCTGCTGATCTCCGGCGACCACCTCCTGGGACGGGTGTCGCTGTACTTCGACTACGGGTGGAGCCCCGACCCCGTCGGGGAGTTCCTGCGCTCGCTCGACGTGGTCGAGCGCCTCGACGTGCGGCTCGTGCTCTCCGGCCACGGGCGCACCTTCACCGACGTGCAGGCGCACATCGACGCCAACCGCACGCTCGTCCACGAGCGGCTGGCCACCGTCGAGCGCGAGCTGGCCGCCCACGGGCCGATGACCGCCTTCGCCGCGGTGCCGCTCGTCTTCCCGGGCCTGATGAACCAGCAGAGCGCCAACTGGCTGCTGTCGGAGACGCTCGCCTTCCTGCGCCACCTGGAGATGACGGGCCGGGCCGGGCGTGAGGTCCTCCCGGGTGAGCCCGAGGTGTGGACCGTCGCCTGAACAACCTTGACACACCTGTGTCAGGGTTGCGCTAGGATCGCCGCATGCGCATCGACGAGCACCTGGCCGCCTCCCAAGAGCCGGTCTTCTCCTTCGAGTTCTTCCCGCCCAAGACGGAGCTGGGCGAGCAGCACCTGTACGACGCCGTCGCGCAGCTGCAGCCGCTGGAGCCCGCCTACGTGTCGGTCACCTACGGCGCCGGCGGCACCACCGCGGGCAAGACCCTGGAGATCGTCTCCCGCATCCGCCAGGAGTACGGCCTGGAGGCGATGGCGCACTTCACCTGCGTCGGCGCGACCGAGCAGGAGCTGCGCGGGACGCTCGACGAGATGGCCACGCTCGGGTTCGAGAACGTGCTGGCGCTGCGAGGTGACCCGCCGGCCGGGCAGACCGAGTGGACCAAGACCGAGGGCGGTCTGGAGTACTCCAGCGAGCTCGTCGGCCTGATCGCCGAGGACTACGACTTCGCCGTGGCGGCGGCCTGCTTCCCGGAGACCCACATCCACGCGACGAGCCCCGAGGACGACCTGCGCCACCTCAAGGCCAAGGTCGACCGGGGCGTCGGCTTCCTCATCACCCAGCTCTTCTTCGACAACGCGGTCTACTTCGACTTCGTCGCGCGGGCGCGGGCCATCGGCATCGACGTGCCGATCATCCCGGGCATCCTGCCGATCACCAACATCGCCCAGCTCCAGCGCATCACCTCCCTGTGCGGCGCCACGCTGCCGCCGGCGCTGCTGCGCGAGCTGGACCTGCGCACCGACGACCCCGACGCGGTCGCCGACTTCGGCGTCGCCCAGGCCACCCTGCAGTGCGCCGAGCTGCTCGCCGGCGGCGCGCCCGGGATCCACTTCTACACGCTCAACCGCTCGCCCTCCACGCGGGCGATCCTCAGCGCGCTGAAGCTCGCCCGGCCGTGGGATCGCGCCGACGTCCCGGCTTGATCCGGTCTTCGGTCGACCCAGGGTCCCGAGAGTCCATCACTGCGGCGCGCACAGCCCCTGCAGCAGCGTGGTGATCAGATCCTCGACCTCGGCTCGCACCGACGCCGGGTCGTCGGCGGCGAGCACGAGCAGCGCTCCCTCGATCAGGGGCGCCAGGAGGAGTTGCCCGGTGAGTTCCGGATCTCGAGGCGCAAGCTCGCCGGCGTCCATCGCGGCGCCGACCAGCGCAATCACGAGGCCGAGTCCGTGGCGCATCGCCGCCCGGCGCCACCGCTCCCAGCCAAACACGCGTTGTGACTGGCCGAGGCCGATGCGCCGCAGGTAGGGCGAGGTCTCACACAGCACCAGGTACGCGTGCGTCGCACGCGCCAGCGCATCAAGAGGCCCGGTCGCGTCCCCCATCAGCGACGCGAGGTCGGCGACGAGGTCGGACTCGCCCCGGTCGTAGACCGCCTCGAACACGTCGAGCTTGCTTGGGAAGTGGTGATACAGCGCCCCCCGGCTGACCCCCGCGCTCCGCAGGATGTCCTCGATCGACACATGCTCATAGTCGTGTTCGATGAACAACGCCATCGCCGCCTGCACGACCTTCTCCCGCGCGCCTTCATCCGGTCGTCCCCGCGGGCGCTTGGGAGGCATCTCGGCCGGGGCGTTGACAGGTCGATCGGGCACGCCTAAGGTATATACAGACTGTCGGTCGGTATATACCTCTCGCCCAACGAAAGGCAGACCATGCAGACCTACGTGATCCTCCGCCGCAACGGCTGGGCCACCGCGTCCGATCTCGAGCAGGCCGCGGCTCGCTCCACCGTCCAGGGCGATGCGATGCCCGACGACATCCGCTGGATCCGCAGCTACGTCCTCGGAGAAGGCGACGGCGGCGTCGGGACCGTGTGCATCTACGAAGCCAGCAGCCCCGAGGCGATCCGCCGACACGCCGGAGCAGCTGACCTGCCGCTCGACGAGATCATCCCCGTGGCCGACACCGTCCTGGTGCGCCCCGACCCGGCGTGACGCCGGCCTACCCGGGCTCGATGTCGAGCGCCTCGCTCAGGCGCGGCGTGCCGTCCGCCGAGGTCCAGCGCACGTCGACGCTGTCGTCCTGGCGGTAGGTGCCCACGCCCCAGGCGCCCAGGAGCCAGCGCCAGCCGCTCACCTTGTCCTTGCGCAGCTCGCGGTCGAAGACGAGCAGGTCGCCCTCGATCGCGTAGTCGGTGCCGGGCTGCTGCAGGACACCGGAGATGTACACCTGGAAGGGTGGCTGGATGGCGGGGGGCAGGCGCACGATGGAGCGGGGCACCGGCCGACCCTAGTACGGCCGGCCCGGGCGGGGCGCGCCGACCCGTTGCGTACCCTTGCGCGGTGCCCGCCGCCGCCGGAATCGACTACGCCATCCGCCGTTCGGACCGCTCCCGCCGCGTGCGGGTCACCGTCGCCCCGGTGAGCGGGGTCGTCGAGGTCGTGCTGCCCGCCCGGGCGCGCGAGCGCGACGCCGCCCGCGCCGTCACGGAGCTGGCCGGCTGGATCACCCGCCGGCGGGCCGACAGCATCCGGGCGCGCGACACGATCGCCGCCCGGGCCGGGCAACTGCCCTTCCTCGGCGAGACCCTGCGGATCGTCCCCGAGCCGGGCCGCACGCGGGCGCACCGCCGCGGCGACGCGCTGCTGGTACCCGGCGACCCGCAGGCGCGTATGGCGGCGATCGAGCGGTGGTACCGCCGCACGGCGCGCGCGCAGATCGCCCCGCGGGTGGCGGCGGCCACCGCCACGCTCGGGGTGCGCTCCACCGGGCTGACGATCCGCAACCAGCGCACCCGCTGGGGCTCCTGCTCGGCCCAGGGCGCGCTGAGCTTCAACTGGCGGCTGCTGCTGGCGCCGGAGGAGATCCTCGACTACGTCGTCTGGCACGAGTGCTGCCACCTCGTGCACCTGGACCACTCGCCCCGCTTCTGGGCGCTCGTCGCCGCGCACGTGCCGGACCATCGCGCCCACGCCGCATGGCTGCGAGATCATGGCGCCACATTGGTGCTCGAGGGATGACGGGATTCCGGCAGGACCACGGCGCCGCGCTCGTCCCGGAGCCATGAGCGCGCCGCCGGAGCCGCTCGACGCCCAGGTCGCCGTCCTCGGGCACGTGGAGTGGATCGAGTTCGCGCCGGTCGACCACGTGCCCGTGGCCGGCGAGATCGTCCACGCCCGCGATCCCTTCGCGCTCCCCGCCGGCGGGGGCACGGTCGCCGCGGTCCAGGCGGCGCGCCTGGGCGCGCGCACGCTGTTCCTCACCGCGGTGGGGGGCGACGACGTCGGGGAGCGCACGCGGGAGGAGCTCGGCGCGCTGGGCCTGGACCTGCATGCGGCCTGGCGGGGCGGCGAGCCCCAGCGCCGCGGCTGGACCCACCTGGACGCGGCGGGCGAGCGGGCGATCACGGTGCTCGGCCCGCGGCTCATGCCCTACGGCGACGACCCTCTCCCGTGGGGGCGCCTCGCCGACTGCGCCGCCTGCTTCATCACCGCCGGCGACCCCGCCGCCATCCGCTTCGCGCGCGCGGCGCGGATCGTCCTGGCCACGCCGCGGGCGCTCCCCGCCCTGGCCCAGGCCGACATCGAGGTCGACGTGCTCGTCGGCAGCGCCCACGACCCGGGCGAACAGGTCGACCCCGGCGCGTTGCCCCACCCACCCGGCTTCGTCGTGCGCACCGCCGGCGCGGCCGGCGGCACGTGGGAGCGCATCGACGGGCGCTCCGGCGCCTGGGAGGCCGCCGCGCTGCCCGGGCCCGTGGTCGACAGCTACGGCTGCGGCGACTCGTTCGCCGGCGCCCTCACCGCCGCGCTCGGCGCGGGGATGGCCTTCGAGGACGCGCTGGACCTCGCGGCGCTGGCGGGCGCCCACTGCCTCACGGGCCGGGGGCCCTACGGCGCGCAGCTGCGCCTGGGCGCTACGCGCTGAGGACCCGCTCGAGCGCCTGGTAGGCGTCCTCGCCCGCCTGCTGGACCACCACCTGCTTGGTGATGCGCCCGGTCCATGCCTCGCTGGAGCCGTCGCCGCGCACGTCGATGCCCGCCCGCACCCGGCCGGGGCCGCGCAGCTCGCCCCGCGCGATCACCTGCTGCACCGCGTCGTAGTCGCGGAAGAGCGCCGAGGCCGGCTCGCCCGTCGCCTCGGCGGCGACGGCCACGAGCGAGATCCGCAGGTCGTTGATGGCCTCCGGCAGGGTCTCGGCCCGCTCCTGCACGACCCGGGGGCCGATGCGCAGCAGGAGCTTCCAGGGAGCGCGGCTCATCGCGCCACGAGCCTACCGTGGTGGGTCAGGCGGCCAGCTGCGCGACGATCTCGCGCACCGGGCTGTCGACCGGGCTCAGCTCGAGCCGGTCGGAGATCGAGGCGAAGAGCCGCAGCACGGCCTCGTTGTCCGACAGCATCGACGCGGAGAAGCGGGTGATGCCCCGCGCGCGGGCGGCGTCGGCGATCTTCGTGCCCAGCAGCCGGCCCAGGCCCTGGCCCTGGAGGTGATCGGCGACGGTGATGGCCGCCTCGGCGCTCTCGGGCTCCTCGGGGTCGCGGATGAACCGCCCGACGCCGACGATGCGGGTCGGGTGGGCGGCCTCGACGGCGACGACGGCCACGTGGTCGTGCCCGTCGACCTCGGTCAGGTAGGTGAGCTCGGAACGGCTGAAGTGGTCCTTGGGCGCGAGGAACCGCGCCCGGGTGGAGTCGTCCGACAGCTCACGCAAGCCGCACTGGAGCGCGAGCTTGTCACCGGGGCGGATGGGCCGCAGGAAGACCTGGATCCCGTTGTCGAGGCGGTTCAGCACGCATCGCACGGTACGTCCCATGACGCAACCCGGGTGTGAGTGCGCTCACGCCCGGTCGGAGATGGCCACGTAGTCGCGTGAGCGCTCGCCCGTGTAGATCTGGCGCGGGCGGGCGATCTTCTGCTCGCCGTCGACCACCATCTCCAGCCACTGGGCCACCCAGCCGCTGGTGCGGCCGATGGCGAACATCACCGGGAACATCTCGACCGGCAGGCCGAGCGCCTCGTAGATGAGCCCCGAGTAGAAGTCGACGTTGGGGTACAGCTTGCGCGAGACGAAGTACTCGTCCTCCAGCGCGATCGCCGCGAGCTCGTTGGCCACGTCCAGGTACGGGTTGGTGCCCGTCACCTCGAACACGTCCTCGACCGCCTTCTTGATGATGGTGGCGCGGGGGTCGAAGTTCTTGTAGACGCGGTGCCCGAAGCCCATCAGGCGCTCGTTGCCCGCCTTGACGCCCTCGATGAAGGCGGGCACGTTGTCGGTCGTGCCGATGCGGCGCAGCATCCGCAGCACGGCCTCGTTGGCGCCGCCGTGCAGCGGGCCGTAGAGCGCGGCGATGCCGGCGGCCATCGCGGAGTACGGGTCCTCGCGGGAGGAGCCGACGGCGCGCACGGCGCTGGTGGAGCAGTTCTGCTCGTGGTCGGCGTGCAGGATGAAGAGGATGTCGAGCGCCCGCTCCAGCCGCGGATCGGGCTGGTACTTCAGCTCGGTCATCTTGTACATCATCCCCAGGAAGTTCCCGCTGTAGGCGAGGTCGTTGTCGGGGTAGACGTACGGCTGGCCGTTGGAGTGGCGGTAGGCGAAGGCGGCGAGCGTCGGCATCTTGGCGATCAGGCGGATCGTCTGGATGCGGCGGTTCTCGGGGTCGTCGATCTCGTTGGCGTCCGGGTAGAACGTCGACAGCGCGCCGACGGAGCCGAGCAGCATCCCCATCGGGTGGGCGTCGTGGCGGAAGCCCTGCATGAAGCTCTTCACGTTCTCGTGGACGAACGTGTGCATCGTGATCTCCTCGACCCACGTCCCGAGCTGGTCGCTGGTCGGGAGCTCGCCGTGGACCAGGAGATAGGCCACTTCGAGGTACGTGCTCTTCTCGGCGAGCTGCTCGATCGGGTAGCCGCGGTACTCCAGCACGCCCTTCTCGCCGTCGAGGAAGGTGATGGCCGAGCGACAGGAGGCCGTGTTCATGAACGCCGGGTCGTAGGTCATGAGGCCGAAGTCGTCGGCGTCGACCTTGATCTGGCGCAGCTCCGACGCGCGGATGGTCCCATCGGTGACCGGGAGCTCGTACGAGGTCCCCGTCCGGTTGTCGATGACGGTGAGGGTCTCGGCTACGCCTCCGTCGGTGCTGTCGCTCATCGCTGCTTCTCCACGTTCGTCTCGTCGGTCCCGGGTGTCCGCGGGAGTCTAGATGGTTGATTCCGCGGGGATCGTGGAGTGCGGCGGTCAGCGGCGCTTCCAGCCGCCCCCGAAGAAGCGGCCCAGCGGCCCGCGTCCGAGGGGGCCGCGCGGGGCCTTGGCCTCGAACTCCGCAGCGCCCTTGTCGTCGCGGGCGGGCAGGTGCGTGGCCTCGGCGGCGGTGAGCGTGAGGGTCACCGCGCGCTCGGCGATCCGGGCGACCTCCGGCGCATCGACGAAGCGGCGTCCGGACGGGCCGTCGAAGACGATGCCGTCGAAGATCTGCTCGCGGGCGTTGTCCAGCGCCTCGACCACGACGCCGAGGCGCTCGCCGTCGGCGGAGACGACCGGGACGCCGGCCGTCAGGACCTTGTAGGAGATCGCGTGGCCGTCGTCGGCCAGGGGCTCGGGCATCGCGGCGGGCGTCAGGCGGTGACGATGATGAGCAGCCCGAGCGTCGCCACGGCGAGGACGCCGGAGACGGTCAGGGTCAGGCGGCCCGCGCCCGAGGTGCCGGGAAAGTCCGGCTTGCGCAGGCCCACGATCGAGACCACGACCGCCCACAGGGCGAACAGCCCGCCCGCGATGAAGTACGGGATCTCGTGGGAGGCGGACTCTTCGGCGGCGAGGATCGAGGCGAGGGCGTGCATGGGCGGCGAGCTTATCCGACGCGGGAGTCGGCGCGTGGAATCCGCGGCCGGGCCGCTACGCGGGCTCGGAGGCGCGGGACACGACGGACCGCACGCGCCGCGGCGCGGGGACCGGCGCCTGGCCGTGGGGGCCACGGCGCGGGGCGCGCGGGAGGTGGGGCCGCGGGTGCATGGGATGCCGCTCCCCGCCCACGTGCAGCCCGCCGTCATCGTCCCCCGCAGAGGGGTCCTCGACCGGCCGCGTGCTCCACCACACGATCCACATCAGCAGCAGGATCGGGATCTTGAGCACGACCATGATGAAGAAGAACGTCCACCCCACAATCCGGATGGTACCGGGGGCGAAGCCCGCCGGAAGCGGACATCGGTGCCAAGTGCTGGTGCCAATGTGGCACGTCGGCGTCGTTCGGGTATTGTTGACACATGGTCAACACGCAGGCGGAGGGCGACGTCTCCGTGAGGCGGGTCGACGCCAGACGCAACTACGACCGGATCGTCAACGTCGCCACCACCGTGCTGGCGGAGGATCCCAAGGCGACGCTCCAGGACATCGCGGTCGCGGCCGGCCTCCACCGAGCCACGCTCCACCGGCATTTCCGCTCGCGGGAGGAGCTGCTGTCCGTGCTGCGCGCCCGGTCTGCCGAGCGCATGCTGGCCGCGCTCGACACCGTCGAGGCCGCTGACGTGCCCACGGTCGACCGCATGCCGCTGTTCACGCTCCTGGTCCTGGAGAACGCGGTCCCCACCGGCCTGTGGCGGTTCACCACCTACTACGGCACCGGCATGGACGAGCACATGGAGGAGATGGTCCGGCGGATCGTCGCCATCCTCGAGGAGAGCCGGCAGGCCGGCGCCCTGCACACCGATCTCAGCAGTGAGCAGTTGCGGGCGATCTGGTACGGCGTCGTCTACGGGGTGCTGCCCCTCATCGACGCCGGCACGATGACCATGGACGAGGGCGTGGGCCTCGTCATGGCCGCGCTGCGCCCCAGCGCGGCCTGACCTCCCTCACCCGCGCAGGCTGATGGGCACGTCGGAGAACGTCGTCATGGCCTGCAGGGCGGCGACGCGCTCGGCGATCTCCCCCGGGGTCAGGCGCGCGACGCGGTCGGTGCCGAACTCCTCGACGTTGAACGACGCCACGGCCGTGCCGTAGGCCATCGCCCGCGTGAGCAGCTCGTGGGTGATCTCCTCCTGAGGATGCGCCGCGACGAAGCCGACGAAGCCGCCGGCGAAGGAGTCGCCGGCGCCGGTCGGGTCGGCGACGTGCTCCAGGGGGAAGGCGGGCAGGGCGAACACGCCCTCCTTCGTGTGGAGCGCCGCGCCGTACTTGCCCTGCTTGGCCACCACCGCGGTGGGGCCCCACGAAAGGAGCTCACGTGCCGCGGCCACCACGGTCGGCTTGCCGGTCAGCAGCTCGAGCTCCTCGTCGTTGAGGAGGATGCAGTCGACCTTGCTGATGATCTCGCGCAGCGGGGCGTTGGCGATGTTGATCCACAGGTCCATCGAGTCCAGGGCGACGAAGCGGGCGCCGTCGCACGCCGCGCGGACCTGCAGCTGCAGGTCGGGGACGATGTTGGCCAGGAACAGCACGTCGCTGGCCGTGGAGGCCGCGCTGAGCTTCGGCTCGAACGTCTCGAAGACGTTGAGGTCGGTCTCCAGCGTCTCGCGGCTGTTGAGGTTGTCGTGGTACTCGCCCTTCCAGAAGAAGGTCTTGCCGCCCGCGACCTGCTCGACGTCGTCGGTGTTCGTGCCGCGGGTCCGCAGGATGGCGAACTCCTCGGGGCCGAAGTCGTCGCCGACCGGGCCGACGACGCGCACGTCGTCGAAGAACGACGCGGCCAGGGCGAAGTGGGTGGCGGCCCCGCCGAGCATGCGCTCGCGCGCGCCGGCCGGGGTCTTGACGGCATCGAAGGCGATGGATCCGACGACGGTGATGCTCATGAAGGTCCTTACGGGGTGGGGCGAAGGGACCGGGCGAGGCTAGATGATCGTCCGCGGGTGCGCGGTGCCGCCCGGCTATCGTGCGCGCCATGTCCGGCACGATGCGCGCGATCCAGATGGCCGAGTTCGGGGGCCCGGAGGTCCTGAAGCTGGTCGACCTGCCCATCCCCGAGCCCGGCCCGGGCCAGGTCCTGATCCACGTCTCGCTGGCCGGGATGAACTTCTCCGACACCCACACCCGGGAGAACCAGTACATCGCCAAGGCCGACCTTCCCCTCGTCCCGGGCGGTGAGGTCGCCGGGGTGCGGGTCGACACCGGGGAGCGCGTGGTCGCCCTCACCGGCAACCGCGGCGGGTACGCCGAGTACGCCGTGGCCGATGCCGATCGCGTCTGGCCGGTGCCCGATGCGGTCGACGACGGGACGGCGCTGGCCCTCGTCATCCAGGGGCTCACGGCGTGGCACCTGTACCGCACCAGCGCCCAGCTGCGGGCCGGCGAGTCGGTCGTCGTGCAGGCGGCGGCCGGGGGGATGGGCACCCTCCTGTGCCAGCTCGGCCATCCGATGGGCGCGGGGCGCGTGATCGCCGTGGCGTCCACGCCCGAGAAGCGGGAGCTCGCCCTGGAGCTCGGCGCCGACGTGGCCATCGACGCCGACCCGGAGGGGATGGGCGAGCGCCTCCTGGGGGCCAACGGGGGCACGCCGGTCGACGTCGTCTTCGAGATGGTCGGCGGCCGGGTGTTCGACGAGTGCCTGGCGGTCCTCGCTCCCTTCGGGCGCCTGATCGCCTACGGCATCGCCACCCGGGAGCAGAACGAGGTGCGGTCCGGCTCGCTGATGAAGCACTCCCGCGCGGTCGTGGGGTTCTGGCTCATGCACCTGTTCGATCGCCCCGACATGGTCGCCGAGGCGTTCGAGGACCTCTTCGCCCGCGTGGCCCGGGGCGAGCTGCGCAGCCACGTCGGCGCGACCTATCCGCTGAGCGAGGCGGTGCGGGCGCAGACCGACTTGGCGGGCCGCAGGACGACGGGTAAAGTGCTCTTGGACCCGCGCGCGTAAGCGCACGTGGACCTGTCGCGGCCCCTCGCCGCGCACGGCCACGTACTCTGTGTGGGTAGTGACCACCTTCGCCGAACTCGGCCTCTCCGAAAGCACGCTGACCGCTCTGCAGGACGTCGGCTACGAATCGCCCTCCCCGATCCAGGAGCAGGCGATCCCGCTCATGCTCGAGGGACGCGACATGATCGGGCAGGCGCAGACCGGCTCGGGCAAGACCGCGGCCTTCGGCCTGCCGATCGTCGAGTACGTCGATCCGGCCGTCAACGAGGTGCAGGCGCTCGTCCTCACCCCGACCCGCGAGCTGTGCATCCAGGTGACGCAGGCGCTGCGCACCTACGGCGCCCGCAAGGGCGTCGACGTCGTCGCGGTGTTCGGCGGCGCGCCGATCCGCACCCAGCAGGCCCAGCTGCGCGGCGGCGGCCACATCGTCGTCGGCACGGTCGGCCGCGTGAAGGACCTCATCTCCCGCAACAGCCTCGTGCTGCACGACTGCCGCTTCGTCGTGCTCGACGAGGCCGACGAGATGCTCGACCTCGGCTTCCTGGAGGACGTCGAGAAGATCCTCTCGCTCACGCCCAACAGCCGCCAGACCGCCCTCTTCAGCGCGACCATGCCGCCGCCCATCCGCGCGCTGGCCGACCGTTACCTGTACGACCCCGAGATCGTCAAGGTCAAGGCCGCCACGCTCACCGTCGACAGCGTCGAGCAGTTCCAGGTGGACGTCAAGCAGGCCGACAAGCCGGAGATGCTCCTCAAGGTCCTGCAGGCCGAGAAGCCCGACCAGGCGATCGTCTTCGTCCGCACCAAGATCCGCTGCGACCAGCTGCACCGCAAGCTGCGCGACGGCGGGATGAACGTCAAGGCGCTCCACGGCGACATGTCGCAGGGCTCGCGTGACGGCGTGATGCTCGGCTTCAAGGGCGGCCGCGTGCCGATCCTCGTGGCCACCGACGTGGCCGCGCGCGGCCTGGACATCTCCACGGTCACCCACGTCGTCAACTACGACGTGCCGAACTCCCCGGACACGTACGTGCATCGCATCGGCCGCACCGGCCGCGTCGGCCGCTCCGGCCGCGCGATCACCTTCGTGGAGCCCAAGCAGGCCAGCGACCTGCTGGCCATCGAGGGCCACATCAACGCGAAGATCGCCCAGTGGGAGCCCGGCGCCCACACCGCGCCGGCCAAGATCGAGGAGAAGCCGCGGCGCCACACCAAGCCGCAGATCTCCCGCTCGGCCGACGAGCCGCTGCAGACGCTGGTGGCCTCGGCCGGCAGCAACGACGGCGTGGAGGTCCCCGACCTCGTCGGCGCCGTCACCAAGGCGACCGGCCTCAACGGCGAGGCCGTGCGGGACGTGCGCGTCCTGTCGCGCTTCTCCCTGCTCCAGGTCCCGGCCGCCGAGGCCGAGCGCGTCATCGAGCAGGTCAGCGGCACCACGCTGAACGGCGCCACGCTGCAACTCCAGCCGCTACGGTCCTAGATGACGCGCCAGGACTTTGAGCGCGACGTGCGCATGTGCGAGGCTTGACCCGTGGAATCCGTGCCCTCACCCGAAGAGACGACCGACACGACCGTGAAGGCCGAGGCCGATGAGGCCTCCGGCGCGACGGCGACCGCCCGCTGCCGCAGCTGCTCCACGCCGCTGACGGACGGGCAGGAGTGGTGCCTGGAGTGCGGCGCCGCCCGTACGCCCAACCGCTGGCGCTCGGGCCGTCGCTCGCTCATGCTCACCGCGGGCATCACCATCTCCCTCCTCGGGGTGGCGGTGGCGGCCAGCTACGCGGCCATCGTCGACAGCCCGCCGGTCACGGCGACCGCCACGGTCCCGGGCGCGGCCACCCAGGTGGCCCTCGCGCCGACGACCACGGACGCGGTGGTGCCCGAGCCCACCACGACCGACGAGAGCCTCGCGCAGCTCGACAGCGGCTCGACCGACGCCACCGACTCGTCCCTCACCGACGTGCCGACCTTCGACCAGTCCACCAGCACGGACACCGGCACGGGTGACACGAGCTCCGGCACCG
>Ga0209023_10002511_pt1 | contig 22838 bp, 17 predicted proteins | sample LakOneMetagenome_FD_187468 | JGI IMG/M metagenome (GOLD analysis project Ga0209023, IMG submission 187468) | Freshwater and sediment microbial communities from Lake Erie, Canada (SPAdes) (version 2) | ecosystem: Environmental > Aquatic > Freshwater > Lentic | place: Lake Erie, Canada...
ATATTTCTTTTTTGTGAACATTTGATAATTTAAGTATTCAAAGACCGAAGTCTTTGGCACCTTCATCAAACGCCCACACTTATCGACTGTTAATTGTTAAAGAACTTATTCGGTACTGCCTTGCTGCTTGGTACGAAGCGTTGTGTTCGTTGCAGCAGAGAGGCGAGATTATGAAGCACAGCTTTTAAATCGTCAACCCCTTTTTGTTGCAGCGCCGTTTTCGGCACTCCCTTTCAGACTTCGTTAACTACTTGATTTCGTTAACGTTTTCATCGGGGAGGCGAACTATAGCAAAGCCTCAGCAGGCCCGCAAGGGCTATTTGCGCGTGACACAAACCAACTGCCGCTCGCCATCCGGCTCGACCTCAAAAACGACCGGAAGAAAGCGCGAGATCACCTGCCCGTTGGTGACGGCATGGCTCGACATGACGCCCGTGGTGAAGCTACCCCCACCGGCCAGCGCCAGCGGCAGCATCAGCTGGTCGGCCAAATGCTCGCCCACCGCTGCGCCGCAAGCGATATAAGACCGCGCTTCGTTGAGCGCCGTCCTGGCCACCGATTCGGCGCGGATCGACTTCTCCCCAAACGCCACGAACACTTCGGTCACGTGTTCGTACTCGAGGGTGATGAGAAGCGCATTGCCGGGCCCCTGATCGGCCGGCAACCCACGCATACGCAGTTCGGCCTCACCCCACCCCATTCCCGCGCCAATGCACGCCAACTCTCGCTGCCCCACATCGCCGGGGACGCCGGCAACGATCGCCTCGGCATAGCCGCCACGCCGCTCGCCGCGCTCGTTCAGAAAGATCGGCTGGAGCTGCGGGCAAGGCGCAATCGCCGCCGTGACGATGCCACCGCCGGCCGGATAGAAGCCGGCGCGCAGCCGCGTCAACTCTACGCTCGCGCCCATCTTGGCCAGGAGCGGGCAATAAGCCCGCTGCAGGAATTCGACCGGCGGCGCCATCGGATTATGGGTGCCGCCGCTAATGCGAACCGTGGACGGACCATCGGCAAACAACAAAGCCGGCACCAGGGTTTGCAGCACCAGCGTGCAGCTGCCCGCACTGTTAATGGCGAACTGATAGTCGCCCGCCTTGATCGCCTGCGGCGCGAAAGTCAACGCGCGCGACCCCAGCTCCCCACCAGTGACCGATGCATCGCATACGGCGGCGGCAGCCTGCACCGCCACCAGGTGCTGGCGCAGCAATCCCGGCTTGGACCGGTTGGCCCGAATATTAATGATCCGGAACGGCTGCCCGGTAATCATCGACAAGGTCAGCGCGGTACGCAGCACTTGTCCGCCACCTTCTCCGGTGGCGCCATCCAATTCAATCATCGTCTTCTTTCTTCTTTTTATCCTTTGACGCAAACAACCTGCTTGAGCGTATGGACCACTTCCACCAGATCGCTCTGCGCCTGCATCACTGCGTCAATATCCTTGTACGCCATCGGGATTTCGTCGATCACGTTTTCATCCTTGCGGCATTCCACGCCTTCAGTCGCCTTGACCTGGTCGGCCAAGGTGAAGCGGCGCTTGGCTTCGGTCCGGCTCATGGTGCGTCCGGCACCGTGGCTGCAGCTGTTAAAGCTGTCCGGATTGCCTTTTCCACGCACGATGAAGCTTTTGGCCCCCATCGACCCCGGAATGATTCCCAACTCACCAGGACGCGCCGACACCGCGCCTTTACGGGTGATCAGCACATCTTTACCGAAGTGGTGCTCCTTCTGCACATAGTTGTGGTGACAGTTCACCGCTTCCACGTGCGTCTCGAACGGCTTGGTGATCACGGTACGTACCGCGGCAATCAGGTTCTGCATCATGACTTCGCGATTCGTCCGGGCGAATTTCTGCGCCCAGCTCACCGCTTCCACATAATCGTTGTAGTGCTCCGTTCCTTCGGCCAGGTAAGCCAGATCCTGATCCGGCAAATTGATGAAGTGGCGGCGCATATCCTGCTTGGCCAGCTCGATGAAGTAGGTCCCGATCGCATTACCCACCCCGCGCGAACCCGAGTGCAGCATGAACCACACGAAGCCCACTTCGTCCAAACAGACTTCGACAAAGTGGTTACCGCTTCCCAGCGTTCCCAGGTGACGGTAGTTATTGGTGTTCTTGAGTTTGGGCGTTTTCTGGCAAATCGCGTCGAATTCATCCTTTAGTGCCGCCCACGCCGCATCCACCGGCGCCGGCGGGTTCTGCCACGACCCTTCATCGCGGCCACGGAAACCGCGCGTCTTCGGCGACATCCCGTGCGGAATGGCGCGTTCGATCGCGGAGCGGATCTGGGATAAGTTATCCGGCAGGTCGTTCGCGGTCAGAGTGGTTTTGGCGGCCATCATCCCGCAACCGATATCCACACCCACTGCCGCCGGGATGATTGCACCAAGCGTCGGAATCACGCTCCCGATAGTCGAACCTTTCCCCAGGTGCACGTCCGGCATCACGGCGATGTGCTTGTAAATGAACGGCATTTTGGCGGTGTTGGCCAGCTGCTGCTTCGCGCTTTCTTCCACCGGCACGCCTTTGGTCCACATTTTCACGTGGCGCCCGCCTTCAATGTTCATGACGTCGTAGTTTTCGTTTTTCATGTTGTTTCTCTTCGTTTTCAATAAGGTGATGACAAGGGGCGGCGAAATGTGAATAAGCTAAGGACTTGCGTCCTCCCGGGATTGAACCAGGACCTCCGGCGTTGCCGCCGGCGCTCGACCATGTAATTCCGCCTGCATTCATCTAAAAAAGGTGGCGCTAAATTGCCCCGACAAACATGGACAAGATTTGCTGGCAGGTTTTATGCGCCTGCCGAGGCTCTGATGTAATCTTGTCCGCATTCGGGATAAAGCGCCATTGAGCACCGGAAGGACAAGGGGTCGATGTGATCTTCATGGTTGGAGATGTAATCACACCAGCATTCCTGCCAGGCTCAAAACCGGTACTGCTTAATTTTCCTGCACTGATGATCCAGCCCATGCTGCCTCCTGCACAGTCACCGACGCGATCTTCCCGACCCAATGGTCGGCACCGAGCTGACCCGCGCCAAACGCGGCGATGATCTTGAATACATCGTCCGAGAAGCCGCCGATGTTGAGCACATCCTCGCGCTCGGCCATCTGCGACGTCCGATTCGGCACGCAGTCGATGCACACCAGCCGCGCCTGCGGATTGCGGGCCTTGTACACAGTCCACTCACGCATGGTGGCGGTCGCACCGGGCCGCGCGTCGATCCACGATTCGTTGTCGGACACGTAGACCACCAGATTGGCCCGCACCTTGTCGCGGTTGAGCAGCGCCAGCGGCGCACTGCAATTGGTGCCGCCACCGCCGACCGCGGCCAGCTTTTCGGCATTGCTCATCACGCTGTCACGCGAGTTGAGCTTGCATTTCACCACCGCTACTTCAAACGGCACCACCTGCGCGTCCGGGTTCTTGCGCAACATCGCCGCCGCCACCAGGGCCGCCACGTCGATGCAGCGCATGGTCGACGTCGCCGATCCACGGTAGCCGGAGACCGGCGACTGCATCGATCCCGAGACGTCCGGGCAGATCACCACACCGCCGTCGATCTGGGGCACGTTCGACAAGGCGATTTCCAGCGCGTCCTGCAATGCAGCGCGGATCGCGGGCGGCACCTCATCCGAGGCCGCCTTGTACGCGGCCATCAGCTGATACGGGAACACGCCTGCCTTGGTAATCGCATCCGCATCGCGCAGCTTGTCCGCAATCAGTTCGGTCATACCCGGCAGCGCGAAGACACCATTGCGGGCAAACGTGTTCAGGTTCATGCGCACCATTTGCCAACCGCCTTGACGCGCAATGGCGGCCCAGGCCTGTGCCGACAAGGGCAGCGCCGTGAGCATCTGGAACGGCACCTGCGGCACCGGCAGCGATTGATCCAGTTTATACGCTTCCAAATCACGCACGGCCTGCGGCAACGCCTGGGCATCGTGCGGCTTGCCGATCCCCCAGGCGAAGAACGCTTCGCGCCAGGCTTCGGACGGTTTTGGATGGACCATCTTGATCACATCGGCCAGCGAGGGCGCATTGCCGACCGCGGCAGCAAGCAGTTGCGCCTCGCTCGCCTGGTTCAGCCATGCCTGCACCAGCTTTTTCGGGCGGGTGCCGAGCGACCTGCGGCCAGCGGCGCCGGAACGCAGGATCTGCACGAAATTGCGCAGCATTTTGCCGTTATTGATCACGCGCTTGAAGACGGGCACCAGTTCCGGCGCGCCTTTGGCGGCGAGCACCGCGGCCAGCAGGGCCGGCATGTCTTTCATGTAGCCGCGCTCGCGGCAGTAAATTGCGGTCTGGGCGATGAAGCCGGCATCCACCTGCGCGCACAGCTCCAGCACGGTGGCGAGCTGCGTTTCGGCGTTGGCGTAGTAGGTGGCGTTCAGACAGCCGGTCGCGGCATACTGCGCCAGCTGATGCCGCGGGCTCATCTCGTAAGCGGGCGCCATTTCCGCGTTGAACGCGTTGGCCGGCGGCAGGAACTTGCCTTTCAGGGTTTGGAACAATTGGACGTTTGCCATTTTCATTTCCTTGTTTTTCTTCGTTTGCTATCTCCTCTATTGCAAACGCCGTGCCAGCACATGCCAGATTCGCCAAGTTATTGATTTAACTAGGAAAGCCATTTTTTCGCTGTTTTCTGCGAATGTGATAAATTATCTTATTAGATAAGACTTTATATAAAAATGAAAAAGAAACGCATCGTTGTCATCGGGTTCATCGGCACCCAGCTCGACAAGGCACAGGGCAGCGGCCGCTGGGAGAAATGGCGGCCCACTGTCGCCATCACCCAGCATGAGGAACTGGCCGTCGACCGCTTCGAGCTGCTCTATAGCGGCAACTACGAGCACCTGGTGCGCCAGGTCAGCACCGACATCGGCGCGGTGTCGCCCGAAACGACGGTCGTGCCGCACGCGTTGCCGATCACCGACCCGTGGGATCTGGAAGATGTCTACGGCACCTTGTTCGACTTTGCCAAGACCTATCCCTTCGATCCCGATCACGAGGACTACTGGATCCACATCACCACCGGCACCCACGTGGTCCAGATCTGCCTGTTCCTGCTGACCGAGGCGCGCTTCCTGCCGGGACGCCTGCTGCAAACTTCGCCGCCGCGGCGCCAGGGCGCAAGCGACCCGGGCACCTACACGCTGATTGACCTGGATCTGTCGCGCTACGATCAATTGGCACAGCGCTTCTCGCGCGAGCAGGCCGAAGGCGTCGCCTTCCTCAAGTCGGGCATCGCCACCCGCAATGCCGGGTTCAATACGCTGATCGACGAAATCGAACGGGTGGCGATCAAGTCGAAGGCGCCGATGCTGCTCATGGGCCCGACCGGCGCCGGCAAATCGTTTCTGGCCCGTCGCATCTATGAATTGAAAAAGGCGCGCCACCAGATCGACGGCAAGTTCGTCGAACTCAATTGCGCCACCCTGCACGGCGACGGCGCCGCGTCGACCCTGTTCGGCCATATCAAGGGCGCTTTCACGGGCGCCGCATCGGAACGTCCCGGCCTGCTCAAGAGCGCGCATAAAGGCCTGCTGTTCCTCGACGAGATCGGAGAACTCGGCGCCGACGAGCAGGCAATGCTGCTCAAGGCGATTGAGGAAAAGCGCTTTCTGCCGGTCGGCAGTGACAATGAAGTGCAAAGCGACTTCCAGCTCATCGCCGGCACCAACCGCGATCTGTCGGACGACGTGGCCGCCGGCCGCTTCCGCGAAGATCTGTACGCCCGCATCAACCTGTGGACCTACGCCCTGCCCGGCCTGGCCGAGCGCCCGGAAGACATCGAGCCGAATCTGGCCTACCTGCTCCAGCAATTTAGCGCCGAAAACGGCCAGATGGTGCGCTTCAACCGCGAAGCGCGCACGCGCTACATGCGTTTTGCGATGTCGGCCGAGGCGCCGTGGACGGGCAACTTCCGCGACCTGTCCGCGTCGGTCACCCGCATGGCCACCCTGGCCGAAGCGCAGGGCATCACCGACGCCATCGTCGACGACGAAACGGTGCGCCTGCGCCGCCTGTGGCGCCACCACCGCGCAACGGGCAGCCACGATGTCGGTGCGCTGGAAAGCCTGATCGGCGCCGACGCCGTTGCCGCGCTCGACCTGTTCGACGCCATGCAGCTTTGCGCCGTGGTCGAAGTCTGCCGCCAGTCACGCAGCTTGTCGGACGCGGGCCGCAAGCTGTATGGCGTCTCGCGCGACGCCAAGGCCAAGCCGAACGACGCGGACCGGCTCAAGAAATACCTGGCCCGCTTCGGTCTGGACTGGAGCGCGCTGGCCTGATCCGCTTCAGCGCAGGCTCAGTGTCTGGCGGCGCCAGGCGGGATCCTGCCAGCGGCTGAAAAGGCGCACCGCGTCCGGCCGGTCCGCCCAGGCGTCCACGCCCAGGGTGTCCATGCTCAGGAGCTCGAAGCTGCGCTTGAATTTACCGTCGACGCGCGCCTCGCGCGCCACCAGCATCTTGTCGGCGCCCGGCACCCAGCCGACAAATTCGGCGTAGCCGACATCCGGATCGATCGCCGCCGGCGGCAGCACGTCCACGTTCCATCCGGCGGCGCGCTTCTGAAATACCCACAGCTCGCGCCAGGCCGCCATCGGCTGGACCGCCAGCGCCAGCGCGTTGCCCTGGGCATTGGCCCTGGCCGATGCCGTCCACACGAGACCGAAGGTGCAGCGGGTGGCCAGCGCCGGCCCGGTTTGCGCGTGCAGCGATACGCAGGTCTCACCCGGCTGGCCCGGCTTGGTCACCACGTGCAGTCCCGTCACCGGCGCGGATAGCGCCTGCGCCGCCCAGCGCACCGCGCCGGCGCGCACACCGGCGTCGGCATAGGCGCTGGCATCATCCTCGGTCAGGTCGATCTTGCTGACACTGCCCAGTTCATCGAGCGCGCGGCTGGCCGCCTCCTGCGCCGGCACATTGCGGCGCGCCTGGGCGAAGGCCAGCGCCGACCACACGGCCGCGCGCCGCATGTGGATCCGGTTGGCGATGTGGGCCGGCAGCTCGCGCACGGCCACCTTGTCGAGCACCTCGGCGCGCCATTGGTCGAGTGCGAAACGTTCGGTCGGACGCTGGTCCGGGTCCAGGCACTCCTGGCGCGTCAGGCCGAGCGCAGCGCGGGCCTGCTGCTTCGGGTCCGGGCGCAGAGCCAGCGCACGGCGGAACGCTTCGCCGTCGTAGCACAGCTGGATGCGGCCATCATGCTCGTACCCCATCATCTTGATACCGTAATTGGCCACCACTTCCAGATGCGCCGCCAGTGCCGGATCGACCACCTTGCCCTGCCTGGTTGAGGCGCGCCGCGCCAGCCGTTCGGCCATGGTGCCGATGGCATCGAACGGTTCGGCCGTGATGGCGTCGGCCGGCGCCGCCTTGAGATAGGCCGCCGTGTAGGCGATGCCGAGCGCTTCGGCGCCGCTGCTGTCCTTGAGGAAGCGCACCACCGTCAGCAGTTCGCCGGCGTCGGCCGCCGTCAGCGACACCTTGCGCACGTGGTTGGCGCGGATATACCCGGCACGCTCGCGCCGATGATCGTAGACCTGCAAGAAGTCGCCCTTCTCGCCCCGGATTTCCAGGCTGTCGCCCTGCCACAGCAAAGCTTGCTGCTGGGCCGAATCGCGCGCCGCCGCCCGCAATTGGGCGCTGTCCTGGGTGACGATGGCCATCGCCAGGGATACCGCTGCTACAGTAACGGCCATGATTATTCCTTACCTTGTTCTGCTTCGTCGGCCGCCGGCTCAGCCGCCGGACTTGCTGCCGCCACCGTCGCCGCCGCATTGGTCTTGCCCGCGCCCAGCAGGGCCGCACCGATGAAGCCGCCGTCGGTCGGCGCCGGCGCAATGATCACCGAGACTTTGTCGGACAGCTTGTCGGCCATCGTCTTTTGAATCAGCAGGGGGTGGCGCGACAGCAGCTTGCCTTCACGCTCCATCTGGGTGCTGGCCACCTTGCCGATCAAGTCCTGGCGATAGGCTTCGGCGTCGGCCAGCTTGCGCCGCGAGTCGGCTTCGCCCGCCGCTTCGATCACGCGCGCCTGGGCCGCGCCTTCCGAGGTGCGGATACGCGCCACCTTGTCCGCTTCCGCTTCCAGCTGGCGTTGGGCAATCTGCTTTTCCTTGAACGGGATCACATGCTTCATTGCTTGTTCCTGGGCGCGCGCGGCGATGATCTGCTCGTTGCCGGCCGCTTCGGCCGCCTTTTCGCGCCGCACTTTCTCGGCGTCGGCTTCCAGTTCGCTTTGCTTGACCTGCTTTTCCTTCAATTCCAGGGTGTAGCGCATCTTCTGGGTTTCCAGCTCCTCGGCCAACAAGCGCTCCATGCCGGTCTTATACTGATCCGGCAGGCTGATCTTGCCGATCGTGACGCCCCGCAGCAGGATGCCGTCGGCCGCCAGCTTCGGTTTGAGTTCGGCTTCGATCTGCTGCTGGATTTCGGCCCGCTTGGACGAGAAGATTTCTCTCACCGTGTAGCGGGTAAAGATCTTGTAGATCACCCCCTGCACGGCGGGTTCGACCACGGCGCCGTTGATATCGGGCGGCAGGTTCTTGGTGATGGCGGCCAAACGAGCAGGATCGAGTGCATAGCGCACCGACAGGTCCACGCCCAGCGCCAGCCCTTCGAGCGACTGGAACGGCGCTTCGCCGCTGGCGACCGGCTTGTAAGTCTGGTCGAACAAGGTCATTTCGCGCAGACTATGCACGCCTGGCAAGACCCAGAGCGCGCCGTCGCGCACCGCCGTGACCGAACCGGTCAGCTGGTTCACGCGCACGCCCACGTGACCGGGCGCCACCGTGTGCACCGGCGGATGGGTGAACAGGACGTAGCCGGCGCCGCCGATCAGGCCCAGCAACAGGCCGATGCGGCCCAGTTTCTGCACCGGCGCCCCGGCCGCGCCGCCGCGCACGGCCGCCATCAGCCTGCCGGCGCCGCCGGCCAGGGAGGAACGCACCGCTTGCACCATGATCTTGATCCGCTGGGACATCTTGTTCACCTTTTCTTTGCTGGTTTGAAGTTCCGCCGCTGCCACTGCAGGGCCGGTACTGCATGGTGCGGCCGGGTGGCCGGAAGAGGCAATGCGGTCCCCGGCCCAGAATGGGGGCGGCGGCGGAACGCCCGCCCCCGCCGCGTGAAGAAACGCTCACGCCGCCAGCCTGACTTTTGCCCGGAAAACGTGGATACTGCTTGCATCGCATAAAACGGAGCAAGACATGGCAAGAGTGGCCGTCATCGAGGACGACCTGCCCACCAGCAACCAGCTGAAGGCATGGATCGAGTCCGCCCGGCCCGGCATCACGGTCGACCAGTGGTTCAACCGCGACGACGCCGAAAGCGCCATCGCCCGCGAACGCTACGACCTGGTGGTGCTCGACATCGAGCTGGGCCGCGAGCGGCACGCGGGCGTGGCCATCATCAACGCCATCAACAAAAAATATGCGACTCCGGTGCTGGTGGTGTCGGCCATGCCGGCCACGATTTACCGCAGCATCATGAAGGCGCTCGACGCCTGGGATTACCTGCAAAAAGCCACTTTTGAGGAAGCCGACTTCATCGACACCTTCCTCGAAATCCTGCGCGCCGTGAAAGAACGGGGCGCGGCCGAGGTCGAAAAGAAGAAGGCGCCCGCCGGCAACGAGCTGGAGATCGACCCGCTGCGCCAGCGCAATCCGACCTGGCGCGGGCAGCGCATCAACCTGCCGCTGACGGCGCAGCGCATCCTGGCGGCCCTGTTCGCGCGCCGGGGCGAGGTGGTGTCGTACGACGAATTGTTCGAGGTCGTCAAAAGCGGGCGCAATCGCGACAATATCCGCAAGCATGTGAGCACCATCCGCGATGCCTTCCGTGAGATCGATCCCGCCTTCGAAGGCATCGAAAACGTGCCGATGCGCGGCTTCCGCTGGGTAGCACGCTAAGCATGCGCTGGCTGCGGATCGTCCCCTACCGCCTGCGCATTCTGCTGCGGGCAGCGTTTTTGTTCCTGGCGCTGGCCACGATCGGGCTGGCCGTGTCGGTGCTGCAGCAGGAAAAGCAGCTCAGCTACAACAATTACCAGATCGGTTTCACCAAGACAGCGCAGCAGATCTCGGCGACCCTGCGCCATCCGGCCGGGCAACTGGCCTTGCTCAATCCGCCACGCGGCGAGACGGCGGCAGTCGGCCTGCGGCCGGTGCTGCTGCCCTTCGCCTCGCTCGACTTCGACGACCAGAACAAGGTGCAGCAAGCGGTCGCCCTGTCCGGCTGCCTGGTGCAGTACGGACCGAACGGCAACCTGTGCGCCGGCGTGGGCAATAACCCGTGGGCGGGCGGCTTTATCTACGTGGCCGGCAGCTTTGACAGCCCGCGCCTGGTGGCGCACAAACGCGGCGACGAAATTCTGGATCAGTCGCATCGCTTGCTGGTATCGGTCGCCCTGCGCGGCCAGCAGTACGATTGGATCGCGCCGTTCGAAGAAAGTGCCGAGGGAGGCGACGGCCTGCGCGGCCGCCTGACCGGTTTCAAGGCCGGCGTGACGGGCTTTCGCAAGATGAACCCGGTTAAGGATTTCCGTGGCTGGATCTGGCAGGACGGGCAATGCAACGACAGCGGCACCGGCAGCGCCTGCATGCACAACGCCTTTTTCTCGCTGCGCCTGCCGGTCGGCGTGCTGCGCGACGCCTTGTTCGACGGCACCCGGCCGGTCTGGCCGCCCGCCGACCTGGAGCAGATCCGTCTGCGCGTGCAAGTGCTGGCCCCGGGCGACGGCCCGCCCTTGCTCGACAGCGACAATGGCAGTTCGGCGCGTCCGTTCGCCCTGACCGACCTGAAGGCGTCCCTGCTGCCGGGCGAAACCTTGCGCCTGCGCAAACTGGGCAGCGGCGAACGGACGCTGATCGAACTGACCGGCAGCGCACCCGACGAGGCGCCCTCCTGGCGCCTGCTGACCAGCCTGATCCGGCGGCTCCCGGTCGAGGCTTACGATGCACCGCTAGATACATCCGAGACCATCGTCATCCCCAGCGGCCGCTACGAAATGTCCCTGCATGGCGACGTGCGCAGCGTCAGCAAAAGCCTGAGCGTGGTCGCGAGCCGCGTGTCGTGGTTTGTCGGCGCGATGCTGGCCGCGCTGCTGCTGGCCTGGCTGGTGATCGAAATCGGCGTGATCCGGCGCATCCGCGTGCTGATCAAGCGCACCGATGCGGTGGCCAAGACGGTCAAGGGGACCGGCGCCGCCGACGAATTCAATGTGTCCGACCTGCGCGGCGACGATGAACTGGGCGTGCTGGCCACCTGCCTGCACGACCTGCTGCGCCGCGTGCGCGAGGATGTGGAGCGCGAAACGATCCGTGCGGAGCAGGAACGCGACATGTGGCATGCGGTCGGGCATGAAATCATGTCGCCCTTGCAGTCGCTGATGGCCCTGCATGCGAACGGCGATGGGCAGAGCGAACGCTATCTGGCGCGTATGCAGCAAGCCATTCGCGTGCTGTACGGCAGCGCGTCGCCCAGCGAAGCTTTCCAGGCCAGCGTGGTCCAGGTGGGCGAGCTCGATTTGACGGCATTTCTGGAGCACGTGGCGGCCAATGCGCCGTGCGCGGGGATCACGGACGTGCGCTTCATCGGGGCGGTGGCGCCGGTGCTGGCGCGCGCCGATGAATACTGCCTGGAAGACGTGGTGACCCACGTGCTGCGCAATGCGGCGCGCTACCGCGTCGACGGCACGCCGATCACGCTCACGCTCGAGGCGACAGAAACGGGCGCCACCATCACCATCTTTAACCGCGGGCCGACAATCGATCCGGAACTGATCGGACGGATCTTCGAATATGGCGTTTCCGACCAGCCCGACTCGGGGGCCGAGGGCAACCGCGGACAGGGCTTGTTCGTTGCCAAGATCTACATGGCCAAGATGGGCGGCACGATCAGCGTGGTGAACCAGGCGGACGGCGTGGCCTTCCTACTCAGCCTGCAGCGCGTGCCGGGCTGACACGTCCAACGCGCCATGCCCTTACAGCTGGCGGAAGCGGCGCACGAACGCCTCCGCCACCGGCAGCTGTTCGCGCCGTCCCTTGAGCTTGAGACTGAGCTGGCCGGCCATGTTCGGCTCGATGCTCGCGATCTGCGAGGCGTTGACGACGGTCGAACGGTGGGTTTGCCAAAACTGCTCCGGGTCCAGCTCGCTCATCAGATCGCGCAGGGGCTTCTTGATCAAGACCTCGGAATCGGCGAGAACCACGCGCGTGTACTTTTGGTCTGACTGGAAGAAGATGACTTCGTCCGTCGTGATCAGCCGCAAGGCATTGCCGACCGATGCCGTAATCCAGCGCATGTAGGCCGGCGCCTTTGTCGGCGGCAAAGCTGCAAGAATCTGGCCGAGATCGGCAGGTTTGCTGTCGACGCGCTGCCGCAGGCGTTGTACGGTCAGTGCCAGGCGCGCGGGGTCGATCGGCTTGAGGATGTAATCGACGGCCCCATTGTCGAACGCCTCCAGCGCATGCTGGTCGTACGCGGTCACAAACACGATGTGGCAGCGGTCGCGCAGGGTGCGCGCCACGTCCAGCCCGTTCGGCTCGGGGATCTGTATGTCCAGGAAGACAATGTCCGGCGCATGACGCGCGATCTGGCGCAAGGCGTCGACGCCGTCGGCGGCAAAGCCGACCACGTTGAGGGCGGGCCACAAGGCCAGCAGTTGCTCGCGCAGTTCGTCGCGCAAGCCCGGTTCGTCTTCCACAATCAGGGCGCTGGGTGCGCGCTTGCAAGTATCATGGGATGGCATGCTGCTCTTCCAGTTGGGTTCGGATTGCAATCAGCGCCGCATTGGCCTCGGCGCCGTCGGATTGGCCGCGGTTCATCGCCAGCCGCAGGTAGCGGATCAGTTCATCGAGCAAGGAGACGGCCTGTGCGGGCGCGTGCGCGTGACGCGCATGCACCGCGGCGAGCACCTGGGCCACCATGGCCGGGTCGACGCGGCCGCGCGCCACGGCCAGGCGCGCACTCGATAGTTGCCTCTCAAGCAAAGCACGGCGGCACAGCAGCGATGCCAGGGCCGCCTGGTCGCTGAGGCGTTGCAGTGACAACAAATAGAGCCAACCGACGAGGCCGCCCCACAACATCACCTGCAGCCACACATACAGCAGTCTGTCGGGCGGCGCCCGCAGCGGCAAGGGTGCTTCGCCCTTGAAACACGCGTGCGCCATGAAGGCGAACAAGGTTGCCAGCGTGGCGCCGGCGCACAGCAAGGCCATGAAGCGTAACGGGCGGCGCAGCAGATCGGTGCCATTGTCGGTCGACAAGCGCAGTCCGAGCAGCAAGACCGTTGCAGCGACGAACACCGCACCGAGGTCACGCGCGATCTCGAGTGCGAGCGCGGCAGGCAGCAACCGGTGCGCGGCGTCGAACCAATCCGGCATCTGGATCACGCTGGCCGCCAGGCCGCCGCCGGCCGCGTACACGATCGCCAGGCGCCACTGCGCGCCGAGCCGTTGCCGCAAGCGGCTGATCAGGGATGCCGCGGCGTCACGCATGGCCAGCCTTGTCGATCCGGATCGACGCGAGCACCCCGCCTCCGGCCCGCGCCGCGACACTGAGCACGGCCGCTGCGCCGAAACAGGCGCGCAAGCGGGCCCGTACCGTGGCCAGGCCCAGCCCACTGCCCGAGCCGGGCTTCAGGCCGACCCCGTTGTCGCTGACTTCGATCAGCACGTCGCGCTCTCCGATGCTCACGCGCACGTCGAGGCTGCCAACGCCAGGCTTGGGCCCCAGCCCGTGCCGTACCGCATTTTCAACCAGGGTCGCGATGCTCAATGCGGGCAAGGTCATGGCACGCGCGGCGGCCGGCGCGTTCAGCGCGTAGTGCAATCGCGCGCCAAAGCGCTGAGCGATCAGACTCAGGTACAGCTCTACCAAATCGAGCTCGTCGCCCAGGCGCCAATCGTCGCGCCGCAAGGCCGGCAAGGCCCGCGCAAGATAGTCGATCAGGGTGGCGAGCAGCGTGCCGGCGGCCACCGCGTCATGCCGGTACAGGCGCTTGACGTGGGCCAGCGTGTTGAACAGAAAATGGGGCTCGATCTGCGCCTCCAGCATGGCCAGTTCGGTGCGGTCCACGTCGGTGGCCAGCGATTGCGTTTCAAGCTGCAGCGCCAGCGCGCGCGCCGACTCGTCGGCGGAAAAATCGCGCACCAGCAGCCAGCCATACACGAAGCTGGCCACCATCCAGGTTCGGTACGTCACCTGGAACTGGCCCCAGGGATGCACCGGGCGCCCCATCACCGCCGGAAACACGTAGAGATACACGACGATGGTGATCAACGACACGCCCGCGAAAATGGTCAGCAGCCCGCACAACAGACGCGGCCCCAGGGCGGCCGGGTACTTGCGCCGCAGAATCGGACTGAGCCAGGACACACAGGCCCAGACCAGCAGGCAGACAAGCAGTGTGAACAAGGCGAAAATGCGCAGCACCGGCGGCAGCCACGCTTCCTCCGCACTCATAAAGATCCAGTAGGGCAGGATCGCCTGTGCAAACAGCACGACCGTGCTCAGGATGACCCAGCTTAGCCCGCGGAGGACGCTGCGTGCTTGCATACAATACTTTTCTGGTTGGAATCCCAGAGTATAGGCGCCCACCGGCTCATTCGGGCAAATCCGGGCGGAACATCTTTGCGATATGGCGCGACATGGCAGACGGGACCGCCCCTTCCCCGAAGCCCTGATTGGTCAGCACGACCACGGAAATGCCCTCGTCCGGGTACAGCACGATGTCGGAGATGTAACCCGGCATGCCGCCGGAATGGCCGATGCGGCGATGGCCGCTTTCCATGCTCATGAACCATCCCAGCCCCATGTTGATTTCGGACGCGGTGGGCGTTTGCGGCCGCACTTGCACGCTGGCGGTCCACATCGCGTCGCGGCTCGCCGCCGTCAGCACGGTGTTGGCGCGCAAGGCGGCGTCGAATTTGGCCATGTCCAGGGCACTGGACTCGACGCCGCTGGCGCCGAGCGACAGGTAATTACGCAGACTCGCAGACGGGACATCGGCCTCCAGACGCTTTCTGTCATTGAGCAAGTAGCCGGTCGCCTTCCCGGGCACGTTGACGACCGGCGTCATGATCCGGGTATCGTGCATGCCCAACGGTCCGAACACGCGCTCTTGCAGAAAGTCGCCGTAATATTTTCCGCTGACGCGGCTGACGATGATGCCGAGCACGTCGAAGCCGACATTGCTGTAGCTCCAGCTCACGCCCGGCGCGCGCTGTGCGGGGAAAGTCTTGTACAAGGTCAGGATTTCCGCTTCCGGCACGATGCGCGCGCCTTCCACGATCGCGCGTGCGGCGTCGGTCGGATACTCGGGCAAGCCCGAGCTGTGGTTGAGCAGATGGCGGATCGTGATCGCCTCCCAGCTCGGCAGGACCGGCCCGATATAGGTGGAAATCTTTTCATCGAGCTTGATTTTGCCTTCTTCCACCAGCAACATGGTGGCCATGGTCACGAAGGTCTTGCTGATCGAGCCGATTTCAAAACGGTGCTCGGGGCGGGCCGGCGCGCGTCCTGCCAGGTCGGCGTAGCCGTAAGCCTTGGCGTACAGCAAGCGCCCGTTGTCCATCACCGCCAGCGACACGCCTGGGATATTTCCCTCAACCATCTTTGCCTGAACGTACGCGTCGAGCGCCGCGTTGTCCGCCTGCGTCATGCCGGCAGGCGAAGTGCTCACGGGGGGCAGCACCGGCAGCTCGGACGGCGTGGCGCCGGAGCCGCAGGCGGCGAGTAGAAGGGTGGCCAGGGCGGCGGCGGCGGCGTGCCGCAAAACAGGATGGAACATGGGTGTCCTCGTGAAGCCCTGGGGAGGGCGGTCACTCCATGCTAAGGCGGAAAAATGGGCCGGTGGCAGCGCGGGGAATGAAGCAAAGCAATGCGCGGATGAAGCCGTCAATTTCTGGAATGAACGAGACGTCGAAACTGTTTCGCGCCGGGCATCGGCTATGTGAAATGTCGAACAGATCAATGCGGCAGCATCGGGATAATCGAACTCTCAGCCCATGTTGAAAGGTCCCGCCATGCCGCAGATGCCGCCCGACAACGATCAGGACGTTTCCACCTTGCGCCTATCCCGGCGCGGATTCTTGCAGACGACAGCGGTAGCCGCCGCTGCCGTTCAACTACCGGGCGCGGCCGCAGCGACGCCCAAGCCGCCCGCCCTGCCGCCGCCGGCTGCACCACCGCAGTCCTTTACGCTCGACATCAATGGCAAGCCGCATTCGCTGACGCTGGAGCCGCGCGTGACCTTGCTCGACGCCTTGCGCGAAAGCATAGGCCTCACCGGCACAAAAAAAGGTTGCGATCGTGGGCAATGCGGCGCATGCACGGTCCTCGTCAACGGGCGGCGCATCAATAGCTGCCTGACACTCGCCATCATGCATGAGGGCGACAAGATCACGACCATCGAAGGCATCGCCAGCAACGGCCAGCTGGCGCCGATCCAGGCCGCCTTCATCGAGCATGATGCCTTTCAGTGCGGCTATTGCACACCGGGGCAGATCTGCTCGGCGGTCGCCTGCATCGACGAAATGCGCGCCGGCACCGCCAGCGCGGCGAGCCCGGACCTGCGGATCCATCCGGTCGCCATCGACAGCGCCGAAATTCGCGAGCGCATGAGCGGCAATCTGTGCCGCTGCGGCGCCTACCCCAATATCGTGAACGCCATCGCGGCGGTCGCGTCACGCAAGTCCTGACCGGAGGCGCCATGCAATCGCTCTATTATGAACGGGCCACCGATCCCGCCCATGCGCTGCGCCTCGGCCAGCAGCCCGGCGCCAGGTTCATTGGCGGCGGCACCAACCTGCTCGATCTGATCAAGGCCGATGTCGAACATCCGGTGCGGCTGATCGACATCACGCGCATCGGCCTGGACCAGATCGGCGAACTGGCCGGCGGCGGGGTACGCATCGGCGCCCTGGCGCGCAACAGCGACACCGCCAACCACCCGCTCATTCGCGAACAGTATCCGCTGCTGTCGCAAGCGTTGCTGTCCGGCGCCTCGCCCCAGTTGCGCAACATGGCCACGACCGGCGGCAACCTGATGCAGCGCACGCGTTGCCCCTACTTCACCGACACCGCCTTTGACATGTGCAACAAGCGCATTCCCGGCTCGGGCTGCGGCGCGCGCGAAGGCTACAGCCGCATGCATGCGATTCTCGGCGCCAGCGATGCCTGTGTTGCCGTCAACCCATCGGACATGAACGTGGCGCTGGCCGCGCTCGACGCCTCGGTCGTGATCGCCACGCCGCGTGGCGACCGCAGCATCCCGATCGGCGAGTTTCACCGTTTGCCCGGAAACAAGCCGGAGCTCGATACGATGCTGCTGCCGGGCGAGATGATCGTCGCCGTGGATTTGCCGGCCTCCCCTTTCGCGCGCCATTCGCACTACCTCAAGATTCGTGACCGCGCCAGCTATGCCTTCGCGCTGGTGTCGGTCGCGGCCGCGCTCGACCTCGAAGGCGGCATGGTGCGCAAGGCCCACATCGCGCTGGGCGGTGTCGCGCACAAGCCGTGGCGTCTGGCATCGGCCGAGCAGCTCCTGCTCGGCAAGAATCTGAACGACACGACGCGCATGGCCGCCGCCCGCGCACTCACTGCCGGCGCGCACGGATTGCGCGACAACAAATTCAAAATCGAACTGGTCCAGCGCGCGATTGTGCGGGCGCTGCGCATCGCCGAGGGGGTCGCATGAGCATCATTGGACAGGGCATGGACCGTACCGACGGCTACCTCAAGGTGACCGGCGGCGCGACCTATTCCGCCGAACATGTCATCAGCGGACTGACCCACGCAGTCATGGTGCTGAGCACCATCCCCAGTGGAAGAATCGCCGCCGTCGACACCGCCGAGGCCAGCGCCATGCCGGGCGTGATCACGGTCCTCACGCATCAGAACGCGCCGCGCCTGCCCAAGCAGGAAAAGCCGCCGGCGGGCGCGCCCGCCGGCGCCAAGCTGTCACTGCTGCAAGATGACATCGTGCATTACAACGGTCAACCGATCGCGGTGGTGGTGGCCGATACGCTCGAGCGCGCGAAAGACGCAGCCACCAAGGTGCGCGTGCGCTACGCTGCCGCGCCCGCCGTCCTCGATTTCCGCAAGGCGAGGCGTAACTTGCGCAAGCCGCCGAGCCAGCCCGAACGGCCCACCGATACCAGCCGCGGCAACCTGGCCGGCGGACTAAGCCGCGCGGCGCAGCGTCTCGACGCCGTCTATACGACCCCGGTCGAGAACCACAATCCGATGGAGCCGCACGCGACGATTGCAGTATGGGACGGCGATCAGCTGACCTTGCACGATTCCACCCAGTATGTTGGCGGGGTGCGCAAGACGGCCGCCAAGGCCTTCGGCATGCCGCCCGAGAAAGTGCGGGTGCATTGTCCGTTCGTGGGCGGCGGTTTCGGCTGCAAGGGAAACACCTGGTCGCACGTGATGCTCGCGGCCATGGCCGCCAAGGCAACGACACGGCCCGTCAAACTGGTGGTGGAACGGCAGCAAATGTTCGGGCCGGTGGGCGCGCGCCCGATGACAGAGCAGCATGTCCGTCTGGGCGCGGCGCGCGACGGCGCGCTGACCGCGCTGGCGCACGACACGATTTCCCACACCGCCTTCCTGGACGACTTCGTCGAACCGTGCTCGACTGTGTCGCGCTCGCTGTATGCGGCGGAAAGCGTGCGCACCACACAGCGGCTGGCCACCCTGAACCTGGGCGTGCCGACGTATATGCGCGCGCCCGGCGAGGCCAGCGGCAGTTTCGCGCTCGAATCGGCGCTTGACGAACTCGCTTACCAGCTCAAGATGGATCCCGTTCAATTGCGTCTGCAAAACTACGCGGAGACCGACCCCGAAAAGAATCTGCCGTATTCCAGCAAGTCGCTGCGCGAATGCTACCGCGTGGCGGCCGAGCGCTTCGGCTGGTCGCGCCGTACGCCCGAGCCGCGCTCCATGCGGGCGGGCAACATGCTGGTCGGCTGGGGCATGGCCACCGCCACCTACCCGACCAATCGCCAGAAATCGAAAGCCTGGGCCGCCATCCATCCGGATGGCACGGCCGTCGTGCGCAGCGGCACGCATGACCTCGGGACCGGCACCTACACGGTCATGACCCAGATCGCCGCCGACGCGCTTGGCATTGCCGCCAGCAAAGTGCGCTTCGAACTGGGCGACACCGGCATGCCGGAAGCGCCGGTGTCGGGCGGCTCGATGACGGTCGCGAGCGTCGGTCCTGCTGTCCACGCGGCGGCCAGCGCGGCGCGCGACAAGCTGGTCGCGCTCGCCATCGCCGACCGCCGCTCCCCCTTGAACGGGGCGGCGGCAGCCGACGTGACCGCGAGCGATGGCTGGCTCAGCCTGCGTTCCGCGCCCGAGCGACGCGAGTCGATTGCGGCACTGGTCGCACGCAACGGCGGCAAGCCGGTCGAAGCGGACAGCGAATCGGCGCCGGGCGATGAGAAGAAGCAATATTCAATGCACGCGTTCGGCGCTGTATTCGTCGAAGTGCACGTCGATCCCGACTTGGGCATCGTGCGTGTGCCGCGCGTGGTGGGCGCCTACGGCGTCGGCAAGCTCATGAACAAAAAGACGGGCCATAGCCAGTTGCTGGGCGGCGTGGTCTGGGGCCTGGGCATGGGCTTGATGGAAAAGACCGCGATCGATGTGCGCACCGGCCGCGCGCTCAACGCCAACCTGGCCGACTACCATGTGCCGGTCAATGCCGACATCGGCGAGATCGATGTCAGCGTGGTCGAGGAGAACGATCCGCATGTCAATCCGCTGGGCGCCAAAGGCATTGGCGAGATTGGCATTGTCGGGGTCGCTGCAGCGCTGGCCAACGCGGTGTACCATGCAACAGGCAAGCGCATCCGCGATTTGCCCATCACTGTCGATCAATTGGTATGAGGTAAGCCCTGTCCGATTCCGCCGCCAAGACCTGGTTGCCCTGGGTGGTTGCCGCCGCGCTGTTCATGGAGCAGCTCGACGCAACTATCGTCAATACGGCCGTTCCCAGCATCGCGGCCAGCCTGCAAGTCACGCCGCTCAGCCTCAAATCGATCGTCAGCTGCTATATCCTGAGCCTGGCGGTCGGCATTCCCGTCAGCGGCTGGATGGCGGACCGCTTCGGCACGCGGCGCGTGTTCGGCGTCGCCATCATGGTCTTCACGCTCGCGTCGGTTTTGTGCGGTCTGGCGCAAAGTATTCCCATGATGATTGCCGCGCGCCTGTTGCAAGGCTTGGGCGGCGCCATGATGATGCCGGTCGGCCGGCTGACCATCATTCGCACCTTTCCCAAGGCGGAGTTGCTGGGCGCGATGAACTTCGTCATCATTCCCGCCTTGATCGGGCCCTTGCTGGGACCGACATTGGGCGGGCTGATCGTGCACTGGACGACATGGCGTGTCATTTTCTTTATCAACGTGCCGGTCGGGCTGATCGCCCTGTTCCTGGTCTACCGCTACATGCCGGATTACCGTGGCGAAACGCGCCGGCCGCTGGATGTGGTCGGTTTGATTCTGTTCAGCTCGGGTACCGCAATCCTTTCTTGGCTGCTCGAGATTTTTGGCGAACATACGCTGTCGGTACCTGTCACCGCGCTGCTATTCGCCTTGTCGATCGGCCTGCTGCTGGGCTATCTCGTGCATGCACAAGGCATGGCGTTCCCGCTGCTGCGCTTGTCGCTGATGCGCGTGCGGACCTTCCGCATTTCGGTCGCCGGCGGCTTCGTGACCCGCCTCGGCATTGGCGGTTTGCCCTTCCTGTTGCCGCTGCTGTATCAAGTGGGGATCGGCTTGCCGGCCTGGCAATCGGGCATGTTGATGATGCCGGCGGCGCTAGCTGCCATGGGCATGAAGTTTTTATCGCAGCGGCTGTTGAAGCGCTTTGGCTATCGCAATATTCTGACCGTGAATACAGTATGCATTGGCATCACGATTGCCCTGTACGCGCTGGTCGATGCCGCAACGCCGTTCGTGTTCATCGTCCTCATCTCGATGATGCAGGGCTTCTTCAATTCGATGCAGTTTTCGAGCATGAATTCACTGGCCTACGCCGACATTGGCGACAACGACTCCAGCATGGCAAGCACGATATCGAGCTCGTTCCAGCAACTGTCGATGAGCTTTGGTCTGGCCGGTGGCTCCATCGTCGCGGCCTGGTATCTGGGCAAGGTGCCGCAGACCGATCATGCGATGGTGACGTCGGCGCTGCATCACGCCTTCCTGGCGCTGGCCATGGTGACCGCCCTTTCCTCGCTGACTTTTTGGCGGCTGCGGCGCGAGGATGGCGAAAGCATCTCGCGCGGCATTGTGCACAGTCAGACAACGCCGGCCGTCAGCCAATCCTGAGCAACTACCAGGGCAATTCGGGGTGGTACATCTTGGCAATGCCGCGCGACATCACCTGCGGCACCTTTCCCTCGTAGCCCTGGTTGGTGAGCACCACGACCGACATGCCCTGATCCTGGTAGCGAATAAAATCGCTGATGTAAGCCGGCATGCCGCCCGAGTGATAGACCTTGCGATAGGTATCGACCGTGCTCAGGAACCAACCCAGGCCGTAGTTGACGTCGGCGCGCATGTCGCCGGTACGCGCGGCGACCAGCGCGCTGATTGTCCACATCGCCTCACGGCTGGACGCGCGCAGCAAGGTATCGCCACGCAGGGCCGCATCGTATTTGGCCAAGTCCAGCGCGGTTGACTCGATGCCGCTCGCTGCCATCGACAGGTATTGCAATTCGCCCGGCACCAAACGCCGCGGCTCGATTTGCTTGCGCGAATTGAGTTGATAGCCGGTCGCCAGTCCTGCGCCATTGTCGGCCGGCCCCATGATGCGCGTGTGTTCCATGCCAAGCGGAGCGAATACTTTTTCCTGCAAATACGCGCCGTAGAACTTGCCCGTCACACGGCCGAGGATGATACCCAAGATATCGTAGCCGATATTGCTGTAACTCCAGACTTGTCCCGGCGCTGTGACGGAGGCAATCTTTGTATAGCGGTCGAGGAATTCCGATTCGGGCGCCACGTGGTTTTGCAAGGCGTTCATCGTTGCGCTGTCGGGATTTTCCGGGAGGCCCGACGTGTGGTTCAGCAGATGCCGGACCGTGATCATTTCCCAGCTGGGCAAGACCGGGCCGAGATAGGTGCTGATCTTCGCGTCCAGATCCAGCTTGCCTTCTTCAACCAGCAGCATGGCGGCCACCGCCGTGAATGTTTTGGAGATGGATCCGATTTCCAGCCGGTGTTCGGGCGTCAGGGGCGTTTTGGCTTCGAGGTTGGCATAGCCATAGGACTTTGCATAAAGCAGGCGCCCGTTGTCGATCACGGCGATCGAGATTCCCGGGATGCGCCCTTCGATCAGCTTCGCCTGGACATACGCGTCGATGTCGGCATTGGCCGATTGCGTACTGCCCGAGGGTGAGGTGCTGACCGCCGCCAAAGTCACGGGATCGGGCGTGTTCGATTGGCCGCCGCCACCGCATGCAGAAAGGAAGAATGCGGCCGCAGCTGCCGCAAGGAGAATTCGTCGCGCGTTGGGATTGGTCATAGACGATCCTTGGAAAACCTCGCCAGCCGAGGTAGACAGCGATCGTAAAGCCGGCATCGCAGGACGTGATCGGAAAGGGTATGAACGGGGGAGAAACGGGGATCAATACGCCGTTTTAAGGATGGACGAGACGAAAAAAAACCCCGAAGCATTTCTGCACCAGGGTTTTTCTCTTATAACTAGCCTGACGATAACCTACTTTCACACTGGTTGCAGCACTATCATCGGCGTAATCTCGTTTCACGGTCCTGTTCGGGATGGGAAGGGGTGGTACCGAGTTACTATGGTC
>Ga0209023_10002512_pt1 | contig 22820 bp, 13 predicted proteins | sample LakOneMetagenome_FD_187468 | JGI IMG/M metagenome (GOLD analysis project Ga0209023, IMG submission 187468) | Freshwater and sediment microbial communities from Lake Erie, Canada (SPAdes) (version 2) | ecosystem: Environmental > Aquatic > Freshwater > Lentic | place: Lake Erie, Canada...
GGCTAACCCTGGTCGGGGAACTCGCCGTTCCCGTCGGGCGTGAACCCACAGCCACGCTGGTAACCCTGCACCCTCTGCCCACAGCGGGCGGGTTCATGGATTCACACATTCTGCGCAAGGCGGCCGGCCGACTGCCCGCCTTGGCCGATCTGGCCGTGCTGCGCTTCAACACCCGCGGCACGACGTCACCGCGCGGAACCAGCGAGGGCCGTTTCGATGAAGGTGTGGGGGAGCGGGCGGACGTTGCCGCTGCGATGGCGTTTGTTCTCGCGCGTGGACTGCCCAATCCATGGCTCGTCGGATGGTCTTTTGGAACGGAATTGGCCGTGAAATACGGACTGGAACAGAGCATTTGTGGCGCGATTCTGTTGTCACCGCCCTTGCATCGGGCAACGGATGCCGACTTGGCAGCATGGGCAGGCCAGCACCGGCACCTCGTGGCGATCATTCCGGAGTTTGACGACTATCTGCGTCCGGACGAGGCCCGAGCACGGTTCGCCGCCGTACCCGAAACACGTTTGATTGCCGTGGAGGGTGGAAAGCACCTCTGGGTCGGTGAGAGCATGACCCGCCGAATTCTCGACGAGATCGTTGCCGTCGTCAACCCGGGTGCACTTCCACTCGCCACCCGGTGGCCGGTTTAAAGTTCGTTCTGACGTGGAATGACGACCTGCTTGATGATCATGATTGACGCCGCCGCGACAGGAATCGCGATGAGGGCTCCGAGGATCCCCAACAACGCGCCGCCGGCCAGCGCCGCGATCACGACGACTGCTCCCGGCACGGAAACGGCACGATTCATGATGTTCGGGCTGAGCACGTATGCCTCCACCTGCATGTAGATCAGGTAATAGATCGCGGCCACAAAGGCCGTCAAGGGGGAACTGCCGATCCCCGGGATCAGGCAGGTGGCCACGATGATGACCGAACCGGTGATCGTGCCGACGAGGGGAACCAGGGAGAAAAGGAAGGCGATGAATGCCAGTAGAGCGGGAAACGGCGCACCGATGATGGAGAGAAAGATGAAACTCAGCACACCGTTGCAGGCGGCGAGTCCGGCCTGACCCACCACATACTTACCCACCGACTTGGAGATCTGCTCGCTGATGTCGGTGAAACGCTCGCGCTTGGAGGCCGGCACCAGCTGGTATGTGGCTCGTTTCATGCTATTGAGCGAAGCCGTGAAATACAGCGTGAGGATGATGATGATCAGGCCGCCGAAGAGGCCGGCTACCAGCGCGAGTCCCGACTGGACGATCGTTGTGGTGATTTCCTTGAGATTCTGACCGAGAAAGTCCGTGATGGATTTCACGATCATGGGAACGTCGAGGGTTGGGAAGTTCTTTTGGACGTCAGTGATGAACGACGAGGAATTCACGGCCTGGATCAGGTCTGGGAATATGTTCGACAATCTGGCGACCTGGTCCACGATGATGGGCACGATGGAGAAGATAACGGCGGTACCGGCGCCGACTACAGCAACGAGAACAATCAGAATCGCTGCCCACCGGGGAAATTTCTTCTTCTCAAGCCAGGAAACGGCGGGATCGAGGCCCAGCGCGAGAAAAAGTGCCGCACCGATGTACGTGATGATCGTTTGCAGGGAGATTATCGACGTGATAATCAGCAGGCCGACACCGACGCCGAGGGTGCCGACCAGGCCAAAGCGAAAAGCATTCTGAATCTTCACGCCGGGCTCCTTGAATTACGTGGTCGACGTCTATTCGTTTTCCGTGTTGACGCGTTCGGCCTGCGACAACAAGCTGCGCAGGCTTTCAAAATAGCCTGCTACCGCGTCGCGCTCAATTCTGAGCTGGGCGAGTCGGTCTTCTGCATCGGAAAGAAGACGTTTCGCCCGAGCATCCGACTCGGCCACGATGACGGTCGCCTTGTCTTTTGCCGCCCTTACAAGGTCCTCGGCCTGCTCAGCCGATTCTTCTTTGAGCGTGCGCGCGTCAGCACGGGCACCGCCGTCGAGTCGTTCGTTGAGCGTCCGTAGCTCGTTCACCCGCGCCGTGGTCTCGGCCAAGCGGCTGTCAGCATCGGTTTGGAACGCCTGCGCCTGAGCAACGGCAGTCTGATGGCGGGCCAGCAGGTCCTGCTCAGAATCGGCGGTCAACGTGGCAATCGCCGCTGCTGCTTCCGCTCTAGCCTGGTCGTTTTCGCGACGTGACTGCGCGGCCTCGGCGGCGATGGACTGGCGCGTGAGCTCGATGTCGCTCGCGAGTTCGCGGCGCGCCTGGTCGAGCTCAGCGGCGAGGTCGGTGTGGGCCTGAGCGGTTTCCTGCTCCAGTACGAGCCTGGCCTCATCGATTTCCTGAGCAAGGGCCATCCGAGACCGTTGCGTCTCACTCTGCAGTTCTATGCGACTCTGTTCCATCTCCCGCGCGGCATCTGCACGCAGCTGGGCGACCTCCAGAGTGACCTCGGACCGCAGTCGTTCCGTCTCTCCGGCAAGTGCGGATGCCCGGTCGTGGGCGTCGGTGGCTTCGCGCTGAGCATCGAGGCGCACCTCGGCGGCATTGCGATCGGCCTCCGTACGGATGGCTGCAACCTCGCGTTTGAGCGTGGCGCGGGCTTCGGCCACCTCGGTAGCGCTGTCCCCCCGCAGTAGGGCGGCAGCGTTGGCGGCATCGTGGGTGAGTTGGGCGGACTCGTCCTGGGCGCGGGCGACGATGTCGTCGGCTTCGACACGCACGTCGTCAAGAATGCGCCGCGCCCGTACGTCGGCGTCCGAGAGCAGTCGCGCGGCCTCCTCTGCCGTCTCTCGGCGCAGCAGATCGATGTCGATAGCCGTGGAGGTGCGCAGACGTGCCGCGTCGTTGTCCGCCTGCGCTATGACGCGAATGGACTGCTCCTCGGCGACGCGCAGAGTATTTTCCAGTTTCGCGCCCAATCCGGAGAATGTCGGATTACCAACCTCGTCGATGACGGCGTTCAGCTCATCGATGCGGGTCGACAGCCTCCGCACTTCCTTGCTTGACTCTGCACTATTGGTGTTGGCCTTGATCAGGTCCCGCCGGAGGCCCTGCAGTGCAGCAGCGACCTCGTCCTTGTCGTAACCACGGAAGACCTGGGTGAAGTCAGATTCGTCGTTGGGCACGGTTTCTCCTTGCGTCATAAGGCTTCGGTGTGACTCCAGTCGGGAACGACCAGACGTCACGAAGCCGATGCAACTTTAGTCTGCCTTGATGCCACCGTGCTCGCATCCACCGGTTCGCTGCAGTTGACGCACTATTAGGCACCTGTCAGCAGAACGCAGTATCGTAGAAACCCGTATCTGTTGCCGTCGGACTCCAAACAGGTCCGAGCTTGCTCGTGGCCGGCCGATCGGCAACTTGGAAGGATGATACGTGCGATTTGTTCTTGCCATTGTGGCACTCGTTCTTGCGGCCGTGATGATTGTGCTCGGCATCGCTCAGCGGACGATTTTTCTCGGGCCGGCGACGAGCTCACTGAGCACGATCGTCGAGGGCGATGCCGCCTACACGGTCATCGATGCCAGTGCCCTGGCGTCTTTCTCGGGCAACCAAACGATTCGGATCAGCGGGTCAGACAGTACTTTCCTCGCGTATGGCCGCACAGCCGACGTCGACGCCTGGATCGGCGGCGACGCGCACGCGGTGGTCAGCGCCGGGTCTGAGTCTGACGCCCTGGTCACCACCCAGGTTGCTGCGGTCGTGCCGGAATCCACGTCGCCCGCGGAAGATGCGGCCGCCGTCCCGCAGCCGAACGCGGTCACGAACCCAGCCGGCTCGGACCTCTGGCTCGAGGAATTCGCCGGCACCTCGTCCATGGCGCATACCCTCAACCTGCCGTCAGAAATGTCCGTGATTGTGGCCTCGGACGGAACGGCCCCTGCGCCGGCGGACGTGAGACTGTCGTGGGCAGCCGACAACTCCACTCCCTGGGCGGGTCCGCTGCTCGTCGGTGGTGCCGTGCTGCTGTTCATCGGCCTCGTGTTGTACATCCTCGCCCTGCTGCACCTGCGACGTTCTCGTCGACCCCGCCGCAATCTTCCACGCGGCCCCCGCCTTCCCCGCCTGCCGCGTGTTCCCCTGCCCAAAGCGCTCAAGGCCAGTCAGATCACTCGACCACGTGGGCCGGGAGCGATATCGCGGTTCGTGGTGGTGCCCATGGTTCTGGTCTCGGGCCTGGTGCTGAGCGGTTGCTCGGCTGAACTGTGGCCGTCGATGCCGGACACGCCGGAAACGCCCACAGCAACGCCGACCGTCACCCCCACCCCGGGATCGACCACGGCGCCCGAATCAGCCACCGAAGTGCCGCCGGCCGCTGTCACCGTGGAACAGCTTGAGCGCATCGTGAGCAAGATCTCCGTGCTTGCGGCCGACGCCGACTCGACCTTGAACGCCGACACCCTGGCGACCAGATTCACCGGAACCGCTCTCGAACAGCGGCTGGTCAATTACCGTATCCGGGCCGTCGACGCCAGCATCTCGGCCCCGCCGGCCATACCGGCACCCCCGCGGTCGGTCACCCTGCCCCAGCAGTCAGAATCGTGGCCGCGCTCCGTCCTCACGGTGGTCCAGGGCGAGGACACGACCGTTCCACCCATGACGGTGGTCCTGCGCCAGGAATCGCCTCGGGCGAACTATCTGGTGGAATATGCGATCGGGCTCGAAGCCAACGCGGAATTCCCGCGCGTGGCACCGGCCGCCATCGGCGCACCCGGCATCGCACCCGATAACAAGCTGTTGATCCTGCCGCCGGACCAGGTTGCCGCTGCCTATGCGGATGTCCTACTCCAGGGTGAGGCGAGTCCTTCTTATTCGTTGTTCCAGACCGAGGGTGACGAATTCCTGGCCCAGTTCGTTCAAAGCCGGACCGACCGAACGGCCGAGCTCGCCGTGACAGCTTCCCTGGCCTTCGCCACCGCCGCCGGCCCCGGCCGCACGGTGTCTCTGGCGACGAATGATTCCGGCGCCATTGTGGCAGTGAACGTGAACGAAACCGAAACGGTCACCGTTGTCTCCGGCGAAGCCACGGTCAACCCGAGCGGCGCATCCAGCAAGGCGCTGTCGGGCATCACGTCCTCGGCCAAGGGCATCCAGAACATCCTGAGCGATCAGCTCCTGTTCTACGTTCCGGCCGTGGGGTCCACAGACAAAATCACTCTCCTGGGGAGCACCCAGGGAATCCTCTCATCGGCGGAGCTTCCATGACCATAATTCCCCCATCCGGATCGAACTTGCGTGGAGCCGTCGACCTGTCGTCGCTCGTGAAGCGTCCGGCCGCAGCCGCGGTGGATGCCGGTGCTTCCGCCGCCGTCACGGGCGCCCCGGATGCACCGGGCGCCGTGATAGCCGTTCCCAGCCTTGTGCTCGACGGCACGGATGCCAATTTCGGCGAACTGCTCGAACTCTCCAACAGCATTCCGGTCCTGGTGGATCTGCGCGCCGAGTGGTCTGAGCCGGCCAAAGAGCTCTCTCCGGTGCTCGAGCGACTCGTGCTCGAGTTCGCCGGGCGATTCATCCTGGCCCGGGTGGACGTGGACGCCAATCCCCAGCTGTCCCAGGCTTTCCAGGCGCAGTCGATTCCCACCGTGGCAGCCGTCATCGGCGGGCAGCCCGTTCAGCTCTTCAACGGGGCGTTGCCTGAGGATCAGATCCGCGAGGTTCTTGTGCGCGTTCTGGAACTGGCCGCGCAGCAGGGCGTGACGGGCACCGCGGCGGCCGATTCGGCCCCGCCGCTGAATGCCGAGCCCGTGGAGGAGCCCTTGCCGCCGCACCACCTCGAGGCGTATGCCGCCATCGAGAGTGGGGACTATGCCACGGCTCAGGCGGAGTATCGCACGGCCATCGCGCAGAACCCCAACGACGCCATGGCTGTGGCAGGACTCGCTCAGGCGAGCCTGCTGGGCCGCCTTCAGGGCAAGACGCTCGACGAGATCCGTGGGGGAGCTGCTGCGGCCCCCACCGACCTGCAGGCGCAGCTGCTCGTGGCCGATCTCGACCTGTCCGGTGGGCATGTCGACGACGCGTTTGATCGTCTACTGACACTGTTCCCGGCCCAGGATCCGGCCGGCCGCAATGCGATCCGTGAGCGCATCCTCGAGCTGTTCGAAGTGATCGGCCTCGAGGACCCGCGGGTTGCACCGGCTCGCAAGCGCCTCACCGCCCTGTTGTACTGATTCGCGTCAGATACGAAGTAGCCGGCACCCGCAAGAGCGGCTGCCGGCTTTCGTGTTTTTATCGCTGCCCTGCCTATCGACGCAGCTTCAGCCACAGTCCCGCGAGCGGCGGTAAGGTAACGACGGCGGATGCCGGACGTCCGCCCCAGGGCTGCTGGCTCGCTTCAACGCCGCCGAAGTTGCCCACTCCGGACCCACCGAACTCCGCGGCATCCGTGTTGAGGATCTCATCCCACTGTCCGGCAGCGGGCAGGCCGATCCGATAGTCGGTGTGCGGGTGTCCGGCGAAGTTGAAGATGCAGGCCACCGGCTGCCCGTCATTGTCCCAGCGCAGGAAGGACACGACGTTCTGCTGGGAGGCACCCGCATCGATCACGTCGAACCCGCCCGGTTCATTGTCGCGCGCCCACAGGCTGGGGGTGTCCCGATAGACCCGGTTGAGCGATCCGACGAGGTTGAAGAGACCGCGATGGGCCGGCTGGTCGAGCATCCACCAGTCGAGGCTGCGGTCCTCACTCCACTCCGAGCGCTGCCCGAACTCCTGTCCCATGAAAAGCAGCTGCTTGCCGGGGTGGGCCCACATGAACGACAGGTAGACGCGCACATTGGCGAGTTGCTGCCACGAATCGCCGGGCATTCGGCTGATGAGCGAGCCCTTGCCGTGCACGACCTCGTCGTGGCTGATCGGAAGCAGGAAGTTCTCACTGAAGGCATACACGAACGAGAAGGTGATGTCGTTGTGGTGGTACGAGCGGTACATCGGATCGACGTGCATGTATTCGAGGGAATCGTGCATCCAGCCCATGTTCCACTTGAAGCCGAATCCCAGTCCGCCGCCCGCCGTTGACGCCGTGACGCCGCCCCAGTTCGTCGATTCCTCGGCGATCATGATGGCACCGGGATTGCGCTTGTACGCCGTTGCCGTGATCTCCTGAAGCAGACTGATCGCTTCAAGGTTCTCGTTTCCGCCGTACTGATTCGGTTCCCACTCACCGTCCTCGCGGGAGTAATCCAGGTAGAGCATCGAGGCGACGGCATCCACTCGCAGCGCATCGATATGGAATTCCTCCAGCCAGTACAGGGCGTTGGCCACGAGGAAGTTGCGCACCTGCGGACGGCCGAAGTCGAAGACGTAGGTGCCCCAGTCCATCTGCTCGCCGCGGCGCGGGTCGGCGTGCTCATACAGCGCCTGGCCATCGAAACGTCCGAGAGCGAATTCGTCTTTGGGAAAGTGCCCGGGAACCCAGTCCATGATCACGCCGATGTCGGCCTGGTGAAGGAGGTCGATCAGGTAACGAAGGTCGTCGGGCGTGCCGTACCGGCTGGTGGGCGCGTAATAGCCGGTGACCTGATAACCCCAGGATCCGCCGAACGGATGCTCCGCGAGCGGCATGAACTCCACGTGAGTGTACGCGAGCTCATTCAGGTAGCCGATGAGTTCGTCCGCGAGGTCACGGTAGCTCAGGCCGGGACGCCAGGACCCAACGTGCATTTCGTAGATGCTCATGGGGCGGTCGTGCGGGTCGGTGGCCGCTCGTGCGGTCATCCAGTCCGTGTCAGCCCACTCGTAGCGGGACTGGGTCACGACGGATGCCGTCATCGGCGGAACCTCGGCGAAGCGAGCCATCGGGTCGGCCCGCTGCACCCACTCTCCGGTGTGGGTGAGCAGTTCGAATTTGTAGGTGGAACCGACGTTCAGTCCCGGGATGAAGAGTTCCCACACGCCCGTGCTGCCCATGTTGCGCATGGTGTACGTCGAACCGCCCCAGCCGTTGAAATCGCCGATGACACGGGCTGCCCGGGCGTTGGGTGCCCACACGGCGAAGGCCGTACCGGCAACGGACGTATTGACCCCGGCCTGCTCGCCGTAGTGCGCGCCGAGAACATCCCAGAGCCGCTCGTGACGACCCTCACCGATGAGGTGCAGGTCGAGTTCGCCAATGGTCGGCAGAAACCGGTAGGGGTCGTCGGTGGTCCAGGGAGTCGCAGAGTCGAAGCGGGCCTCGAGGACGTAGTCCTGAAAGCCGACGGTGCTGACGCCCTGCCAGACGCCGTGGCCGATGTGGCCCAGTTCGACATGCGCGCCCGTGGACAGGATCGCCACGACCTCGGTGGCCAGCGGACGTAGCGCGCGGATGACGGTCAGGGGATCGGCGACTCCGGCCTGATCGAAGCGGTGCTGGCCGAGGACCTCGTGGGGGTTGTAGTAGGTGCCGGCCGCGATCGATTCCAGGATGTGGGGAGAGACGACGGTGGGATCGACCGTGCTGCCAGGCGCTCTTTTCACTGTTTTGGCAACGGACGCGGTTGCTGCCGGCGTCCTGGCGCTCTTTTTGGCTGATGACGGCTGGTCGGTCATGCGTTGGCCTTTCCTGGCTTCCGGCCCAACACCCGCAGGATGTGTACCGGTTCGGTGAATGCGTCGAGTCGTACAAAATTATCGGCCGTCCAGGTCCAGACGGTTCCGGAGATGAGATCACACACGTCGAAGGTCGCTCCGGGCTCGAGACCGAACCGGGTCACGTCAAGGTGCACCATCGTCTCACGCACGGAGTGCGGGTCCACGTTGGCCACGACGATGAGGGCGTCGTCTTCACCCGTGCCGGTGAATTCCGCGGCGAGGTACTTGCTGAACACGAGGATGGAATCATCGTCACTGGCGTGAATGGTGATGTTTCGCAGCTGACGCAGTGCGGGATGCTCGGAACGGATGCGGTTGAGCCGGGTGATGTACGGAGCCAGGCTGGTGCCGTTGGCCGCCGCCTGCGCCCAGTCCCGGGGACGATACTCGTACTTTTCGTTGTCGATGTTCTCCTCGGCGCCCATCCTGGCCACATTCTCGACCAGTTCGAACCCGGCATAGAGACCCCAGCTGGGAGCCGCCATCGCAGCAAGGGCAGCGCGGATCTTGAACGCCGCGGGGCCACCGAATTGCAGGTACTCGGTGAGAATGTCGGGTGTGTTCACGAACAGGTTGGGCCGGAGGAAATCGGCCGTCTTCGTGGCGAGCCCGTCGAAGAATTCCTCGAGCTCCTGCTTTGTATTGCGCCAGGTGAAGTACGTGTACGACTGCTGGAAGCCGACTTTCCCTAGTGCCTGCATCAGCGCAGGTCGGGTGAAGGCTTCGGCGAGGAAGATCACATCCGGGTGTTCGGAGTTGACCTCGCGAATGAGCCATTCCCAGAAATCCAGCGGTTTCGTGTGCGGGTTGTCCACGCGGAAGATGTTCACGCCGAGATCGATCCAATACCTCAGGATTCGGAGCGCCTCGGCGCGGATTCCCTGCGGGTCGTTATCGAAATTGATCGGGTAGATGTCCTGGTATTTCTTAGGCGGGTTTTCGGCGTAGGCGATCGTGCCGTCCGGCAGGGTGGTGAACCATTCCGGATGCTCCGCGACCCAGGGATGGTCGGGGGACGCCTGAAGAGCGAAATCGAGGGCGATTTCCATCCCCACTTTGCGGGCACGGCCCAAAAAGTAGCGGAAATCGTCCACGGTTCCGAGCTCCGGGTGGATCGCATCATGCCCGCCGTCGGCGGATCCGATGGCCCATGGTGAACCCGGATCGTGCGGGCCGACGGTCAAAGAGTTGTTCGGCCCCTTCCGAAACGCTCGCCCGATCGGGTGAATCGGCGGCAGGTACAGCACCGTGAAGCCCATCTCGGCGACGTGGGGCAGCCGTTTCGCCGCCGTTCGAAAGGTGCCGCTCGCCCAGGATCCGTCGGAAGCCTGAACCGCACCCTCGGAGCGGGGAAAGAACTCGTACCAGGAGCCCACACCGGAGGCGGTTCGTTCCACGACGACCGCGCGTGCGGCGGAGAAAGACTCCAGGCTGGAGATCGGCCGGGTGCGCAGGGCCGCACGAAGAGTATCGTCTGCCACGGCCTCGAGTCGTAGCGCTAGCGGTTTTTTCTGATCCGACAGCGTCGCGGCGGCGGCTTGCACAAGGCGGCGTTCCGCCGCGGGGCGGTTCTTGTCCGCACCGGCGTCGACCAGCAGCCGGGTGCCGATGGCGAACATCAGTTCCACATCGATGCCGGCGGGAACCTTGATTCCGGCGTTGTGTTCCCAGGTGGCCAGATCGTCGGAATAGGCACGCACCCGGTAGGTCCAGCGGCCCTGGGTCACGAGCGGCAGCAGGACCTCCCACCGGTCGGTTCCCGCCGCCGTGAGGGCCATCGGATGAACCGTCTCGATGCCATCGGGGGCCACAAGGTAAAGCGACACGCCAATCAGGTCGTGACCTTCACGGAAGGCCGTGGCCCGGAACGGCACCACTTCGCCGACGAAAGCGCGGGCCGGCCAGAGATCGTCGTCAAGCTGGGGGGAAAGGTCGAGCACGGGGATCCGGCCGACGACAGTGGGTACCGAGATACCGCCCTGTGTCGACTGCGGAAGGTCTTTGCGTCCTGCTGTCTTAGCCACAACACGACCGTAGCGTGAAAAAAGCAGCGGTCGCGCCCGGATCGGTTACGCGCCGGACACCCAGCGCGCCTATGGTGTATCTCGTGAAGGCGATACGTAAATTTACCGTCCGTGCCGTGCTCCCCGACGCGCTTGTTGCTCTTGACGAGCTTGCCGCCAATTTGCGCTGGTCGTGGCATGAGCCCACCCGACAACTGTTCGAGCACATTGCTCCCGAGCTCTGGCGGGCACTCGGCACCGATCCGGTCGCCCTGCTCGGTGCGGTCGACCCGGGTCGACTGGAGGATCTCGCGAACGATCACGACTACGTGGCGCGCGTAAAGTCCATTCGCAGTGACCTGAGCGATTACCTGGAACAGCCCCGCTGGTACCAGGGCCTGAAGGGGGAGAAGCCGGCGGCGATCGCCTACTTCTCGCCGGAGTTCGGGATCGCCGCGGCTCTCCCGCAGTATTCCGGCGGGCTCGGTATCCTCGCCGGCGACCACTTGAAGAGTGCATCCGATCTCGGGGTCCCGCTGATCGGCGTCGGACTGTTCTACCGGGCCGGATACTTCAGCCAGGCCATCTCACCCGACGGCTGGCAGATGGAGAGCTACCCGTTGCTCGACCCGGACGGGTTGCCATTGTCGGTTCTGCGCCGCGCCGACGGTTCCGCCGTGCAGGTGTCGCTGGCGCTGCCTGAAGACCGCACCCTGCATGCCCGAGTGTGGCAGGCAGAGGTCGGACGCATTCGCCTGCTGCTTCTCGACACCGATATTCCGCAGAACCCCGATGACCTGCGACTCGTCACCGACCGCCTCTACGGCGGCGGAGGCGAACACCGGCTGCTGCAGGAACTGCTGCTCGGGATCGGCGGCGCCCGAGCCGTCAAGCTGTGGAGCACCCTGAGCGGGCACCCGGAGCCGGAGGTGTTCCATACCAACGAAGGACACGCCGGATTCCTCGGCCTCGAGCGCATTTCCAGCCTGATCGGCGAGGGGCTCAGCTTTCCGGAGGCCCTGCAAGTGGCTCGGGCCGGCACCGTCTTCACCACGCACACTCCCGTGGCGGCCGGCATCGACCGTTTTGAGCGGCAACTCGTTCGTCGGTACTTCGAAACGGACCTGCTGCCCGGTGTGGCCGTCGACGAGCTGCTCGCGCTCGGTGCCGAAAGCTACGACGGCGGATCTCCCGACGTCTTCAACATGGCCATCATGGGCCTGCGCCTCGGCCAGCACGCCAATGGGGTCTCTGCCCTGCACGGTGAGGTAAGCCGTCGAATGTTCAACGGGCTCTGGCCCGGCTTCGACGCGGCAGAGGTACCGATCGGGTCGATCACGAACGGTGTGCACGCGCCGAGCTGGACCGACCCGGCGCTCCAGGCCCTGGCCCAGAACAGGCTCGGAACCAGCGACACCACCGTGGCGGACTGGCGTTCAAGCGAGGTGACCGACCAGGACCTATGGTCTGTGCGCGGACAGATGCGCCTGCAATTCGTCGAGGACGCCCGACGGCGGATCGGTGATTCCTGGCGTGAGCAGAACCCCGGTGGAACGCCGCCGGCCTGGATTGGACGCGTGTTCGACCCCAACGTGCTGACGATCGGTTTCGCGCGCCGGGTGCCCACCTACAAACGGCTCACCCTGATGCTGCACGACCCCCAACGGCTGCGTGCCCTGCTGCTCAATCCCGACCGACCGATCCAGATCGTCATCGCGGGCAAATCACATCCCGCCGATGAAGAGGGCAAGCGGCTGATCCAGAAGATCGTGCAGTTCGCGGCGGATCCGGAGCTGCGCACGCGAATCGCTTTCCTGCCCGATTACAACATCGCGATGGCGCAATTGATGTACCCGGGCACCGACGTGTGGTTGAACAATCCCTTGCGGCCGTTGGAAGCCTGCGGTACCTCGGGCATGAAGGCGGCTTTGAACGGTGCGCTGAACCTGTCGATTCTTGACGGTTGGTGGCCGGAGTACTACGACGGAAAGAACGGCTGGGCCATTCCTTCAGCCGATGCTGCCGGCGATTCGGCCGAGCGCGACCGACTCGAGGCGGAATCGCTCTATGACCTGATCGAGCACCAGGTTGCTCCCACGTTCTACGAGCGTAATGCCGACGATGTGCCGGAGCGGTGGGTGCACAGCATCCGTCACACTCTCGCCACGCTCTCCCCGGAACTCAGCGCCGACCGGATGGTTCGCCAGTACGTGGAACGCGTCTATCGCCCCGCCGGTCACTTCGAGCACCTGCTGTCGAAGAACAGCTACCGCGCTGCCCGCGAACTGGCCGCCTGGAAGGGCAGGGTCGTGTCCCAGTGGCCATCCGTTGCGGTGACTCACGTGGAGTCGGGTGGGGTGAGCGCCGTGCCGCAGGTCGGTGACGAGTTGCACCTGCGCGCGCACGTGCAACTCAACGGTCTGCTCCCCTCCGATGTCACGGTGGAGGTCGTCTACGGTCGAAGCTCCGGCGGCGATGAGCTGCACGACACCGCGGCCCAGGCCCTGGTCCCGGTCGCCGACCCGGAGGGCGCACTGGAGCCCACCGGAAACCACGGAGCGACACCCCTGCTGTTCACCGGTACCGTGGCACTCGACCGTGCCGGCGCCTTCGGGTACACGGTTCGCGTCGTGCCGCGAAACGTGTTGCTGATCAGCCCGGCCGAGATGGGTCTGGTGGCCGTCGCGAACTAGGGATGCGGGGACGCAGATCGTTCTGCTGTCGTCCCGACACGACGCGAGTGGCCCGGACGATGTGTTCGGGCCGCTCGCCGGTGGCGGGCTATTTCCTGGCGGCCGACGTGCTGTTGCTGTTGCTTTTGCTTTTGCTTTTGTTTTTGCCCTTGGTTTTGGCCTTCGTCACGACGGTCTCCTGCGGGGCATGAGCCTGCAGAAGTTGCATCGACGCACCGGCCATGATCAGCGTCGCACCGGGCTGGTGCTCAATCACGGCATCCTGCAGGTCGTCATGGTTTGAATCCCAGAGCAGGGTGTAAGTCCCCACTCCCGGGTGGCGGGGGAGTGTCACGGCCTGCTCCTGCTCGCGAGCGTGCACAATCAGCAGGATACGGTTGAAGTCCTCGTGCTCCGGTGTGCTGGCGGCCATGTACTGCAGCGTGCGTGCCGAGGGGGAGTTCCAGTCATCGTCTGACATCGATTCGCCGGTCACGTTGTACCAGTCGAGCTGGCTCGCGCTCGGAGTCGTCTCGCCGAACACGCCGAATCTCACGGGCCGCAGCGCCGGGTTTTCGCGCCGCAGCTGCAGCAACCGGCGGCTGACCCGGTGTAGATCCTGCTGCCAGTCATCGATGTCCCAGCTGAGCCAGGTGAGTTCGCTGTCCTGGCAGTACGCGTTGTTGTTGCCGCGCTGGCTGCGGCCGTATTCGTCACCGGCGGTGATCATCGGGATTCCGGCCGAGAGCAGCAACGTTCCCATCAGGTTCCGCATGGCCTTGCGCCGGGTCTTCAAAATTGAGATGTCGCGAGTCGGACCCTCGACACCGTGGTTGAACGAGTTGTTGTTGCTCGTTCCGTCGCGGTTGGACTCGCCGTTGCCAAGGTTGTGCTTGGTGTCGTAGGCCGTGAGGTCGGCGAGGGTGAACCCGTCGTGCGCGGTGATGAAGTTGAGCGAGGCGAGCGGACCACGATCGGTCGCGAAAGTGTTGGAGGACCCGGCGACCCGGGTGGCAAAGCGTCCGATGCCGCTGCCGGCGTTACCGGAATACCTCATGCTGCGAATGTCGCTGAGCCAGAAGTCGCGCATCCGGTCCCGATAGCGGTCGTTCCATTCGGACCAGCCGGAGGCGAAATTGCCCGTCTGCCATCCGCCCTGACCCACGTCCCAGGGCTCTGCGATGAGCTTGACGCCGGCCAGTCCGGGGTCGTCTCGAATGCCGATGAGCATCGGATGCTGCGGGTCGTAGACCACGCCGGCGTCGCGCCCGAGAGTGACCGCGAGGTCGAATCGAAAACCGTCGATCTGAACGTCGTTGGCCCAGTAGCGCAGCGAGTCAATCACCAGGCGCTGCGAGACCTCGTGACTGAAGTTCACGGTGTTGCCGCATCCGGTCACATCGATGTACTCACCGAATTCGTTCTGCCGGTAGTACGCCGCGTTGTCGATGCCGCGCAGGCTGGTGACGGGACCGGTTCGGCCCTCCTCGGCCGTGTGGTTGTAGACGACGTCCAGGATGACTTCGAGACCCGCTTCGTGCAGGGCCTTCACCATGCCCTTGAATTCACGAAGAACGGCCTCCGGCCCGCCGGACTGGGCCGCCTGGGTGGCGTAGTCGGCGTGCGGGGTGAAAAAGTTCAGGGTGTTGTAGCCCCAGTAGTTGGACAGTCCCTGTTTCATCAGGCGCTGTTCGGACGCAAAAGCCTGAACGGGCAACAGCTCGACCGACGTGATTCCGAGATCGGTGAGGTAGGCGATGCTTGCCTCGTGGGCGAGGCCGGCGTAGGTGCCGCGAAGGGCCGGTGGGATCTTTTTGTTGAGGCGGCTGATTCCGCGCACGTGCGCCTCGTAAACCACCGTGTGGTCCAGCGGGATGGCCGGCTTGCGGGAGTCGCCCCAGTCGAAGCCGTCGTCGACGACAGCCGATTGCCACTGTTCCTCGCCCACGCGCACGATGCCGCGCGAGTACGGCTCCAGCAGGACTTTTTCGGGATGGAAGGCGTTCTGGGGGCCGACCGGGCCGGACACGCGAATGCCGTAGCGGCGCCCCGGCGCGAGGGTGCGGGACTTGCCTGACCACACGTCATGGGAGTCCCTGGTCATCGGGATGGTTTTGATGATCCAATTGGGATCGGTGTCATCGAAAAGGCACAGTTCCATGGCGTTCGCGTTCTGGGACCAGACACGCAATTCGCCGCCAGTGGTAGAAAGTCGTACGCCGAGATTGCGCAGCGGGTCGGCGTGAGTCATGCAATCTAGAGTAATGAGTGTGGGAGTGCGTTCCAACCAAGACAGGCTGGCACCTCCCCGATCGAAAAGCAGAGAAGGGGGACCTCGTGGTCGTCTACCTTGATCACGCCGCTACGACACCCATGTTGCCGGCAGCCATCACCGCCTACGCCGAGGCCATGGGCGTGGTGGGAAATCCGGCGTCCGTACACAGCCAGGGACAAAACGCCAAGCGGATGCTCGAAGAGGCCCGCGAACGCGTCGCGGCCAGTGTTCGAAGCGACCCGATCGAGGTCGTTTTCACGGGCAGTGGCACCGAGGCGATCAACCTGGCCATCAAGGGACTGTTCTGGGCTCGCGCTCCGCGCACGCGCATCCTGGTCGCCGAGGGGGAACACCATGCCACCCTCGACAGCGTCGAATGGCTGGCCGATCATGACGGGGCGACCCTGGAGTGGATTCCCCTGGATGCCCTCGGCCGGATCGACCGGGGCGCCCTCGAAGACGCCATCGCCCGGAACCCGCTGGATGTGGCCCTGATTTCCGTGATAGCCGCCAACAACGAGGTCGGCACGATCCAACCGATCGAAGCCATCGCCGGCCTGGCGATGGCACACGGCATTCCGGTTCACGTTGACGCCGTTGCCGCCTACGGCCACCTTCCGCTGGATTTCTCCCGCCTGAGCCGAGCCGGCGTCAGCGCCGTCAGCCTGTCGGCCCACAAGATCGGCGGGCCGGTCGGCATCGGCGCGCTGATCCTGGCCCGCACCGCGAAGATCGTTCCCCTGTTGCATGGCGGGGGACAGCAGCGGCAGGTACGCAGCGGCACCCAGGATGTGGCGGCGGCGGTGTCGTTCGCCGTCGCGGCGCAGGCCATCGCGCCGCGCCAGGCCGCCGAACACGCTCGTCTGGAGGGGCTGCGAGACCGGGTGATCGCGGGCGTGCACCGGGTGTCGCCCACGGCCATCCTCAACGGTGATCCCGATTCCGCCGGACGGCTTCCGGGAAACGCCCACTTCAGTTTTCCCGGCTGCGAAGGCGATTCCCTGCTCTTCCTGCTCGACGCCGCCGGTGTCTCCGTATCGACCGGATCGGCGTGTCAGGCGGGGATTCCCGAGCCATCGCACGTGCTGCGCGCGATGGGACGCTCCGCGATCGAATCCCGGGGTGCACTGCGCATCACCCTCGGACACACCACAACCGAAGCGGATGTAAACGCCCTCCTTGCTGCCCTGCCGGCCGCTCATACGCAGGCCGCGAAGGCCGGCATGGCCGATCGGTTGCCGGGGTTGTAGTTCGCCCGGCAGCCCCCGGAATGATTACACTTATCCGGTGAAGGTATTAGCAGCAATGAGTGGCGGTGTAGATTCCGCCGTGGCCGCAGCCCGCGCGGTAGAGGCGGGGCATGAGGTGGTCGGGGTTCATCTTGCCCTCAGCCGAATGCCGGGAACGCTGCGCACCGGCAGCCGCGGCTGCTGCACCGTTGAGGATTCGATGGATGCTCAGCGCGCCGCTAACATCATCGGAATTCCCTACTACGTGTGGGACTTCTCCGAGCGATTCAAGCTCGACGTGGTGGACAACTTCATCGAGGAATACGCCGCCGGCCGCACGCCGAACCCGTGCATGCGCTGCAACGAGAAAATCAAGTTCGCCGCCCTGCTGGAGAAGGCCATCGACCTGGGCTTTGACGCCGTCTGCACCGGCCACTACGCGAGCATCGTGACTGACCCCGACGGCAACAAGGAGCTGCACCGCGCCGCCGCCTGGGCCAAGGACCAGTCCTACGTGCTCGGGGTGCTCACGGCCGACCAGGTGCAGCACTCCATGTTCCCCCTTGGCTCCACGCCGTCCAAGGCAGAGGTGCGCGCGGAGGCGGCTGCGCGCGGCTTCTCGGTGGCGAACAAGCCCGACTCCTACGACATCTGCTTCATCCCCGACGGCGACACCCGCGGGTGGCTCGCCGAGCGGGTGGCCCCGGCGACCGGGGACATTCTCGACCGCGAGGGCAAGAAGCTCGGCGAGCACGATGGCGCCGTTGCCTTCACCGTCGGTCAGCGCAAGGGGCTCTCCATCGGCACCCCCGCCGCAGACGGCAAGCCGCGCTTCGTGCTCGAGGTGCGCCCGATCACCAACACCGTCGTCGTCGGTCCAAAGGAAGCCTTGGCGGTGAAGGAAATAGCCGGGGACTCCTACACGTGGGCCGGGCTCGCCCCGTTGAACCCGGAGATTCCCTTCGAGTGCCACGTGCAGATTCGTGCCCACGCCGATCCGGTTCCTGCTGTGGCCCAGGTTGTGCGAAACGGCGAACACGTCGAGTTCATGATCACGCCGCACGAACCGCTGAAGGGCGTGGCACCCGGCCAGACCGCCGTCATCTACATGGGTACGCGCGTGCTGGGCCAGTGCACGATCGACCGCACCGTCAGTGCCGTCCCCGTCAGTGCCGTCCCCCTTAGTGTCGTCCCGGTCGGTGCCGTCCCCGCCGGCTCCCCGGTTGACGCCTGATTCCGGAGTATGGCGTAATTGACGCATGACTGAGCACGTTGATTCCCTGCACGATGCGGCCGACGAGGCAGAAACGCTGACCGAACGAATCCTGGCTGCTCGGGGTGCGTACTACGACCGCAACGAGCCGGCCATCTCTGATGCCGCATACGACGAACTCGTGCAGCGCCTTGAGGAACTCGAGCGGCTCTTCCCCGAACTGCAGAGTCAGGACAGTCCCACCCAGACAGTGGGCGGCCGCGCCGAAACGACTCTTTTCGCTCCCGTGCAGCACGCCGAACGGATGCTCAGCCTCGACAACGTGTTCTCGGTGACGGAGTTTCTGGAGTGGGCGGAGAAGGTCGAGCGCGATGCGGGGCGTTCGGTGCACTACCTCTGCGAGCTGAAGATCGACGGTCTGGCGATCAACCTGCGTTACGAGAACGGGTTGTTGGTGACCGCAGCCACGCGCGGCGACGGTGCGGTGGGCGAGGACGTCACGGAGAACATCGACTTCGTGCCGGGCATTCCGCGTCGGCTGGCAGGAACGGGCCACCCGCCGCTCATGGAAGTTCGGGGCGAGGTCTTCTTCCCGGTGAAATCCTTCGCCGAGCTCAATGCCAACCAGGTCGCCGCGGGCGAACGGGTGTTCGCGAACGCCCGCAACGCCGCGAGCGGTTCGCTGCGGCAGAAGGCCGCCACTAAGACGCCCGCGCAGTTGCGCCTCATGAAGGCCCGGCTGGGGCGACTGCGCATGCTCGTGCACGGCATCGGAGCGTGGGAACGCCCGGCCGCGACCGAGCAATCCGAGGTTTACGGCATCCTCGCCGGGTGGGGGCTGCCCACGAGCGAGTACTTCCGCGTGACACCGACCAAGGCCGAGGCAGCGGCGTTCATCCAGTATTACGGTGAGCACCGGGCAAGTGTCTCGCACGAGATCGACGGCATCGTCATCAAGATCGATGAACTCGAACTGCACGCCGAGCTCGGGGCCACGAACCGTGCCCCGCGCTGGGCGATCGCCTACAAGTACCCACCGGAGCAGGTCAACACGAAACTGCGCGACATCGTTGTGAGCGTTGGCCGGACCGGCCGCGCCACACCGTTCGCCGTGATGGACAAGGTTCGTGTGGCCGGTTCCGAGGTGCGCCAGGCCACTCTGCACAACCAGGACGTGGTGCGGGCCAAGGGCGTCCTCATCGGCGACACCATCGTTCTGCGCAAGGCCGGCGACGTCATCCCTGAGGTGCTCGGCCCCGTGGTGGAGCTGCGTGACGGCACGGAGCGGGAGTTCGTGATGCCGGTCGACTGTCCTGAATGCGGTACCCCGCTCGCGCCGGCCAAGGAGGGGGATATCGACCTGCGCTGTCCCAACGCACGCAGTTGCCCCGCCCAGGTGCGCGGCCGGGTCGAGCACATCGGCAGCAGGGGCGGCCTCGACATCGAGGTGCTCGGCGAGGTCGCGGCCGCGGCCCTCACCCAGCCCAGCGTGCCGGCCGAACCGCCCCTCGCCACAGAGGCCGGGTTGTTCGACCTGGCGCTATCGGACCTGTTGCCCATCCGGGTGGTCGTCCGTGACGCCGAAACGGGGCTGCCGAAAGAGGGCGACGACGGCACAACCAGGCAGCGGATGCCGTTCCAGCGCACGGCCACGGCGGCCGAGAAGAAACAGGGGATCACCGCCGCCCAGCCGTCGGCCAGTGCGATCAAACTGCTCGCCGAGATAGAAAAGGCCAAGACCAAGCCACTGTGGCGTATTTTGGTGAGCCTCAACATCCGTCACGTCGGGCCCGTTGCCGCCCGAGCCCTGGCCAACCACTTCGGCTCGCTGTCAGCCATTCGGGCAGCCAGCCGAGACGAGCTGGCCGAGGTCGACGGCGTTGGCGACATCATCGCCGACGCCGTACTCGATTGGTTCCAGGTGGACTGGCACGTCGACATCGTCGACCGCTGGACTGCCGCGGGCGTGCAGTTCTCCACCCCGGGCCATCCCGGTCCGGGAGCGGCCGAAGCCGCCGGCGGAGTGCTGTCCGGCCTCACCGTGGTGGCCACCGGGTCGCTTGAGGGCTTCACCCGCGAGGGTGCGCAGGAAGCCATCATCGCCGCGGGCGGTAAGAGCGCGTCGAGCGTGTCGAAGAACACCGACTTCGTGGCCGCCGGTCCGGGCGCCGGCTCGAAGCTGGCCAAAGCCGAGACGCTGGGCGTGCGCATTCTCGACGCGGCGGAATTTCTCATTCTGGTTTCTGAGGGACCGTCAGCCCTGCCGCCGATTGCACCCTGAATGCTGCGACCGGGTGGCCCACGGGACCATCCGACGCTGAGCTGAAAGGCAAAATTAGTACTTTTAGGCGTGGATGGTCGGTATGATCATCAACAGGTATACCTGCGGTCTATGACCGCGGGCGCAGCGGCATGGGTGAGGGGATGTAGCGCTGTACAACATGGTGACGGTTCTGGTGGCGCTGGCCTTGGGGGGCGCGAATGAGGCTTCCGGCGTACCCGAATTCTCTATTCTGCAGTCGGCGTCCGAGGTGGTCGCGTCCGGTTCCGGTGTCGAGGCTCGGTCCGTTCCGCTCTGGCGCCAGATTTCCAACGACTCCTTCACCTCCGTGAGCATCGACGGTTCCGTCTCTGCCGGCGGGCCCGTTGCCGGAATCGCGGCGCTTGACGGCCTGTCGCGGTTGACACCGGCAGAACTCGTTGCGTTCGTTTCCGCCAACCCCACCCACATCAATGCGATCCTGGCAGCACCGCCGACCGCGGGTGCGGTCACCGGCTGGTGGCAGTCGCTGGATGCCCCCGCACGGGCCGAATTTTCAGCTGACGTTCCTCAACTGGTGGGCAACCTCGACGGCGTTCCCCTCTCGGTGCGCGGTCAGGCCAATCTGCGATATCTCGGCCAATCGGTTTCGTCAGTCACCGGAAAACTCGCAGAAACGCAGGGGTGGTTCTCCCGTGCCGCACTGAACCGTGAACTGTCGGTTCTGACGCAGATCCAACAGGCCCTCCTGCCCGCCTGCGTGTCACCACCGCGCACCCTCGTGCTGCTCGACGTCGCCGACGGCGGTCGCGCCGCAATCGCTCTCGGTGACCCCGATACGGCCGATTTCGTCAGCTACCTGGTGCCGGGAATGAACTACGGCGTTCAGGAGCAACTCGTGAATTGGTCCAATACGGCAGAGGACCTCTACGCCGAGCAGAAGAGTGTGCTGCGCGAGCGTGCATTCACGACCCGAACGGTCGTGCCGAGCCTGGCCACCATCGCGTGGATCGGGTATGAGACACCGAGTCTGTTCAGCGTGGGCGGACTCGACCGCGCCGAGGTCGGCGCCGACTTCCTCGAGGACTCGTGGCAGGGCGTCCGCTCCAGCAGAGGCGACAACCAACCCTTCCTCTCGGTCTTTGCCCACTCCTACGGAACGTTGGTGTCCCTCGAGGCGTTGGTGCGCGGCTCAGTCGAAGTCGATGCTCTGGTGATGGTGGGTTCCCCTGGGAGTTCTGCCCAATCGATTGCCACTCTTAACGTGTCGGATGGCAATGTCTTTGTGGGGGAGGCCGACTGGGATCCGGCCGTGAACAGCGGATTCTTCGGGAGTGACCCCGGTGCCGCATCGTACGGTGCGCACACCCTGGGCGTGGAGGGCTGGACCGACCCCGTCAGCGGTGCCCACCTCAACAAATCATGGGGTCATAACGACTATTTCACGCCGGGAAGCGAGTCCCTGCACAATATGGCCTTGATCGGAACGGACAACGCGGCGCTGGTGGTCAGCGCCTCCGAATAGAATTAGACATCCACGTCTATAAACAATCGGAGTTCCATGTCTGAAATCACGGCCGAGCAGGTTGCCCACTTGGCAAGCCTTGCCCGGATCGACCTCAGCCCCGAGGAGATCACGAGTCTCACCCACGACCTGGGCCAGATCGTCGCCTCCGTCGAGAAGGTGTCGCGCGTCGCCACGGCTGACATCCCCGCCACAAGCCACCCGCTTCCGCTGACCAACGTCTTCCGCGCAGACGTTGTCGTGCCCTCGCTCACCATCGACCAGGCGCTCTCCGGCGCTCCGGACCGTGACGGCGACAAATTCCGAGTGCCCGCAATCCTGGACGGGGAATAATCATGACCGATCTCATCAAATTGTCGGCCGCCGACCTCAGCACTCTGCTCGCGGCTGGTTCGGTCAGCTCCGTCGAGGCCACGCGAGCCCACCTCGATCGCATCGCTGCGGTCGACACCGACCTGCACGCGTTCCTCCACGTGGCCGGAGATGCGGCCCTCGCCGCTGCGGCCCGTGTGGACGCCCAACGCGCCGCGGGTGAGGCCCTGGGGCCGCTCGCCGGGGTGCCCATCGCCGTCAAGGACGTGTTGGCCACGCAGGACATGCCCACGACGGCCGGGTCCAGGATCCTTGAAGGCTGGATCCCGCCCTACGACGCGACCGTGGTGGCCCGCCTCCGCGCGGCCGGCCTCGTTCTGCTCGGCAAGACCAACATGGACGAGTTCGCCATGGGTTCCTCCACGGAGCACTCGGCGTACGGCGTCACCCGCAATCCCTGGGACCGGGATCGCATCCCCGGGGGCTCCGGAGGTGGGTCCGCCGCCGCTGTGAGCGCCTTCGAGGCGCCCCTGGCCCTCGGCAGCGACACGGGCGGCTCCATTCGCCAGCCCGCCGCCGTCACCGGATCGGTCGGCGTCAAGCCGACCTACGGCGGGGTGTCCCGCTACGGGGCGATCGCCCTCGCCTCATCTCTCGATCAGGTCGGTCCGGTGTCACGCACGGTCTACGACGCAGCGCTGTTGCACGACGTCATCGGCGGCCACGACCCGCTCGACTCCACCTCCTTGTCCGACAGCTGGACGTCCATGGAGGTGGAG
>Ga0209023_10002513_pt1 | contig 22819 bp, 20 predicted proteins | sample LakOneMetagenome_FD_187468 | JGI IMG/M metagenome (GOLD analysis project Ga0209023, IMG submission 187468) | Freshwater and sediment microbial communities from Lake Erie, Canada (SPAdes) (version 2) | ecosystem: Environmental > Aquatic > Freshwater > Lentic | place: Lake Erie, Canada...
ACATAGCGCTGGAAACCTTGTTTCCAGCGCTATGTCGCCTATGCTCAGGTCGTGCGTGGTAAAGAGAAAATACGCCCAGCGCTTGCGTTCTTCATGTGTCAGTTCTTCATTCATAGTGATAGGGATTAAGAGCAGCAACCTCAAACCGATCTGCTGCGGCACAAAGGTGATACGCATTTTCGAAACAGACAATTTTACGTTCCGTCATATACCGCATGCGGTATATGATATAGCGAATTCGGTAGTATCATAAAAAGTTTTCGGGGCAAAAAATGAAGCGAATGTGCTGACTTTGTGGAAGATAAGTATCTGCCTTTCCCCACTATGGCTTAGTGCGCAAAATCGAAATTCAAAATTGAACGAAACGGAACATGTGATCGCAAAAAATAATGTTGTTCTGTTAAGGGTTTCAAAAAATAGCAGATTTATTTTCCCGGCTTACTAACCTTTGGCACAGTTTATGCGTCTATGTAAGTAAGGAACGATGGTAGCCTTATCCACCATCATTCCCGGGAACTTCTAAAGACCCCGCCCCTGGTACAATGTGAGCGCCGCCCTAACGAGAGTTCCTTGAGAAATATAATAGTTCACCTTTAAAAACTATTTTATGCTATTCACAAGAACGCAGAGGTTTCATTCATCCCTCCCCAAAGAAGTTTTCATCAATCTGCTCATTGGCAATCATGTTAAGATACACGACATGGACTTTGAGATTTTCGAAAAAGGGAATTCACTGCGCGTCATCCCGCATGCTGAGAACGTAGATTCAATAAAGACATTGCCGATAACACACATAGCGCTCGAAAATAAAGGTCAGGAAACAGACGTAGTGATCACTTCGCACATGCGCGCGCTCGACAGTGGCGGCCCGCAGGTCATCATGGCATTCTGCCTGTTCCTCATGTTCGCGTCAGTTATACTATTGTTTGTAGACGGTCAACCGCACATCACCTATACCCTCATGGGTATTGGCCTGCTCATCTTCTCCGTGTTCTGCATACGCCTGCAGATGGGCTATTTCGACTATGTGCGCAAGATAAGAGACTACGTAAAGAGCCGGCTCGAAGTGCAGGAAATGCCTCGACCCGGACTGAACTAAAAATATTGATTAAAAGAAGGTGGTGTTTTATGTGGGTGTGGTTAAGAAGCATGCGGTATACGCATGCTTTCTTTGTGCTTGTTTGTCGTTCAGCATAGTTTCTAAGCTACGTTGCGGCGGAAGTCGATTCACCCTTCGCCCGCTCGTGGCATTTGTTTTGTTACACACAGTATCGAAACAGTGAAGTATGACAAAGAGTTTTATAGACGCAACAGAGGTAAGGGATTTTTTAATGAATCATATTTTTTATCCTTCATTAATAACAGACTCTCAATACGTATTCAACGGTGGGTATTTTGCGAAGCTGAAAGGTGATGCAAACCAGTATGAGACACGGCAACAAATGTCAGAGGGTAGGTTTGATTTGAAGCAGCCATACGCTATCGTAAAACAACGAGACAGATTCTTGCTGATCGATGGCACAAAAGCAATTAATGGGGTTGACTACGCTTTTCAAATTGAAGTTGAGGGGGATGGCCAAATAATTCCCGGCAATGAAGAAAAAGAAGAATATGCCCGTTATCGCTTAAAGCTCATTTCTGAGGTCAGCCACCAGACCATGGTATCGGTTTATTCAAAGGAGACATTAGCGTAAAGCTAAGGCAGGATTTTTACTCTTTCACAAACCGCCGCACCTCTTTTTCTCCCGACACTCCCACGATTTGAATGATATACATCCCCGGCACTAATGAGCTTACATTGATCACTTCCTTTTTCTTTACCATCCTAAGTTTATAGAAGGACTGCCCTATCGTGTTATAGATACTCACCTCGCTTCCTTCGGCACCCTCTATCGTCAGTTCATTACCCGCTGGATTAGGATATATATGCAGTCCCCCTTTAGGGGCGGAGGGGGTTTTAGTCCCCACATAGTGCTGCGTACTATCATATACCATGCGTATCCGGTGATTATTAAAATCAGCAATAAGCATTCTGCCATGCCTGTCCAGTACAACCCCATCAGGCACTAATTGCGCCGCGGTTGCAGGGCCGCCATCACCTGAATAACCCTGTGTTCCATCGCCCGCTACTGTTGTAATGATTCCCGTCGCGCCATCTATTCGTCTTATCACACCATTACCCCATTCTGCAACAAAAATGTTCTGCCCTTTATCTATGTAGATTCCATAAGGCTGATTCAATTTGGCGCTAGTTGCCGGGCCTCCATCTCCCGAATAGCCTTGTACTCCTGTTCCTGCGACTGTTGTTATAATACCTGTCGTAGCCGAGATTTTTCTAATGACAGAATTGTCATATTCTGAAACAAAGATATTACCCGAACTATCTACAAATGGCTGACCGGGAGACCACAGACAAGCAGCTGTTGCAGGGCCATTATCGCCTAAATAACAAGGACTGCCGTTACCTGCTATCGTAGATATTTTACCGCTTAAATGATCTACTTTTCTCACCCTGTTATTGTCTATGTCGGCGATATAAATATTTTCAAACTTATCTACATATAAACCACTAGGCAATTTTAGAGTGGCGTCAGTTGCCATGCCGCCATCTCCGCTAAAGGTTCCTGTACCAAGTCCCACTGGTCCACTGCCTGCTACAGTAGTTATTATGCCAGTAAATATGTTTATTTTTCGAATCCTATTGTTACCTGCATCTGCCAAAAAAACATTGCCGGATGAATCAGTGTAAACAGCAGAAACACCGAGGAATTGAGCATTTGTTGCGGGGCCACCATCACCGGAAAAACCAGGAACCCCATTACCCCCTATTGTTGTAATAACATTCGTAAAAGCGTCTATTTTACGTACTCTAGCGTCACCTGCATTGGAAATAATTATATTCCCTGAGGGGTCCAGACACAAACTTGAAGGCAGACGGATTTGAGCATTTGTTGCGGGGCCACCATCATGTATATCAGCACCAAAAATACCGCTACCATTACCACCTATAGTAGTAATAATATTCACCTGTGCCCGCACAGAAAAGCCTGCACAAGTAAAAAACAATATCAGTAGCCATTTCCTCATTCTTTTACGAATTTAAACTAAATGCTCTGTTCGGCGTAGTCTACTGACTACGTCGCCGCGGAGGTCAATCTCCAGATTGACGAATTTACTCCCTATACACAAGCCATAATCAGCCCAAACCCTTACCCACAGCCTAAACTATTTTTTATGATACTACCGAAAACGCTATATCATATAAATTTCTTTTGGTAGTTTTTCTTTTGCATCCGACCTTTGTCCCATCGGAAGTTGGATAAATAGCTCAATAGAAATTCTGTCATGGTGAGTATTGTCATAGTGAGCTGCGTCGAACTACGCGTCGAATCCATGACATGTTGAGTTTTATTCTTTGCTGAATAGCGTGTTCATACTTGGTATTTTACCCGGCATACCGACGAATGACCGCAAAAACCGGAAGCAGTTTCACAACTACCGGAAGTAAACCGGAAATGAATTGCTCACAGAAGCACCCGCAACTTCCCGCAAAAAACCGGCAGCCTTGTCACCCTGAACTCTTGTCGAAGGGCCGCAATTCATCGGAAGTAACCGGAAATACAACCGTAGAGACGTTGCACTGCAACGTCTAATTGTCGACAGAAACAACCGGAAGCAAACGGAAGTTGATCGGAAAACCGGAAACCGCAAAAAAACCGCAGTTTCCCGCAAAAACCGGAAGCGATCCCGCAATTCCCGCAAATGCAACACATTGATAATCAACAAAAAACGAAAAATCGACATTTTTTCCCGCAATTCCGCCCGCCCGGCTGAACAGACGGGGCAGCAGAAATCAGCTAATAAGCTAATCATCACATCAGCTAATAAATTACAAGGAGGGGTTTTAGTATCTTTGCACCCTGTTAAAAAATGAATGAGTAATATGTCTTATATTCTGAAGAATAAAATACGCTTGGTCACCGCTGCATCCCTGTTCGATGGGCATGACGCTTCTATCAATATAATGCGACGTATCATGCAGGCCAGCGGGGCAGAGGTCATTCACCTCGGTCACGATCGCAGCGTGCAGGAAGTGGTGGATTGTGCCATACAGGAAGATGCAAATGGTATTGCCATTACCTCATACCAGGGTGGTCACGTAGAATATTTCAAATACATGTACGACCTGCTGAAAGAGGCAGGTTGTGGACACATAAAATTATTTGGCGGTGGCGGCGGTGTTATCCTCCCTACAGAAATAAAGGAACTCGAAGAATACGGCATTACCCGTATCTACTCACCTGACGATGGTCGTTCACTTGGCCTCCAGGGTATGATAGATGATCTGTTGCAGAAATGTGACTTCCCTACCGGCAATCAGCTGAATGGTGAAGCAGGGCATTTGAAGGAGCGCGACGTAAAATCTATAGCTCGCCTAATCAGCGCCGCAGAGAATTATTACGATCTGCCGGAAACTCAGGCAGCCCTGAAAACGGTTAAGGAACAGGCCACAGCATCAAAGACACCGGTACTCGGTATTACAGGTACAGGCGGCGCCGGTAAAAGCTCCCTGGTCGATGAACTGGTACGTCGCTTCCTGCTCGATTTCAAGGATAAGCACATCGGCATCATATCTGTCGATCCCACCAAGCGTAAAACAGGTGGTGCCTTGCTCGGCGACCGTATCCGCATGAACGCCATCCGTAGCAATCGTGTGTATATGCGTTCTATGGCTACCCGTCAGAGCAATCTTGCGGTATCTAAGCACATACACGATGCGGTGAATATTTTGAAGGTTGCCGGCTACGATCTCATCATACTCGAAACTTCGGGAATAGGCCAGAGCGATACGCAGATCACCGAGCATTGCGATATGAGCATGTACGTAATGACGCCCGAATACGGTGCAGCTACACAGCTCGAAAAAATTGACATGCTCGACTTTGCAGACATTGTGGTCATCAACAAGTTCGACAAACGCGGCGCTATGGATGCCCTGCGCGATGTGAAGAAACAATACCAGCGCAATCATAAGCTGTTCGACCAGAAGTCTGATGACATGCCGGTATACGGCACCATCGCGTCTCAGTTCAATGATCCGGGTACCAATACCATGTACAAGTCCATGATGGACCTCATCACAGCTAAGACCGGCGCACCATTGCATTCCGATTTTAAGGTTACGGACGAGATGAGCGAGAAGATATTTATCATTCCGCCATCACGTACCCGCTACCTCAGCGAGATTGCCGAGAACAACCGTAAATACGATAAGTGGGTAAAGGATCAAAGTGTTGTAGCACAAAAGCTGCAGTCCATTACCAATACCATAGGCACACTACAGGCAAGCAACATAGACGATAAAGACAGGCTCATCAAAACACTGCAGGAAGTGTATGAAAAGACTGCCCTCGACATTGATCCTAAGAACAAAGTGCTGCTGGAAAACTGGGAGGCGAAGAAAAAGCAATTCACTAACGAGTTCTATACATTCAAGGTTCGTGATAAGGAGATCAAAATAAAGACGCATACCGAATCATTGTCTCACCTGCAGATCGCAAAGGTCGCAGTACCTAAGTACGAAGGCTGGGGCGATATACTGAAGTGGGCATTGGCAGAAAATTTCCCTGGTGAGTTTCCGTATGCTGCCGGTATCTATCCGTTCAAGCGCGAGGGTGAAGATCCTGCGCGTATGTTTGCGGGCGAGGGTGGCCCTGAGCGTACCAACAAGCGCTTCCACTATGTATCAAAAGGATTGCCAGCAAAACGTTTAAGTACTGCATTCGATAGCGTTACCCTTTACGGACAGGATCCTGACGAAAGGCCTGATATCTATGGTAAGGTCGGTAACTCAGGCGTGAGCATATGCTGCCTTGACGACGCGAAGAAGCTCTATAGCGGCTTCCATCTTGCAGATCCTAAGACGTCAGTATCCATGACCATCAACGGCCCTGCGCCTACTATCACTGCCTTCTTTATGAATGCAGCCATAGACCAGCAGTGCGAGTTGTACATAAAGGCAAACGGCCTTGAGGAAGAAGTGAATAAGAAGATCGATGCCATGTATGCAGAGAAAGGGCTGAAACGTCCTTACTACAACCCCGGTACAGAAGATGGCAAACTGCCTGAAGGCAATGATGGCCTCGGCCTCATGCTGCTCGGTGTTACCGGCGATCAGGTACTTCCTGCCGATGTGTATGCAAAGATAAAAGTAGATACCCTGAAAGCCGTTCGCGGTACTGTTCAGGCAGATATATTGAAGGAAGACCAGGCACAGAATACCTGCATCTTTTCTACAGAGTTTTCGCTCCGTGTAATGGGCGATGTGCAGCAGTATTTTATTGAGAATGGCGTGCGTAACTTCTACTCGGTATCCATCAGTGGTTACCACATTGCAGAAGCCGGTGCTAATCCTTTATCTCAGTTGGCATTCACGCTGTCCAATGGTTTCACCTTCGTAGAGTACTACCTCAGCCGCGGCATGAACATCGACGATTTCGCACCGAACTTGTCCTTCTTCTTCAGCAACGGTATCGACCCTGAGTACAGCGTTATAGGTCGCGTGGCTCGTCGTATATGGGCCAAGGCTATGAAGCACAAGTATGGTGGCAACGAGCGTTCACAAATGCTCAAGTACCATATCCAGACTTCGGGCCGTTCGCTCCACGCACAGGAGATAGACTTCAACGATATCCGCACTACTCTACAAGCACTGTATGCGATATACGATAACTGTAACTCCCTGCACACGAACGCTTACGATGAGGCAATAACAACACCTACAGAAGAAAGCGTACGCCGTGCAATGGCCATACAGCTCATCATCAATAAAGAACTCGGTCTTGCAAAGAATGAGAATCCGTTACAGGGTTCATTCATCATAGAAGAGCTTACTGATCTCGTGGAAGAAGCTGTACTCGCAGAGTTCGATCGTATCACAGAACGTGGCGGAGTGCTTGGTGCTATGGAGACCATGTACCAGCGCGGCAAGATTCAGGAAGAAAGTCTCTACTACGAAACACTCAAACACACAGGCGAGTTCCCTATTATAGGAGTAAATACATTCTTGAGCTCAAAGGGTTCGCCAACTGTAATACCATCAGAAGTTATCCGTTCTACTGAAGAAGAAAAGCAGTTCCAGATACAGACCGTACAAACATTGTGGAAGCGCAACGAAGACAAGAGCGCCGGCATATTGCACGATCTGCAGCAGAAGGCAATTCATAATCAGAACATCTTCGAAGCCCTTATGGAAGCAGCTAAATACTGTTCCCTCGGCCAGATCACACAAGCCCTGTTCGAAGTCGGCGGCCAGTATAGAAGGAATATGTAATTGAATAAAAGCCTTGCTGGGCACACAGCGCAGCAAGGCTTTTATAATATACTATTCGCACGTCATTGCGTGGTACGTGTTTGGCAAAACACGAGCGTAGCTCATCTCAGTAAATGATGGAAGTACCCTTTTGTATCAGGGAAGAGCAATTAAGAAACAAGATTGCCAAATAGAAATCCTGTCATGGTAGCCTGTCCCGATGAATATCGGGAAGCCCCGTCGAATCCATGACTTGCTGATGTAAAGAATCGAAGCAAAATAGAATTGCTGCACTATTTTCATGAACCAAGGACAGTCTACTTAGCCTCCTTTGTCCCTAAGTCATCAGGTTGCTTTACATACGGTACTTCCTTGATTTCGCGCTTTTCTATGTATACGGCCGTTTCGTATATGGTAATACCCTTGCCCCACTTCATGGCATACACCTTAGTGAATTCAGCCCCGAAGTAAAGGATCATCGACGAGTAGTATACCCACGACAATAGCAGTATTATAGAGGCTGCCGCGCCATAAGTATTTGCGCTCGCCGAACTGCCCAGGTAGTAACCGATAAGGAACTTACCGATCAGAAATAGCACTCCTGTGAAGGTCGCGCCCACAAAGGAATCCTTCCATGATATCTTCGCGTCAGGTAATACCTTATAGATAACAGCGAACAAAAAAGTAATGACCGCAAACAGTAAGGCGACATTAACGCCCTTGATCAGTATAGTATTCGCAAAGCCAAAGAAATGCTGTAAACGAAGGGTCAGTGCATCAATAAGTACATTAATAAAAAGAGTCACCAGCATTAAAAACCCAATACCCACTATGAGTGAAAATGAAAGTAATCGGTCCGCCAGGTATTTTACCCAGCCTCTTTTGGGCTTGGCCTTTATAGACCATATATAGTTTATGGAACCCTGTATCTCTGTAAATATCCCTGTCGCACCAAATACCAAAACTATAACGCCAATGATGCCAAACAAAGTTGTATTGTTCTGCTTGCTGATGTTGTCCAGTATGCTCCTTAATTGCTCTGAGCCGGTACTGCCCACCAGCCCGCCGAGCTGGTTAAATACCTTTTGAGTAACGTCCTCCTTCTTCATAAAGAACCCCAACACTGTGACGATCACCAGCAGCAATGGTCCTATGGAGAATATAGTATAATAAGCCAGCGATGCACTGAGCTTGGTGGCATTATCGTCACCAAATTCACTGCCTGCTTCTTTCAGAAGGGTAAAATATTGTTTGAACTTATTAGCCATTACCAGTATGCATTTAATAAATACATAACAAGCATGATGCCATCACAGGTTAACCCAGGTAATCATGGTCTTCTGTTGCCAGTCGGTTACTGGTGGTATGTGTCGCTTCTTTCTTAATTATATGTACTGCGTTCTTCTTTACCGTAATGCCCTTGCCCCATCGCTTGGCATATACCTCGGTAAACTCCGCCCCGAAGTACAGGATCATGGCGCAGTAATATACCCATGAAAGGAGAAGGATCATAGATGCAGCAGCGCCATAGGCATTAAGGCTTTTGGAGATGCCAAAGTAATAGCTGATCAGGAACTTACCGATGAGGAACAGAATGCCTGTGAATGATGCACCTACCAGGGCGTCTTTCCAGTGTACCCAGGCATCAGGCAATACTTTGAAAATGATCCAGAACAAAAAGGTGACAACTAAGAACATGATACCGATGTTGGCTCCTTTCAGCAATATAATATCTGCATCACCCAGGAAGCGCGGCAGGTGGCTCGAAAGCAGGTCTATCAGCAGGTTCAGGAGGAGCGATGCAAACATTAATAGGCCCAGCGCAAGCACAAGCATGAATGACAACAGGCGGTCTAAAATGAACTTAAGCCAGCCTCTTTTATGCTTCGGCTTTATGGACCAGATATAGTTTAGCGAGCTTTGTATCTCGGAGAATATACCTGTTGCGCCAAATACCAGTATCACGCCGCCTATTATCCCAATCAGTGATGAGTGGTTCTGGTTGCTGATGTTCTCGAGTATAGCCTGAAGTTCTTTTGCTCCTGATTCACCTATCACACTGCTCAGCTGCTGAAACACCTTATCCGCGCTATTTGGGCCTTTGTATATGGCTCCCAGCACGGTAATAACAACCAGTAGCAAGGGCCCTATAGAGAAGATAGTATAATAAGCCAGCGATGCACTGAGCTTGGTAGCATGATCATCAGAGAATTCCTCGGCGGATTCCTTAAGCAGGTTTATGAAGTTGCGAAACTTAGATGCCATGTAATGCTATTGTAACCCAAAATTATAGACTTGTGTAAATAATTCCTCAACATACGACTTTTTAATGGCAATCATTTTAGCAAGAAGAGACTCATAATGAACGGATAAGCGCACTCTCGAAAAAATAAATTTGCGTAAGTAAATACTTACCCATATGTTTGTAAGCGAATACTTACATAATATGGCAATACAGGCAAGAAGAGATGTTTTCCAGGCAATAGCAGACCCCACTCGCAGGGCTATCATTAACCTTGCAGCCCACGACTCACTCAATCTAAATGCGATCGCAGATAACTTCGATATGAGCCGTCCTGCCATTTCGCAGCACATCAAGATACTTACTGAGTGTGGGCTCATCATCATTAAACAAAAAGGTAGAGAACGGTACTGCGAGGTGCAGCTGGATCAGTTGCATGAAGTGGAGGAATGGCTGAAACCGTTGTATAAATTATGGGAACACCGCTTTGATAAGATGGATAATGTATTGGCACAAATGAAAAAAAATAAAAGCAAAAACTGATGGAACAGAAAAACCAACTGAAAATCACTGCCGAACCTGGCAAACAGGAGCTGTTCATTGTAAGAGAATTTGATGCTCCCCGCGAAGATGTATTCAAGGCATATACAGACCCGGATATCCTTGTAAACTGGCTAGGGCCTCGCGGAATGACCATGACCATAGACTACTATGATGCCAGGAAGGGCGGCAGCTATAGATATACACATACAGACGCTAAAGGCAACAGCTTTGCCTTTAATGGCGTGATACATGAAATGTATGAACCCCAATTATTGATACAGACTTTTGAGTTTGAAGGCATGCCTACCAAAGGCCATGTGAGCATGGATACAGGCATGCTTGAGGAGTTGCCCGGCAACAGAACAAGAATGACGATCCAGTCAGTTTTCAGGTCTGTAGCCGATAGAGACGGGCTCATTGCTTCAGGTATGGAAAGAGGCCTTGGTGAAGGGTTTGAGAGGTTAGACGAATTACTGGCAAATAAATAAGCGATCATAAAGGAGCATCCCGAAAAGCCTTGAAAGAGTAGGGTAACGAATCAAACAATAAAATTATGGCAAAGGAATTCTGGCTCAGTCTGCCGGTAAAAAATGTTAGTAAGTCAAGAGAGTTTTTTACAAAGCTTGGTTTTCAGTTCACTTCTCGCTTCGGAGAAGGCGCTAATTGCGCCGGGCTGATGATGGGTGAAAAGAATGTGATGGTCATGCTGTTCGAAGAATCTGCATTCAAAGGGTTTATTCCTAACGAAGTCGCGCATCCAAAGAACGGTACAGAAGTACTCTTGTCCTTCGATGCGCAGAGCAAAGAGGAAGTAGATGAGATGACCGCAAAGGCTGTAGCTGCAGGCGGCACATCAAACCACAAACCATCACCAATGACAGGCTGGATGTATGGCAGCGGCTTCACCGATCTGGATGGTCATAGCTGGAACATACTCTACATGGACATGAGCAAAATGCCTGGCTAATACAGCAACATAAAAGCAAAACAGCGCTTCGACAGAAGCGCTGTTTTTATCGAAATACTATTAAGTAGTGAGTATCTATTTGTGTGCTTTGTTTAGCGCAGATAAACTCTTCGCGAGGCGTATGCCCGCTAGTACTATCCTTTTCTCTGATGCTGCGCTGGCTGTTTGTCCATATGTAGGCTGCACCGGTGTAGGGTGCGACTCGGTTCCGTTTACTGTTCCGTTGCCATATGCCACCGTTTTTGCCAGCACAAAACTTTCTTTAATTATCCAGTCATGTACCGTTGGATTGGCAGTTAGCTCCGTAAGGCTTGATTCAGCGTAACGAGGGTTACTCAATAGCTTTTGTGCATTGGCTGGTATATTTGCTGTAGAGCCCTTTATCTGTCCGTCCCAGTAGCTATGCAGGTTTGTCGGGCTTTTCTGCCCCGGGAATGATATATAAGTTTCGTTACCTCCTCTGTCCCCTTTGGGATGGTTGTTATCAAACAAACCAGCTGCATGCAGCGGCTGGTGCACATCTTCAATAAGGTGAAACAGCCAGCACATATCGATTGCTTTTTGTTCCGTGTTGGTTGTTGTTGGTATATTTTTCAGGAACTCGTTGATCTTTACCTCTGCATTAGGATGCTCCGCTTCTTGTCCTTTTGCTGAAGAACCTGACGGTACAAACGGATTATTCATATAGTGCCAATGCCCTTTTTCGCCGCCACCCAGTTCAGGGTTATTCCTGGCATCATCAGGAAAAGTAGATGCATACATGAACAGTGCAATATTCTTCTGTTCCTCAGTCATGCCCGATAAGTTCCAGCGTGCTGTATTATACCACGGATGGTGCTTGAGTACCTCAATAACCGCATTAAGCGCGGCAGGGTCCTTGCTTTTAAGGTAGTAGTAAGCAATAGCGCCACCGGTACTATGGCCCGTGCCATTCCATGAAAAGGCACATACAGGTATAAACAAAGTGATCAAAAAGATCCGGACTTTCTTCATGTTGTCGGTTTTCAGATAGATAATTATCACAATGCTACGGTATTGTTGCTTAGTATCCAACAAGCAGTGGAGCATTCCTATCTGACAAATAACAAACCCCGGCTGAATGGCCGGGGCTTAATTTTAGAAACAATGCAGATAAATACTACCACTCATATTCTTTCTCCACCATTTTCTTCAGTCGGTCTACCAGCGTCAGCGTAGCTGGGCAGTGAATGAGGTTGTTCTTGAAAGTGTCGTTATAAGCGTCAAAAGGCTTCTTATTATGGTGTGGGAACTCTGCACAGTCTGCCGGGCGCACTTCATAGATACCACACTTATTGTCAACAAGGAACTGGCAAGGCTGTGTCTTATTGATCCAGTCTCCGGTTTCTTCCTCTTTCAGCAGCCACTTAGCTTTGAACTCCTTGGGTGTAAGCCCTACATGCGCTGATATACGGGTAATATCTGCCTTGTTAAATGTAGGTGTCATGGTCTTGCAGCAGTTGGCACATTCCATGCAGTTCACATCGCGCCATACTGTCGCGTCGGCCCTGTTCACCAGCTCCGGCATATCTGTTGGTACTATGTGGTCGAGTTTGTCAAGGAAGGCACCAAGTGATGCTTTTTTACGGGAAGCAGAAACCCTGAATTTTTTCAAGTCCATAAGCGTCTGTAAATATATAGCGTTTACATGAAATGATGAAAGATAAGTATTGCAGCATCACAAAAAAGCAACGGCACCACATTGGTGCCGTTGCTTTTTATAACCATTTAAAGTACTCTTATGCTTGTGCAGCACCTTCTTCCTTTATAGGTGTTGGGCTGTCAATTGCAAATACGATCTTCTGATCTGCCTCGTTGAAGTCAGCTACAACAGTGTCGCCGGACTTGATACGATGGTTCAGAATTTCTTCTGCCAGCGGATCTTCCAGGTACTTCTGTATAGCCCGGTGCAACGGACGGGCGCCAAACTGCTGGTCATAACCCTTAGTAGCAATGAAGTTTTTAGCTGCATCGGTTAGGGTCATTAAGAAACCTAGTGTATTCAGGCGTTTCAGCACATCCTTCATGATGATATCAATGATCATATTGATGTGCTTCTGCTCCAGTGAATTGAAGATGATCACATCATCAATACGGTTCAGGAACTCAGGAGAGAAGGTATGCTTTAATGCTTTTTCTATCACACCGCGGCTATTATCTTCTGCACTTTCCACTTTTGCCGAAGTACTGAAGCCTACACCTGCACCGAAGTCTTTCAACTGGCGTGCGCCAATGTTGGACGTCATGATGATGAGCGTATTCTTAAAGTCTACCTTACGGCCAAGGCCATCGGTAAGCTGTCCGTCATCCAGCACTTGTAAAAGGATGTTGAAGATATCCGGATGGGCTTTTTCTATTTCATCCAGCAATACTACTGAATATGGTTTCCTGCGTACTTTTTCCGTCAGCTGTCCGCCTTCTTCGTAACCTACATATCCAGGAGGTGCACCTATCAGGCGGCTCAGTGAGAACTTCTCCATGTATTCACTCATGTCCACACGTATCAGCGCATCTTCGCTGTCAAACATGTAGCGGGCTAATGCACGGGCAAGCTCAGTTTTACCTACACCCGTTGGGCCCAGGAATATAAAGGAGCCTATCGGCTTGCGGGGATCTTTAAGGCCCACACGGTTACGCTGTATCGCTTTTACTACCTTGCCTATTGCATCGTCCTGGCCTACCACATTATCCCTTAGGTCTTCGTCCATACGGCGCAGTTTAGCGCTTTCGGCTTCCACCATGCGCATTACAGGTATTCCCGTCATCATGCTGATCACTTCAGCTATAGACTCTTCGTTGATCGGGTAGCGTTTATGCTTTGCATCTTCTTCCCACTCTGCTTTAGCCTTTTCCAGCTCTTCGCCCAGTCTTTTTTCACGGTCGCGGAGCGCTGCAGCTTCTTCAAAGCGCTGGCTTTTCACAACCTTATTCTTTTCCTGCTTTATATCATCGATCTTCTTTTCCAGGTCAAGGATATTTTGCGGAACGTTGATGTTTTTAAGATGCACACGTGCTCCTGCTTCGTCCATTACGTCTATCGCCTTGTCCGGCAGCAGACGGTCTGTCATATAGCGGTCGCTGAGCTTCACACAGGCTTCAATAGCCTCGGCATCATAGATCACATTATGGAAGTCTTCGTATTTGGAACGTATGTTATTCAGTATTGTTATTGTTTCCTCTACACTTGGTGGTTCTATCAGTACCTTCTGGAAACGACGGTCTAAAGCGCCATCCTTTTCAATGTACATGCGATATTCATCAAGCGTTGATGCGCCTATGCATTGCAGGTCACCACGTGCCAGTGCGGGTTTAAAGATATTGGAAGCATCCAGCGAGCCGGAAGCGCCACCTGCACCTACTATAGTATGTATCTCATCTATGAATAGTATCACATCGCGATTCTTTTCCAGCTCGTTCATGATCGCTTTCATGCGCTCTTCAAACTGTCCGCGGTATTTAGTGCCGGCTACCAGGGCAGCCAGGTCAAGGCTGATCACACGCTTGTCAAACAATACACGCGAAACCTTGCGCTGTACGATACGTAATGCCAGGCCTTCTACTATTGCGGTTTTACCCACACCTGGTTCACCTATAAGTATCGGATTGTTCTTTTTACGGCGGGATAATATCTGCGATACACGCTCTATCTCCTCGTCACGGCCTACAATAGGATCAAGAGTGCCTAATTCCGCAAACTTGGTAATATCACGACCAAAGTTATCCAGTACTGGCGTTTTTGATTTGGTATTGCCCGCGGCAGGCTTGCGCTGCTGCTGGTATTGGCGGCGCTCTTCGTCTTCTTCAAACTCTTCCCCGCCTGGGTCATTATAATCACCCATCGGGTTACCGCCTTGCAATATGCTCAGTTCGCCCTTAAAGTGATCGTAGTCAACATTATAATGATTAAGGATCTGTGTCGCCACATTTTCCTTGTTCTTTAATATTGACAACATAAGGTGTTCCGTTTCTACAGTAGTGCTTTTCAGCGACTTCGCTTCCAGCACAGTGATGCGGATCACTTTTTCTGCCTGCTTGGTAAGCGGCAGACTGTTAATATTAGCCAGTGGCTTATTGTTTTTGTCTTTGATAGCCAGTTCGAGTTCCTTGCGCAATTCGAAAAGGTCTACCTGCATGGTTTGCAGCACTTTCAGTGCAAGCCCATCGCCTTCGCGTATGAGGCCCAGCAATAAATGCTCCGTGCCAATGAAATCATTCCCAAGTCTCAGCGCCTCTTCACGGCTGTAAGAAATGATCTCCTTTACTTTAGGCGAGAAATTTGAATCCATTTGTCAGTCCTTGTTTTTAAAAGATAAAGTTAGTAATTCCTAAAGGATTTAAGTATTGGCATTGATTATACTACTATCATTTCGTTGCTTACTCTAATGTACGAATGAAAGTTTGTAAGAGATGGGATTCTGGAACAAATTCCAAAGGAATCTGTACTTTTAAGAAAATCTTTTACTTCAGACAACATCCGTTTTTTAAAGAAAGATAATTATGGAATTCAAAATTGATACCAAAGAGACATTTAGTACAATAACGCCGCTAAATGGTACCATAAGTGCTATTTTGACAGGTGCTATTGGGGAAAAGTGTGGAAATTTGAGGCAAAGCGGCAGTAAAAACTTTATTGTGGACCTGCAACACTGCACGGAAATAGAAGAAAATGGAGCCGAAGCACTAGTTGCCATGCATGAAGAATTCTATGGCAATGAGGAGTCTTTGGTGTTTACTGGCGTTAGTGGCAAGGTACTTGCATCACTGAAAAAGAATGAAACAGACTTGCTTATTAATATAGCGCCTTCCATGATAGAGGCTGTTGACATAGTGAGCATGGAGATACTGGAAAGAGACCTTTTTAACGAAGAGTAAATTAGAATAGTTGAAAGTAACAATTTTAGGGAATAATTCAGCATTACCTGCTTTTGGCAGGCATCCCACAGCACAGGCAGTAACTGTGTATGGAGAGGTGTTGCTGATAGATTGCGGAGAGGGAACACAAATACAGATGCAGCGTTACGCCCTGAAATGGCGCAGTGTGCATCACATATTCATTAGTCATTTGCATGGCGATCATTATTTTGGGTTGCCGGGCCTGCTCACCAGTATGAGTTTGCTGGGCAGAACTGCCCCTTTGCATCTCTATGCTCCTGAGGAGCTGAAGCCGATCCTTGAAGCAATATTAAATGTTGCCGATACAGTTCTCTGCTATCCGTTTTATTTTCATCCGTTACCCGATGAAGGTAGCAGCGTATTGGTAGATGATCTTTCATTTAGCGTTACTTGCTTCCCGGTGGAACACAGGATAAAATGCTATGGCTTCCTGGTTGAGCGTAAAACAAGGGGCAGGAAATTGTTGCCTGAAAAATGCAGTGAGTATGAGATACCCGCGGCATACTACGAACACCTGAAACGAGGCCAGGACTATGAGCGTAAAGACGGCACAGTAATTAAAAATGAATGGGTAACAGAAGATGGCCCGTCTGTGAAACGTTATGCCTATTGTGCCGATACTATTTTTACGGAAAGCTTCCTGCCTTACATAATGAATGCAGATGCAATATACCATGAATGCACTTACGTAGAGGCGGATGCCCATAAAGCTACAGCCCGCTACCACAGCACAGCTGCACAGGCAGCGCAGATAGCAAGGATGGCAAATACAAAACAATTATTGCTTGGCCACTTCTCTTCAAAATATAAGGAGCTGGACCAGTTTTATGTAGAAGCGTCCGCCCATTTTCAAAATGTATTTGTGACTGCCGAAGGGACTTCCTACGAGATATAGATCAAAGTACGTTACAAACAAAAGCCGTTGGATCGATCCAACGGCTTTTGTTTTATTGTTTTCAGAAAATTATATTTTCACCTTATCCGGCATTACCACAGGTATGCCTTTTTGTTCTTTCATTTTAGCGAAGCCACCCAACACATTCCGCAGGTTGTGATAGCCGTGGCGCTTCAGTATAGATGCTGCAATAACAGACCGGTAGCCGCCTGCACAATGCACATATAGATTACTCTGGTCATCCAGCATAGCCACATTCAGCGGGTCAGACAGTGTATCCAGTGGTATGTTTATCGCACCTTTCACATGAGCGATATCAAATTCACTAGGTTTGCGTACGTCTATTATTTCCAGCAGGTTATCATGTGGTATATCCATTGCCAGTTCGTCTGGTTCAATATCGATAATGAGATCTATCGGCTCTCCTGCCTTCACCCATGCATCATACCCGCCATCCAGGTAACCATGAACGTTATCTATTCCCACACGGGCAAGACGGGTGATGGTTTCCTTCTCCTTACCTGGGTCAGTTACCAGTATCAACGGCTGATTGAAAGGAAGCATTATGCCTGCCCACTCTGCAAAACGGCCGTTGAGGCCTATGCTTATCGAGCCGGGAATAAACCCTTGTGTAAATATCGTTTCGTTACGAGTATCCAGTATCCATGCATCCGACATCTTCTCTTTGAAATCCGCAATGCTCAGGGCTTTCATGCCTTGTTCGAAAACTTCATCAAGGCTAACAGATCCTTGCTTGTTGATGCGGGCATTTATCGGGAAATAAGCAGGGGGGGCATTAAGTCCGGTAGTTACAGCCCTTATAAAATCTTCCTTGCTCATATCCTTCATGGCATAATTGGTTGCGCGTTGCACACCTATGGTACTGAAGGTGTCTGGCCCCAAATTCTTGCCGCACGATGAACCAGGTCCGTGTGCAGGATAAACAATGATATTGTCGTTCAGTGGTTTTATTTTGTTTTGCAATGTGTCATACATCATTGCAGCAAGGTCTTCTTTGCTCAGGTTACCGCTGAACAGGTCTGGTCTGCCCACATCGCCTACGAAAAGCGTATCGCCTGTGAAAATGCAGTAAGGCGCTCCAGCTTCATCATGCAGCAGGTAGCAGCTGCTTTCCAGCGTATGGCCCGGCGTGTGCAGCACTTTTATTTTCAGCTTGCCCACAAAAAACTCCTCGCCGTCTTTCGCCATATGTATCTTGAACGATGCTTCAGTATCAGGTCCGTATATTATAGGCGCACCTGTTTTCTGCGACAACTCAATATGCCCGCTCACAAAATCAGCATGAAAGTGCGTTTCAAAGATGTATTTGATCTTTACGCCTTGTTCTTCAGCCATTTTTATGTAAGTATCCACATCTCGCAGCGGATCAATAACTGCGGCCTCGCTGTCGCTTGTTATAAAGTATGCTGCCTCACTAAGGCAATTAGTATACAATTGTTTTATTTCCATCGTTATTCATTAAAGCCCCGTAATGAAGAAGGGGAGTAAAAGACAAATTAAAGATTTTTTACGGGTACAAAGTTAAGATAAAGAACCCTCAGGGGTATTATTATGCTATAAATATAGTTTATTGAATCATTTTTCGGTGTTCCAGATCATCTTTTCCAGCTCTTTATGGGTAATAATACTGGCTCGGTATTGTTGTGCTATAAGATACCAGCCCTTTTGTGTTATATCATACCGCTCTGGTATCGCATTCCACAAAAGCTGCTTGTCCTGGTTAACAATAAATATTTTCGGTGCCTCCGAATTCATTGCGACAAAAAGAGAATGGTCGGGCATTTCCAGCACATTGCCGCCGGTAGTGGGGTGAAGCATGAATGCATCCTGGTTTTTATTATCGACTCCCTTTTTCATCTCCTCCTTCCGTTTTTCCATCTCCATTATTTTGGGACTGATCTTCACTTCGTCGCTGTTGCATTGATAAGACCATACTTCCTGCAGGCGGCCGTTCTTTTCTTTTGGTTCTCGCAACATTAGTACAGACGGATTTTCGTTGTCATGGCAGCCATTGTTGTTGTACAGGTATATAAGGCCGTCTTCTGAAGCGCGTACACTATGCTGGTCGCAGAAGAGTCCGTTTCCCTGTGCTGTTGTGCCGGGGGCATACATTTCCCCGTACGAACGGGCTACTGTGCCTTCAGGGTATTTTATTTTCACAATACGACTGATATTCTTGAACCCTACATATACGAACTTGTTCTTCTCGTCAAAATAGAATGAGTTTTCATGTACGTCGATGGTAGGCATTTTATGCACAGGGTTATAGTCTTCCAGGTCAGATCCAAGAAAATACTTAGAAGACTTCCAGCTCCACACAACATCGCCCTTTTCGTTATATTCTATTACTGTTCCGAATTGTGTAGTGACCATCAGGTTATGCCCAAGCGCACCGGGATGTTGCACGACAAAGGCACTGTCTTCCGCCGTTTTTATTTTATTGGTCCAGGCTACCTTTTCCATGCCTAGTATCATATAATGTCCGTTTGAAAGACGGGTAAAATCATGGTGATAGCGTTCTGTTTTTTCACCGTTCACTTCCCCGGTATTGGGCGCTGTCCAGAGTAACTTTCCGTCGTAGCTTATTTCATATGCTTTATCATCTACAAGGAAAGTAATAGTCCCGAATGGAGTCATTTTCAGGTCGCGGATACTTGCTCTCTGCGATGGCCTGCCGCCTACCTGGGGAACAAACCATACAGGTCGGCCTTTCATATCGTACAATGCCTTATTGCCATCAACAAACACATAATGGTCTCTGTATTCATCTGCAGCCTTGTCTATGATTCTTAACCTGGTCAGTGCTGTATCTACTTCCGGAATTGACAGAGTGCTGAAATAGCGTAGCGCACCTGTAGTTTCGTTTTTCCCATGTGTATAAATGACACGCCAGGTATATTGCTTTCCAAACTGCGGAACTTCTGCCAGCAGTTTATCTGTCTTGCTGGTTGCGGAATAGATGATCCTTTGTTTAAAGGCCTCCTCCGTTCTATGATAGCCCATCGCGATCTGCAGCGTGTACTTTGTGGTCTTTCCTTCTGCCGGAAAAGAGAACGGAATAAGTCTGTAGTGCAGCTTTGCACTATCTTCTGGCCACATGCGGGCATGCAGGCTATAAGGGTTTATGCAGCATGCAAGTAATGTGCATATCAGTATGTATCTAACGGAGTTATTCATAAATATCAGATCATTAAAAAAATTTCCTTGGTATTATGGATCGGAATTACCTCATTGTTTTTGAGACGCGTATAGTATCATTTTTTCAAGCTCTGCCCTGTTATTCACCATACTGCAACGGTATTGTCTGATTATCTCCCAATAGTTTTGCTGCGGTATCCATTTTTCGGCTATGGCGCTCCACAGCACCTGTTTGTCACGGTTTATTATATAAAGCTTGCTGTACTCATTATTCATAGATACAAAAAATAAATTGCCCGGCAATTCAACTACGTTGCCGCCTGATGTGTACTTAGGTCGTTTTTTCATCCTGGCAAACATAATCGGATTTATTTCTTTTGCTTTCTCCAATAGGTACTCCCTGTTTTTTAACAAAGGACTGTTTTCTATGCCCTTGGTATCAGTGGTAAATTCCCACACTTTTTTCAGCTGCTCTCTGGATGTGCGAGGTTCCTGCATCATTACCACAGTAGGCATTATGCTATCATTGCTACAGTCGTTGTTATTGAAGAGGTATAAGTAACCATCATGGGTAAGCCTCGCAGCATGCTGGTTGCTGAAGAGGTCGTTATTTTTTGGAGGGACACCTTTCTTAAACACCTCTCCGTAGGATGCGATCACCTTTCCTTCCGGATAGCTCACTTTCAGAATGCGCGAAATGTTCTTAAAGCCAACATAAATGGTTTTATGTGGTTCATCAAAGTAAAAAGAATTCTGGTGCACATCCACTATCCGGCGGCTCAGTTCTGACTTGAAATGGATCACATCTGAGTTCATAAAATAGTTAGCTGAGCTCCACGACCATACTACATCACCTTTTGCATTATATTCTATCACCGTTCCAAAGTGGGTCTTGAGCATAGACGAATCTTTTTTCATGTGGGCAAGTGCCGCCGGGGGCAACATTCTATCCTGTTGAGTATCATATGATGCATCATGCCGCCACAGCACACTTTGAGAGCCCAGTATCATATAATTACCATTGGCGAGCCTTGTAAACTCATGGTGATAATGTTCAGATGTATCGCCGCTTACAGCGCCATTATCGGGGGCTTTCCATAAAATGTCGCCATCATAGCTCATTTCATAGGCATTGTTGTTTAATATGAAAGTTATTGTTCCCTGCGGACTCATTTTCAGGTCTACAAGCGGCTGGTTAATTCTCTGCCTGCCGAAAACATCAGGCAGGTACCATACTGCACGTCCCTGCATATCGTACAATGCTTTGTTACCATCAAGAAAAACATATCCATCTTTGTATTTTACAGCACTGTCTATTATTCTCAGCCGCACCATTGTTGTATCCACCTCCTGTATCGTGCCGGTGCTGAAGTGATATAGTCTGCTTTCTTCTGTTTTGTTATTTGCTGTTACAGTAACACGCCAGGTATACGAACTATTGAAAGAAGGCACTTCTGCTATTATATTATGCTCTTTACTGCTGCGGGATATAAGAATGTTATCTGCAAAAGAGTCCGGAGAATTATAATGCCCTTTGGCGATTGCCACGTCATACTGTTCTGCAGCTGCTTTTTTTTCTACGGAAAAATTAATGATCCTGTAGTGGAGTTTACGGCCCTCTTTTGGCAAAACTTGCGAAAAAAGATAGGAAGGAAAAAGCAAGGCGATAGTAAGTATGCGAAAAAAGTTGTGCATAAGAAAGCAAAAATATTTTGTAAAAGTAAGTGTAAAAAAACTAACGGATTTTATCAGGCAAAGTCGGCAACTTGAGCAAGAAGACTATTTAATAACAGTGAATTAATAGACCCTTATAGGACAACAGATTGCTTCAAACCCATCCAAAAAATCACAAAAAATTTTAACAAAGTTTTGTATTTAATATGTGATGTTTTTTTGCTTTAAGATGTAATTCCCGACTTAATTAATAACAATTTATGAATATTTTGTTATTAAATAATAGCAATAACACTTATTTTATTATTTTATGTTTATTCTTCAATGTATTTTTTGACCTTTTTGTGATACACAGGAAAGAGTCGAAGCTTTATTTGTTAATAAATCTTATATACCTTTGCCCCAACATTCCAAGTGTATACCCCATAAATTTATACACATTTTGTGAATCACTGTTGAATTAGAAAATTAATTAAACCCTTAACAATTCCTAAAAATACCATTTATGAAAAACATCTCTATGCCTCGAGTACTCGTAATAATAGCAATATCACTGCTTTTTTACGTTAACAAATCGTTAGCACAGACAACATCCTTTAGTTCGCCAGGTAATTATTCATACACTGTGCCTGCTGGCATAACTTCATTATATGTCGAGGTTGCTGGTGCCAGGGGGGGTAATTGTTATAGTAGCGGCGGTAGCGGCGGTATAGTCGTATGTACGCTTGCAGTTACGCCTTACGAGGTATTAAATGTAAATGTGGGTGGTGCTGGTACTGATGTCAATTACTATAGCACAGGATATGGTGGATATAATGGTGGAGGAAGCAACTACTACAGAGCTGGTGCCGGTGGTGGTGGCGGAACTGACATCATGCGGTCTCCCTACACCCTCTATGACAGGGTTGTTGTAGCTGGCGGCGGCGGCGGTGCTGGTTACAATTGCGGCTACGGCGAATGGGGTGGTAATGGCGGTGATCTGACCGGGTACTATGGCGCCATTTGTTACTCTTGGGGCTATGGAGGATATTGCGGATATGGCGGAACACAATACTATGGTGGCAGTGGCGGATATTATGGCGGCAGCAGCGGATACTTTGGCCAGGGTGGTGATGC
>Ga0209023_10002514_pt1 | contig 22818 bp, 27 predicted proteins | sample LakOneMetagenome_FD_187468 | JGI IMG/M metagenome (GOLD analysis project Ga0209023, IMG submission 187468) | Freshwater and sediment microbial communities from Lake Erie, Canada (SPAdes) (version 2) | ecosystem: Environmental > Aquatic > Freshwater > Lentic | place: Lake Erie, Canada...
GATCGCGAGCGCGATCCCGCCGGCGTCCATGTTGGCGATCACGACGGGCTCGGTGGCGACCTCGACGTAGTGCAGCTCGGGCAGGTCGGGGTGCGGGCGCTTGCCGAGGGCCAGGATCACCTGCTGGCGGGTGTTGACGTCGTCGGAGTAGACGAGCACCTTCAAAGGCGTGGGCGTGGCAGAGGTCGCATCGGTCACGGGGGCGATGCTACCGCCCGGCCGCCTCGCACGGCGCGGGGCCCATCCGGTGGTGGGGCACCCCTCAGGGCGCTTCCGAAGGGCCGAATCGGCCCAACTTGGACACGATCTCGCTCAAACCGCCGGGGTTAGTGTGGCCTTCGCGAGAGTTACAGACATAATGTCCCCCGTGGCGACTGCTTCTGCTATTCCTGCATCCCGTCTGCACGGGCATCACGACCGTCCCAGCATGGTGAGCGTGGGGACCATCATCTGGCTCGCGAGCGAGCTGATGTTCTTCGCGGCACTCTTCGCGGCCTACTTCACCGTCCGGGCGGTCAGCCCCGACCTGTGGGCCCAGGAGAGCGCCAAGCTCAACGTCCCGTTCTCGGCGGTCAACACGATCATCCTGGTGGCGTCCTCGGTCACCTGCCAGCTGGGCGTGTTCGCAGCCGAGCGCGGCCAGGTCGGTCGTAGCGGCGGGTTGTTCGACCTCGGCAAGTGGGGTCTGCGCGAGTGGTTCGTGCTGACCTACGTGATGGGCGCCATCTTCATCGGTGGGCAGGCGTTCGAGTACACCAAGCTGGTGCAGGAGGGCTTCACGCTCCCCAGCAACGTCTACGACAGCCTGTTCTACCTGGCCACGGGCTTCCACGGTCTCCACGTCACCGGCGGTCTGATCGCCTTCCTGTTCGTGCTCGGCCGGACCTTCCTGGCCAAGCGGTTCACCCACGAGCAGGCGGTCAGCGCCATCGTCGTGTCCTACTACTGGCACTTCGTCGACGTGGTCTGGATCATCCTGTTCTCCGCGATCTACCTCATCAAGTAGCCCCCCTCCCACAACCCCGAAGAGGACATGCAGGTGCGTTTCCTGAACCGATCCGTTGGCAGGATCTCCCGGCATCGCCGGGGCCGGCTGGCGGGACTCCTCGTGACGGCCCTCGGCCTCGTGGCGATGGGCGGCCTCTACGCAGCCGTCGCGCCCGCCCAGGCCGAGCAGACCGTCACCACCGCAGACCAGGTCACCGAGGGCAAGCAGCTGTTCACGGTGAACTGCTCCAGCTGCCACGGCCTCAACGGCGAGGGCATCCGCACCGAGGACACCGGGCAGCTCGGCCCGTCCCTCGTCGGTGTCGGCGCCGCGGCCGTCGACTTCCAGGTCGGCACCGGCCGTATGCCGATGACGCAGCCCGGGCAGCAGGCCCCCGTCAAGCCCGTCGTCTTCACCGACGCGGAGCGTGAGGCGCTGGCGGCCTTCGTCGCCTCCCTCGGCCCCGGCCCGGCGATCCCGGCGGAGGCTGACTACTCCACTGCCGGCATGTCCGAGGAGGAGAAGCAGGCGGCGATCGTGCGCGGCGGGCAGATCTTCCTGACCAACTGCACGGCCTGTCACAACTTCGACGGCGCCGGCGGCGCCATGCCGCGCGGAGGCAAGGCCCCGTCGCTGCACAACACGTCGGCCAAGAACATCTACCAGGCCATGCTGACCGGCCCCGGGCCGATGGACAACTTCTCCGACGGCAACATCTCCCCCGAGGACAAGCTGGCCGTCATCGCCTACATCGAGTCCATCCGCGAGGAGCCCGAGGCCGGTGGCTTCGCGCTCGGTGCGCTGGGTCCGGTGGCCGAGGGCCTGTTCACCTGGCTGGGCATCGGCGTCCTGGTGGCCTTCACCGTCTGGATCGCCGCCCACACCAGCCGTTCCAGCAAGAAGAATGAGGCGGAAGCGTGAGCGACGAGTCCAACCTCCCCGCCCGGGACGGCGAGGAGCCGATCCCCAACCCCGGTCTGCCGGAGCACCAGTGGCGCCCGACCGACGTGGACCCGGCCATGGAGAAGCGCGCCGAGCGACAGGTCGCCACGTTCTTCGGTCTGGCCATGGTCTGCGCCGTCCTGTTCATCGTGTCCTACTTCGTGTTCGACATCGGTGACGACCCGTCCACGTTCCTCTACTTCCGGACGTCCAACCTCGCCCTGGGCGCCTGCTTGGGCGGCGCCTTCCTGTTCACGGGCATCGGCATCATCCACTGGGCCCGCAAGCTCATGGGTGACCACGAGATCGTGGAGATGCGACACCCGGCAGGTTCGTCGCCGGCGGATCGCGAGGCCGTCCAGGAGGTCCTGGCCCTCGGGTTGGAGGAGTCGGGACTCGGCCGTCGGCCGCTGATCCGCAACACCCTCCTCGGCGCTATCGGTCTGTCGAGCATCGCCCCGATCGTGCTGCTCAAGGACCTCGGCCCGACCGACATCAGCGTGCTCAAGGAGACCATCTGGGCCAAGGGCATGCGGGTCGTGCGCGACGTCGTCGGCACCCCCATCAAGGTCTCGGACCTCGAGGTCGGCGACCTGGTCAACGCCCAGCCGGCGGCACTGTTCGAGGTCGACGAGGAGGGACGCCCGGTCATCGAGGGTGTCGAACTCCAGGTCAACAAGGCCAAGGCCTCGGTCATTCTGCTGAGGATGAACCCGGAGGACATCGTGCCGGGGCCGGGCCGCGACGACTGGTCGGTCGACGGCATCGTCTGCTACTCCAAGATCTGCACCCACGTCGGATGCCCGATCTCCCTGAACGAGCGCACGACACACCACCTGCTGTGCCCGTGCCACCAGTCGACCTTCGACCTCGCCGACAGTGGGAAGGTCGTGTTCGGTCCGGCTGCCCGCGCGCTCCCCCAGCTTCCGCTGATGGTCGACGCCGAGGGCTACCTCGTCGCCCAGGACGACTTCAACGAACCAGTCGGACCGAGCTTTTGGGAGCGTGACTCGCAGTGAGCATCGACACCAGCAAGGTCGCCACCAGCAACCGCGACACCGCCGCGACCGCCAAGAAGCCGAGCAAGGCCGGGGCGGTGGCCAACTGGGCCGACGAGCGGCTGGGCCTCGCGGGCGCCATGAAGAAGAACCTGCGCAAGGTCTTCCCCGATCACTGGTCGTTCATGCTCGGCGAGATCGCGCTGTGGAGCTTCGTCGTCCTGCTCATCACCGGCGTCCTGCTCACGCTGTGGTTCAAGCCGAGCATGGGCGAGGTCCAGTACATGGGCTCCTACAACCAGCTGCGCGGGATCCACATGTCGGAGGCCTACGCCTCCAGCCTGGACATCTCCTTCGACGTGCGCGGTGGCCTGCTCCTGCGCCAGATGCACCACTGGGCCGCGATGCTGTTCGTCGCCGCGATGTTCGTGCACATGATGCGGGTCTTCTTCACCGGGGCGTTCCGCAAGCCGCGTGAGCTGAACTGGGTGATCGGCACCCTGCTCCTGCTGCTCGGCGCCCTCGAGGGCTTCACCGGCTACTCGCTGCCCGATGACCTGCTCTCCGGCACCGGCATCCGAGCTGCCGACGGCTTCATGAAGTCGATCCCGGTGGTCGGCACCTACATGTCGTTCCTGCTGTTCGGGGGCGAGTTCCCCGGCGAGGCGATCATCCCTCGGCTCTATGCCATCCACATCCTGCTGATCCCCGGCCTGCTGCTCGGCCTGGTGGCGGCGCACATGCTGCTCCTCGTCTACCACAAGCACACCCAGTGGCCCGGCCCCGGCCGCACCGAGGAGAACGTCGTCGGCTACCCGATGCTCCCGGTCTACATGGCCAAGGCCGGCGGGTTCTTCTTCGTCGTGTTCGGCATGACCGCCCTGATGGGAGGCCTGCTCAGCATCAACCCGGTGTGGAAGTTCGGACCCTACGACCCGTCCAAGGTCACGGCCGGCTCCCAACCCGACTGGTACATGGGCTGGCCCGACGGCGCCCTGCGCATCATGCCCGGGTGGGAGACCCATCTGTTCGGGCACACGATCGCCTGGAACGTGTTCCTCCCGATCATCGTGCTGCCGGGCGTCATGACGGCCATCCTGGTGAGCCTGCCGTTCATCGAGGCGTGGATCACCGGCGACAAGCGGGAGCACCACCTCTTGCAGCGTCCGCGCAACGCTCCGACCCGTACGGCGACCATGGTGGCCCTGATGACCTTCTATGGCGTCCTGTGGGAGGCCGGCGGCAACGACATCATCGCTGTCACGTTCAACCTCAGCATCAACCAGCTCACCTACATCAACCGCGTGGCGGTGTTCGTGCTGCCGGTGCTGGCGTTCTTCATCACCCGACGCTGGTGCATCTCGCTCCAGCGTCACGACCGCGACCTGCTGTTGCACGGCTATGAGACGGGTGTGATCATGCGGTCGGCCGAGGGCGGCTACTCCGAGCGGCACCTGCCGATCTCCGAGGACCGTGCCTACACCCTCACCGCCGGACGTGACCGCGAGGAGGTCTATGCCCTCGAGTCCAGCACGGACGACAACGGGGTGGCGGCCTCGGGCACGCGGGCCCAGAAGCTCCGGGCCCGGCTGTCGGCGCTCAACTTCGCCGACAACATCCAGAAGCCGACCGTGGAAGAGCTCGAGGAGGGTCACCACCACACCGACCACGAGCTCGAGCTCCAGTCGACCCTGGCCCACCCGGCCGACGGGCACCAGTTCGACGGTCACAACCTGCACACCGCCGACGACGAGCCGCTTCGCTGACGCGGCTCCACGAGGCAGCTCCTCGGCCCCGCCCGGTCCCCCGGGCGGGGCCGATGCCATTTCGCCGGCACCCGGGGTGGATCACCGTCAGGAGGTCGCGGATCGGCCGCCCGCGTAGCGCCGCACGGTGACCAGCAGGGCCAGGGACACGCTGATCGCCACCACGTTGGTCACGATGATCGGCACGAGGCCGTTGACGAGCCCATAGACGAGCCAGAGCGCGAAGCCCACCAGCAGGATCACGACCCAGCCCAGTGAGGTGCCGCTCGCGTCCTGCTCCCGCATGATCACGCGCATCTGCAGCAGCGGCGACAGCGCCATCACCAGGCCCCAGATGGTGGTGATGACAGCGAGGGTCTCAGTCACGGCGGGTGCTCCAGGGTCTGTGCGGACGGAACAGGGACGAGCAGGGGTCGCGATCGGGACACCGAGCCGTCTGAGGCCCCGTCTGAGGTGCCTCACGCGCCCTGTGCGGCCCGCAGACCCCTCCCAGCAGCGGCGGGGGGCCCGGGAGGCTCAGTGAAGGGCAGAGCCCTTGCGGTAGTCCTTGAAGCTGAGGTTCCAGTCGCCGTATCCGTTGGTGAGCGTCATCGGGCGATCGGTGCCCGTGTAGTCGACCACGTCACCTCGCCGCGACATGGCATAGAGCCACCCGGCGTTGGAGGTCGACATGCCGGTGCAGCCGTGGCTGACGTTGGCGTAGCCCTGGTAGCCCACCGACCACGGCGCCGCGTGGACGAACTCGCCGGAGTAGGTCACCCGCATGGCGTACTCGACGTCGTTGATGTCATAGGCATCGGGGCTTCCCTGGGGGATCCCGACGGTCTCGGAGTTCATCCGCTTGATGCGGAACTTCTCGATGATGACCTTGACCCCCGACCGCGTCGTGAAGCCCGGCTTGCCCGTCGTGATCGGCAGCGTGTTGAGCAGCTTGCCGTTGCTGTAGACCTTCATCTGGTCGGTCTGCGCGTTGACCTTGTAGATGTGGGCGTCACCGACGTCGAAGGAGATCGTGCGACTCTCCTGGCCGAACAGACCGTTGCCGGCGTCGAGCCCGTTGACGTCCACGTCCACGTCGACCTTGCTGTGGGCCTTCCAGTAGTGGGCCGGCCGCCAGTGGGCCTCGGTGTCGCTGATCCAGTACCAGGACCCACGCTGGCGCGGGGTGCTGGTGACCGTCATGTGCTTCTCGAACTCGGCCTTGTCCTGGACCGGCAGGTCGAAGGTGACGATCACGGGCATGCCGACCCCGACGGTCTCCCCCTGCAACGGGGCGACGGAGGGGTAGATCTGCTGGTCGAGCGCCAGGTCCTGGGTGCGGAAGCTGCTGCGCTGATGCCGGGAGACGCCGTCGGCGTTGGCCGCCACGGCCCTCACGGAGTAGTCGAGCCCCGGGTCGAGACGGTCGCTCGCCGTCCAGGTGGACCCGTCGGCCGACAGCTCGCCGGAGACGACCGCCTTGCCGGCCCTCAGGCTGACCGAGTCGAGAGTCCCGTCGGTGGCCGTGACCGTCACGACCGTGGAGACCGGGACCCCCTGGGCGTGGCGCTTCACATTGGTGCTGATGTGCACCGGGGGGGCCGGCTGCGGCGACGCCGAGGCGGCCGGGCTGGTGGCACCGCCGGCCGAGCCGTCATCGCCCGGGATGGCCTCCGAGGACTGACAGCCGGCGAGGGCCGAGACCGCCAGCACGAGCGCCAGCATCCCGGCGGCACCCTGGACAGGGCGTCGCCGGCTCATGGGTGCAGAACGGACGAACGTCAACGCGGGAATCCCCCTCAGCAGATCTGCCGTGATCCCCCAGGGTAGCCATCCGGAGCGGGCTGACCCAAAGCGCGGACCGCCCGCCGGCCCTGGTCGGGGTGGCGGGCGGTGACGCGGGTGCGCGGAACGGCCGTCAGTGGGCGTGCTCGCCGCGGTAGTACTCGAAGACCAGGCCGCTGACGGCCACGATGCCGAGGCCGGCGCCGATGATGACCAGCCACCACGCGTGCATGGCGACGCCGTAGACCATCGCGGCCAGGCAGAGGGCGTTCCAGAACGGCCACCAGGAGAACGGCGGGAAGAACCCCAGCTCGCCGGCCCCGTCGGCGATCTCGGCGTCCAGCCGGTCCTCGGGACGAGCGTCCATGCGCCGGGCGTGGAAGCCGAGATAGATGGTGATCATCGCGGCCAGCAGGGTGGTCATGGCGAGCGCCGTGAACCCGGTCCAGTCGCCGTTGCCGTCGAGGTAGCGGCCCGACGCGGTCGCGACCCAGTAGATCGGGGTCACGATCAGGAAGAAGATGGTCGTCGCGAGGAAGACCCAGGTCTCGGCCTTCACTGCCCGACCTCCTTCATCTCCGCCTCGTACTGCTCGAGCTCGAGCGCGGCGACCTCAGGGTGATGCAGGTCGAAGGCCGGTGAGTCCGAACGGATCCGGGGCAGGGAGTGGAAGTTGTGGCGCGGCGGCGGGCAGGCCGTGGCCCACTCCAGCGAACGCCCCCAGCCCCACGGGTCGTCGACCTCGACCAGCGGCGCGTTGCGGGTCTTGTAGACGTTGTAGAGGAAGGGCAGCATCGCCGCGGCCAGCACGAAGGCACCGACCGTCGACAGCTGGTTGAGGGTGGTGAAGCCGTCGGAGGGCAGGTAGTCGGCGTAGCGCCGCGGCATGCCCTCGACACCCAGCCAGTGCTGCACGAGGAACGTCGTGTGGAAGCCGACGAAGGTCAGCCAGAAGTGGATCTTGCCCAGGCGCTCATCGAGCATGCGACCGGTGAACTTGGGCCACCAGAAGTAGAAGCCCGCGAACATCGCGAACACGACGGTGCCGAAGATCGTGTAGTGGAAGTGCGCCACCACGAAGTAGGAGTCCGACACGTGGAAGTCGAGCGGCGGGGAGGCGAGCATGACGCCCGTGAGGCCGCCGAACAGGAACGTGGTCAAGAAGCCCATCGTCCACAGCAGCGGCGTGTCCATGGACACCGACCCGCCCCACATCGTGCCGATCCAGTTGAAGAACTTCACCCCCGTTGGTACGGCGATGAGGAACGTCATGCCGGAGAAGAAGTCCAGATCCACCGCGCCGGTGACGAACATGTGGTGCGCCCACACGGCGACGGAGAGCATCGCGATGACGAGCGTCGCGCCGACCAGACCGACGTAGCCGAAGATCGGCTTGCGGCTGAAGACGGGGATGATCTCCGAGGCGATGCCGAAGAACGGCAACGCGAGCACATAGACCTCTGGATGGCCGAAGAACCAGAACAGGTGTTGCCACAGGATCGGTCCGCCGTGGGCGGGGTCGAACACGTGGGCGCCGAACTGACGGTCGGCCTCGAGCACCAGCAGGGCGGCCGCGAGGATCGGGAAGATGATCAGGGCCAGCAGGCTGGTGACCAGGGTGTTCCAGGTGAAGATCGGCATCCGGAACATCGTCATGCCGGGCGCGCGCATGGTGATGATCGTGGTGATGAAGTTGACGCTGCCGAGGATGGTGCCGAGACCACCCATCCACAGACCCATCACCCACAGGTCACCGCCGACCCCTGGCGAGGCGACGCTGTTGCTGAGCGGGACGTAGGCGAACCAGCCGAAGCTGGCGGCGCCGCCGGGGGTCAGGAAGCCGGAGGCTGCGATCAGCCCACCGAACAGGTAGAGCCAGTAGCTCAGCATGTTGAGGCGCGGGAACGCGACGTCGGGGGCACCGATCTGCAGCGGCATGATCACGTTGGCGAACCCGAAGAACAACGGGGTCGCGAACAGCAGCAGCATGATCGTGCCGTGCATCGTGAACAGCTGGTTGTAGACCTCGTCGGAGACCACCTGGGTGCCCGGGAAGGCCAGTTCGGAGCGCATCAGCAGCGCCATGATGCCGCCGACGATGAACCACCCCATCGCCGTGATGAGGTAGAGCTTGCCGATGAGCTTGTGGTCGGTCGTGGTGATGACCCGGACCAGCTGCTGGCCGAGGGAACGACGGGGTGCGTCGGTCGTCGTGGGGTGGGCGGCGGTCGCAGTCACTGTGCGGCTCCCTCGGACGCGCCGGTCTCGAGACCGGCCTGGGTCTTGGTCAGCTGGTTGCCCAGCAGCGGGGTGTCGGAGACGAAGCCCTTGTCGATCTGCTCCTGGAGGTAGGCCTCGTAGTCGGCCTCGGAGACGACCTTGACGTTGAACAGCATCCGCGAGTGGTAGGCGCCGCAGAGCTCGGCGCACTTGCCGGAGAAGGTGCCGATCCGGTCGGGCGTGACCTGGAAGGTGTTGACGCGACCCGGGATGACGTCCTCCTTGTAGAGGAAGCCGGTGATCCAGAAGGAGTGGATCACGTCGGGCGAGTGCAGCTCGAACTCGACCGTCTGGTCGACCGGCAGCACCAGCGTCGGGATGTAGGAGGTCGTGCCGGCCTCATAGACGTTCTTGCCGTCGGTGCCGGGCTCGCCGGCGTAGGTGCCGTCGGCGCCGCGCTCACCGGCGTAGTTGAACGTCCAGGACCACTGCTGACCCGTGACCACGATCGTGTGGTCGGGATGGGCGACCTCGGCCGTGATGTTGTGCTGGACACCCACTGTCTTGGCGAAGAAGACGATCACGATGATCACCGGAGCGATCGTGTAGAGGATCTCCAGTGGGATGTTGTAGCGGGTCTGCACCGGGATCTCGTCATCGCTCTTGCGGCGGAATCGCACCACCACCCAGAGCATGAGCGCCCACACGAGGACGCCCACGACCATCGCCGCGACCCATGACCAACGCCAGAAGTCGAAGATCTGCCAGGACTCTTTGGTCCCAGGCTCGGGCATCGCCAGCCGCTTCCACTCATCGGTGGTCTCGGCGGAACACCCGCTCAGCAGCAGCACCACTGCTCCGAGTGACAGGGTCAGCGCCCTGTGCACCCGAGGCAGGCCCATGCGCCTGGTGAGCTTCACACTCACGAGGAAGCCTCTCTCTCGAACGCCACGTAGGCGGAAGACTAGCCTAAGAGGAGCCCAAGAAGACCCAGGGCACCCGGTAAGTTCGCACCGTGGGCACTTCCCCGACACCCGGCGACCGCGACGGCTCTCGCGATCTGGACGCGGCGTCCTCGGAACCGCTCCACCCTGCGGCCCGCGCGGTGCTCCTCGACGCCCTCGACCGGGGGTACGCCGATCCGCGCCGGTTGCACCGACAGGGGCGGTCCGCGCGCCTCCTCCTCGACAACGCCCGCGAGGTCGTCGCCGAGTCGCTGAAGGTGCGGCCGGACGAGGTGAGCTTCACCGGCTCGGGCACCGAGGCGGTCCACCGTGGCCTGCTGGGGCTGCTTCAGGGCGCCCAGCGACACGGGCGAGCCGTCGTCCTGCCCGCCGTCGAGCACTCCGCAGTGCGGCACGCGCTGGCCTGGGCGCAGGCCGAGACCCGCGAGGTGGGTGTGGACGCAGTCGGCCGGGTCGACCCGGCGTCGATGCGGGCGGCCGCCGCCGCCGGGCCTCCCGCCGTCGTGGCCGCCGTCCAGGCCGCCAACCACGAGGTGGGGACGGTGCAGCCGGTGGCCGAGGTGGTCGAGGCCGTCGGGCTTCCCGTCTTCATGGATGCGTGCGCCGCCGCCGGGCGGCTGCCGCTGCCGGAGGGCTGGGCGGCCGCTGCGGCGTCGGCCCACAAGTGGGGCGGCCCACCGGGGATCGGCGTCCTGCTGGTCCGCAAGGGCGCCCGGTGGCGCCAACCGTTCCCGGGCGACGACAGGGTCGACGAGCGGGTGGCCGGCTTCGAGAACGTGCCGGGCGCGCTCGCCGCGGCCGCGGCCCTCCAAGCGGTCGTCGCCGAGAGCACCGGGACGGCCGCCCGCCAGCACGCGCTCATCGCCCGGGTCAGGGAGCAGATCGCCGCCACGGTGCCCGACGTCGAGATCGTCGGCGACCCGGAGGCCCGGCTCCCCCATCTCGTGACGTTCTCCTGCCTCTATGTCGACGGCGAGGCGCTGGTGACCGAGCTCGACCGCCACGGACTCGGCGTGGCGTCCGGCTCCGCGTGTGCCGCCTCGACGCTGACGCCGAGTCACGTGCTGACCGCCATGGGCGCACTCACCCACGGCAACGTGCGGCTGTCGCTGACCCGGGAGACCACCACGGCCGACGTGGAGCGCTTCCTCGCGGTCCTCCCGGGCGTCGTCACGGAGCTCCGGGCCCGGGTGGGGATGGCATGAGCGAGGCATCGAGCGACCCGGTGGTCGAGCTCGACTGCCGCGGCCAGCGGTGCCCCCGCCCGATCCTCGAGCTGGCGCGCGCGTTCCCGAGCCTCCCGGTGGGCGCCGTCGTCGCCGTGGCGGCCGAAGACCCTGCGGCGCGCACCGACGTCGCGGCCTGGTGCCGGATGCGGCAGCAGGGCTACCTCGGCGAGGACCTGGCCGGCGACGGCACGCCGCGCTATCTCGTGCGGCGGCTGAGCTAGTCGCTCAGGAGACGTAGGCCTTGATCTCGGCCGCCGCCTCGGCGCCGTACTCGCGGCCCAGCCGGTCGGTGAACTGCTCGTGGGTGAAGGAGTACTCCTGGGTCCCGACCGTCTCGACGACATAGGCGGCCAGCAGGCAGCCGACCTGGGCCGCCCGCTCGAGCCCCACCCCCCACGCCAGTGCCGCGAGGAAGCCGGCCCGGAAGGCGTCACCCACCCCCGTGGGCTCGATCGCCTCGACCTCCTGCACGGCGGCGACCTCGAAGGTCTCCAGGCCGCGCCCTTGGACGCGCACCCCGTTGGCGCCGAGCGTGGTCACCTGGATGCCGACGCGGTCGAGGACCTCGTCGGCCGACCATCCGGTCTTGGCCTGGATCATGTGGGACTCGTACTCGTTGGAGAACAACAGTGCGGCGCCCTCGATGAGGTCGCGGATCAGGTCACCCTCGCTGAAGGCCAGCTGCTGGCTGGGGTCCGCGATGAACGGATAGCTGCGCTGGCGGCACTCGTGGGTGTGCCGCCGCATGGCCTCGGGGTCGTCGGCGCCGATGAGGACGTAGTCGGGAGCGCCCACGCGGCGCACGATGGGCTCCAGCTCGATATGACGCGCCTCGGTCATCGCACCGGGGTAGAAGGAGGCGAACTGCGCCATCGCCGAGTCCGTCGTACACACGAACCGCGCGGTGTGGCGTGTCTCGGAGATGTGCACCGAGCCGCAGTCGACACCGTGGCGCTCGAGCCAGGAGCGGTAGTCGGCGAAGTCCTCGCCCGCCGCGCCGACCAGCACGGGCCGCAGGCCCAGCCGCCCGAGGCCGAAGCACATGTTGGGCGCCACCCCTCCCCGGCGGATCTCCAGGTCGTCGACGAGGAAGGACACCGAGAGCTTGTCGAGCTGGTCGACGACCAGCGAGTCCTCGAACTTCCCGGCGAAGCTCATCAGGTGGTCGGTGGCGATGGAGCCGGCGATCAGCAGCGACATGTCACCGAACACTACTGACCGGTATGCCTAGGGCTACCAACCAGTAGTCACTAGCGTCGGGCCATGGTCGTGTCCATGTCCTCCACCCGGCTCGCCTACGACGAGCTCGCCAGCCCTCACGAGATGTACGCCGACGCCGAGGCGGTCGGAGCCAGGCTCCGACTCGATCCCCTCGACGAGGCCGTGCGCGCAGCCGTCCAGCCCGCGCCCAGCATCCGCTACGAGGACTACCCGCGCGAGATCGCCAAGACCGAGCTCCGGGTCAGCGACACGGCCAGGCGCCTGGCCAATGCCCTCCATCTCCATCTGGACTGATCCGCCCCTGTCGGCTCAGGCCGTGCCCGAGCGGTGGGACCGCCGCTGGCCAGCACGCAGCAGACCCCCGTCCGACCGAGTCGGACGGGGGTCTCGTGCTGAGTGGACCGCTGGGTGGATCGAGGCTCAGTGGAACGAGTCGCCGCAGGCGCAGGACCCGGTCGCGTTGGGGTTGTCGATCGTGAAGCCCTGCTTCTCGATGGTGTCGACGAAGTCGATCGTCGCGCCGTTGAGGTAAGGGACGCTCATCCGGTCGACCACGACGGCCACGCCGCCGAAGTCACTGACCTCGTCGCCGTCGAGCGTGCGCTCGTCGAAGAACAGCTGGTAGCGCAGACCGGAGCAGCCGCCCGGCTGCACCGAGATGCGCAGCTGGAGATCATCGCGACCCTCCTGCTCGAGGAGGCTCTTCACCTTGCTCGCCGCAACAGCGCTCAGGTTGATCTTGTCGGTGCGGTGCTCGAAGGTGGTCTCGACCTGCTCGGTCATGTTCTCTCGCTCCCGTGCCTCGTCGTGACGCGGTCTTCCCGCGTGCGTCTTCAGTGGTCAATGGTCGCACAGCCCCGGTTATTCCGGGGCATCACGCGACCAGGTCCTGGCCGTCCGTGCGGCGAGCAGCTCGAGCGACCCGGCCGCATCGCGCAGAGCCTGCTCCTCCCCCACCAGATCGACCAGCGAGTAGGCCGACTCGATGCCGAGCGCGCGCATCTCGCGCGACCCGATCAGCACCTGCCCTGCCAGCGTGAGGCACGGCCTGAGCGCCGCGGTGGCGATCTCCGCGACGCCGTAGGGAACCTTGCCGGAGCGGCTGGAGAAGTCGAAGGCGCCCTCTCCGGTCACGACCAGGTCCGCGCGGCGAGCGCGGTCGGGCAGACCGACGGCCTCGGCCACCACCTCGAGCCCCGGCCGCCTCCGCGCGCCGATCGCCAGCAGCGCGAAGCCCAGCCCGCCTGCCGCACCTGCCCCCTTCTCGAGCGCGACCCGACGGTCGACCGCGGCGGCCCACTCCTCGAGGACCCGGTCGACGGCGGGCAGCCGATCCTCGGCGATCCCCTTCTGGGGGCCATAGGTCTTCGCCGCGCCGAACAGCCCGGCCAGGGGGTTGTCCACGTCGCTGGCCACGACCAGCTCCACGCCGGCCGTCCGGGCGGTGGCCGCGGCGAGATCCACCGTGGTCACGCCCGCCAACCCGGCGGGGCCACGGTCGAGGGGCCTGTCGGCGACCGCTCCCAGCGCCCCCAACAGCCCCGCTCCCCCATCCGTGGTGCCGGACCCGCCCAGCCCGACCACCACCCGGCGCACGCCGGCATCGACGGCGCGGGCGACCAACGTGCCCACACCGGCCGTGCTGGCCTCCTCGGCGCGCAACCCCCCGGTCAGGTGGAGGCCGCAGGCCTGGGCACTCTCGACGTAGGCCGTCTCGCCCACGACCAGCAACGTCGCCGGCAGGTCGTCACCGAACGGCCCGGGCACGGTGACGGCATGGAGGTCGCCCCCGAGGGCGGCGTGCATCACGTCGACGAAGCCCGGCCCGCCGTCCGACATGGGCGCGAGGTCCAGCTCGTCTCCCGGGGCCTGCCGGGCCCAGCCGCGCGCCATCGCCTCGGCAGCCTCGACCGCGGTGAGGGTGCCGGCGAACTTGTCGGGGGCGAAGAGGACGCGCACGCGCCCATCCTGCCGCGCCCACGGTGCGTCGTACGATCGGGGCGCCATGGCGACCAGCTCCTCCGACGTCCTGATCCGGCCGATGACGGCCGACGACGTCGGCGCGGCCGAGCGGCTCAGCTCGCTGGCCTACCTCGAGGTCGACCGGCGCAGCGCCCAGCGGGCTTGGCCCGAACCGGGCCCACGCTCGCCGGACCGGGCCGCGGACTGGCATGCCCGCACGAAGCACCTGATCGTCACCGACCCCGGCGGATGCTGGGTCGCGGACCGCGACGGCACGGTCGTCGGCTTCGCCACGTCCCTCGTCCGGGAGCTGATGTGGATCTTGGCGTCGTACGCCGTCGCGCCGAGCGAGCAGGGCACCGGGATCGGGCGGGCACTGCTCGCCGCGTCCCGCGGCCACGGTCGCGGCTGCCTACGGGCGATGCTCAACGCCTCTCCGGACCCTCGGGCGGTCCGGCTCTATCGCTCGATCGGCTTCGACCTCCACCCCCAGATGCTGCTGTGGGGCGAGGTCGCCCGAGCCGACCTCCCCGTCTCGGACCGGCACGTGCGCGACGGAGGACCGGCCGACTTCGACCTGCTCGACAGCATCGACCGGCGCGTGCGCGGCGCCGCCCACGGCCCGGACCACGCCCTGATGGCCTCGCGGCTCCGGCTCCTCGTCACCGACCGTGCTGCCGCCTCGGGCTATGCCTATGTCGACGAGGCCGGAGGGGCGGTCGCGCTGGCGGCCACCCAACGCAAGGCCGCGCGGGCGCTGCTCTGGGAAGGACTCGCCGGGTCCGACCCGGACGTCCCGGTCAGGATCGGTCACGTCACCGCTGCCAACCAGTGGGCGCTCGATGTCGCGGTCGAGGCGCGCCTCTCGATCTTCACCAGCGGCTTCCTCGCCGTGCACCACACCCGCGTCCCCGCGCCGTACCTTCCGCATCCGACGTTCCTGTGACCCGCTCGGACGCGGGTCCGGCCGCCGACGGCCCGAACCTTAGGATGTCGGCCATGAGCGCGATCGACCTGCCGCTGCTGCCCCTGGGGCGCGGCCGTGACCTGTCCGCCGAGCGCGGCGTGGAGTGCCCGGGCGACCTGCCTCCCGCCTCCGACCCCGACCTGGTCGAGCGTGCCCGCGCCGCGAAGGCCGCGCTGGGTGAGCGCGTGTTCATCCTTGGCCACCACTACCAGCGCGACGAGGTCATCGCGTTCGCCGACGTCACGGGTGACTCCTACAAGCTCGCGCGCGACGCGGCGGCCCGTCCCCAGGCCGAGTACATCGTCTTCTGCGGCGTCCACTTCATGGCCGAGTCCGCCGACATCCTCACCGCCCCGGAGCAGAAGGTCGTGCTGCCGGACCTCGGCGCGGGCTGCTCGATGGCCGACATGGCCCGGTTGGCCCAGGTCGAGGACGCCTGGGACGCGATGGTCGACGCCGGCATCGCCGACCTCGTCACCCCCGTGACCTACATGAACTCCTCTGCGGACATCAAGGCGTTCGTCGGCCGCAACGGCGGAGTCGTGTGCACCTCCTCCAACGCCGACGTCGCCCTGGACTGGGCCTTCGAGCAGCATGGCGCGGACACCAAGGTGCTGTTCCTGCCCGACCAGCACCTCGGCCGCAACACCGCCGTCCTCAAGCTCGGCTTCTCCCTCGACGACTGCGTCGTGTGGGACCCGCTGCAGCCGCACGGCGGGCTGACCGCCCCCGAGCTGCAGGCCGCCCGGGTGATCCTGTGGAAGGGCCACTGCTCGGTCCACGGCCGGTTCTCCGCCGACGTGGTCGACGAGCTGCGGGCGGCCCACCCCGGCATCACCGTGGTCGTCCACCCCGAGTGCACCCATGACGTCGTCCTTAAGGCCGACCTGATCGGCTCCACCGAGTTCATCATCAAGACCATCGAGGCAGCCGCCCCCGGCTCGTCGTGGGCCATCGGGACCGAGCTCAACCTCGTCAAGCGGCTGGCCGACGCCCACCCCGACAAGCAGATCGCCTTCCTCGACCGCAACGTGTGCTACTGCTCGACGATGAACCGCATCGACCTCCCCCACCTCGTGTGGGCGCTCGAGTCGCTCGTCGACGGCGTCGTGGTCAACCAGATCGCGGTCGACCCCGAGACCGAGCGGTGGGCCAAGTCCGCCCTCCAGCGGATGCTCGACCTCCCCGGCAAGTCGCACCGCGACTGAGCCTCAGCCTCGACCCGGCAGAGAATCTGCCGGGTGGGCGCCACGACAGCCTCGACCCGGCAGAGAATCTGCCGGGTGGGCGCCACGACAGCCTCGACCCGGCAGAGAATCTGCCGGGTCGGCGGGAACTCCGCGGTCTGGGAGTGACTGTCGGGGCTCAGAGGCCGGGGGCGCCCCAGACGGCGAGCCAGCGGCCGAGGTCCGCCTCCATCGGCAGCTCGCCCGCGAGCTGATCGCGCACGGAGATCTCGAGCAGGTTGTCGCGCTTCTGCTGGCCGCCCGGCTGGGGGGCGAAGGCATAGAACGTGCCTTGTTTGTAGAGGTAGACCAGGCCGAACCGGCGCCCGGACGAGTCCTGGAACGGCACCAGCGTGCAGAGCAGGCCACCGTCGAAGCCTTGGGCCTCCAGGGACGTGTTCACCGCATGGAGATCCGTGCACAGCCCGGGCAGGTCACTCGGGTCGTCATGGACGGTCAGCCAGGTGAAGCCGTAGTCGTCCATGGTGACCTGCACCTCCGGCGCGTCGGCGTCGGCCCTGATCAGCGCGATCACGTCGGCCTGCACCTGCGCGAACGCGCCCCCGGCGGCGCCGCGGAAGCAGACGGACCCGACGCCCGTGGCCGTGAACCCGGCGGCCGCCTCGAGGGTGATCGCCGCGCTCGGGATCCCGAACAGCGCGTCGAGGTTCGGCCGCTTGACCCGGCTGCGACCGGTCAGCGTCTCCCAGAGACCCATCGCGACTCAGGCCATCGGCCGGCCGAGCTCGGCCTGGATCTTGGCGAGCTGCTCGAGGCGCTGCTCCAGCGAGGGGTGGGTCGAGGTGAGCGTGCGCAGCGAGACACCGCTGATCGCCGGCGCGATGAAGAACGCGTTCATGGCGTTGGAGGCGCGCAGGTCGCGGTCGGGGATCTGGTTGATCTCACCGGTGATCTTCTGCAGGGCCGAGGCCAGGGCTGCGGGTTTCATCGTGAGGTAGGCCCCGGCACGGTCGGCGCTCAGCTCGCGGTAGCGCGAGAGCAGTCGGGTGAGGAAGAAGCTGACGGCGTAGACGACCAGCGAGACCAGCAGGATCACGAGATAGGCCGGCAGCCCGCTGCTGTTGTTGTCGCGCCGTCCACCACCGAAGAGTGCGCCCCAACGCGCACCTCGGGTCAGCATCCCGGCGATGATGCCGGCGGTCGACGCGATCGTCATGACCAGGACGTCGCGGTGGGCCACGTGGGACAGCTCGTGGGCCAGCACACCCTCGAGCTCCTCGGCGTCGAGACGGCGCAGGATGCCCGTGGTCACACAGACCACCGACCGGTTGGGCGACCGACCCGTCGCGAACGCGTTGGGCAGGTCGACGTCGGCGATGCCGACCCTCGGCTTGGGCATGTCGGCCATCGTGCAGAGGCGGTCGATCATCGCGTGCAGCTCGGGCGCCTGCTCCGGGGTGACCTCGCGTGCCCGCATGGCCTTCATGGCCAACGTGTCGGACATGTACCACTGGAACCACGCGATCCCGATGCCGACGACCCCGATGATCGGGGCGTAGGCGGCGGGCAGGACGTACATCACCGTCACGACCAGCGCGACGAACAGGCCGCCGAGCAGGAACATGACCGAGGTCATCCGGGCGGTCAGCCCGGTGTCCTTGATGTAGCGGCTTCGAGCCATCGCTCAGCCCGGGATGAGACCGTCGTCGGCCAGCATCTGCTGCACCTCGCTGATCGAGGCGTCGGCGGGCGGCAGGATGACGTCGGACTCGTCGAGGGCGTCGGCAGCGTGCGGCGCACCCTGCGTGCGTACGGCGTCGAGCAGTGCGGCCAGCGAGGACGCGAACGCGGCCTCGTCGCCGGCGTCGACCGCGGCCTCCACGGCGGCGTCGAGCTCGTTCAACGTGGCGGCCGCGTCGTCGGCCAGGTCGAACTGCCCCTCGCCGAGGATCCGGATGATCATGACTGCTCCTCCGGAGCCTCGACCGCCTGGGGCTCGGCCTTGATGATGTCGCCGCCGTCGACAGGCGACTCGATCGCCGCCGGGGCGGACCTGGCCTTGAGCCGGGCGAGCTCGGACTCGACGTCGGACTGGGAGCTCATCGCCTCGAGCTCGCGGGAGATGTCGTCGCCCCGCCCGATGGCGCTGGCGTCATCGAGTGCGCCCGACGCGATCAGCTCGTCGATGGCGCCGGCGCGGGCCTGCATCTGGGCGGTCTTGTCCTCGGCGCGCTGGATCGCCATACCGACATCGCCCATCTCCTCGCTGATGCCGGAGAAGGCCTCGTTGATCCGGGTCTGTGCCTCGGCCGCGGTGTAGGTGGCCTTGATGGTCTCCTTGCGCGTGCGGAACGACTCGACCTTCGCCTGGAGCCGCTGCTGGGCGAGGGTGAGCTTCTCCTCCTCCCCCTGGAGCTGGGCGTGCTGGGCCTGGAGGTCACTGATCTGGCCGGTCAAGGCGGACTTGCGGGTGAGCGCCTCGCGAGCGAGGTCCTCGCGACCCATCTCGATGGCCTTCTCGGCCTGCGACTGGAGCTTGGCGGACTGCTGCTCGAGCTGGTTGGCCTGGATCTCGACGCGCTTGCGGCTGGTGGCCACGTCGGCCACGCCGCGGCGTACCTTGGCCAGCAGCTCCTGCTGTCGGGCATAGCTGTAGTCGAGCGTCTCCCGCGGATCCTCGGCACGGTCCAAGACCTTGTTGGCCTTGGACCGGAAGATCATGGTCATGCGCTGCCAAAGACTCATGGGGTCTGGCCCCTCCTCGTGACGTGTCACCCCGCGGTGAACTGATGGATTCACCCTAGGCGTTCGCCCAAGCACAGGCGAGGCCAGGAGGGTGCGAGGGCGCCGCGCCCAGGTAGGGTGGGAGCCCAGCCGCCCACCGTCCCCCGCAGAAGGCCCACGCCCTTGTTCCGCCGCAGCAAGCCCGCCGAAGAGATCCCCCTGACGCACGACAAGCCCGGGGGCAAGGGGCGACCGACCCCCACGCGCCGGGAGGCCGAGGCCGCGGCCAAGGCCCGGGCCCAGGTGCCGCGCACCCGCAAGGAGCAGGCGGCCGCCGCCCGCGCCGCGCGGGCGCAGTCCGGGCAGCAGGTGCGCGCGGCCATGCGCACCGGGGACGACCGCTACCTCCCCGAGCGTGACCGCGGACCGGTCAAGCGGTTCATCCGCGACTTCGTCGACTCGCGGTTCCAGTTCATCCAGATCCTGTTGCCGGTGCTGGTCGTCGCGCTCGCGATGCCCTACGTCGTCAAGACGCAGTGGGCCTTCAGCTTCGCCAACATGCTGACGCTGACCGGTCTGATGCTGGTCATCTACGACATCGTCATGCTCCGCTTCCGGCTACGCCGTGAGCTGACCCGCAGGTTCCCCGACGCGCCCACCCGCGGCACGACGACCTACGCCGTCATGCGGTCGCTGCAGCTGAAGTTCCTGCGGATGCCCAAGGCCCAGGTCAAGATCGGCACGCAGCTCCCCGAGACCTACCGCTGAAGCTCGACGCGAGACTCGCCGCGTGATCTGGGGTCTGCTGGCCGGACTGGCCGCTGCCGCCTGTTTCGGTCTGGCGGCCGTCGTCCAGGCCCGGGCGGTGCGGTCCCTGCCGGAGCGGGTCGCCGGGCTGGGCGGGTTCGTCCGCGCCGCGCTGGGCAGCCCCCTGCTCATGGCCGTCGTCGCGGCCTACCTCGCGGGCTTCCTCCTGCACGCGGTGTCCATCTGGCTGCTGCCGCTCTATCTGGCCCAGGCCAGCATCGCGATGTCGCTGCCGATCACGGCAATCGGGGTCGGGCTCGTGGGCGAGCGCGTCGCGGGACGGCAGTGGCTCGCCCTGGTGACCGTCGTCGTGGGGCTGTGGCTGCTGGCCCTCAGCGCCGGAGACCCGGGTGAGGTGACCGTCTCAGCCCCCTTCGTCGCCGGGCTCGTGCTCGGCGCAGCCGCCATCGCCGGCCTCACCGCCGCTGTCGAGGCACCGGTCCTGCTGGGGTCGCTGTCCGGGATGGCGTACGCCGGCTCGGCGATCGCCGTTCGCGCGGTGGGCTGGCCGCTGGAGCCGCTCAGTGTGATCGCGGCCGCGACCGTGTCGGCCTACGGGCTGCTCGGCTTCTGGACCTACTCCACGGCCCTGGACCGCGGCCAGGTGTCCGCCGTGACCGCGCCACTGATCGTCGGTCAGACGGCCGGGCCGGCCATCGTCGGCGTAGCGTTCCTCGGCGACGGCATCCGCCCCGGGTGGTGGCCGGCGCTCCTCCTGGGGCTGGTCCTGGCGATGGTCGGGGCGGCCCTGGTCAGTGGAACGAGTCCCGATCAGGAGACCGAGTCAGCGCCGGCGACCGCTGGATGACGCCCTCGAGCGTGGTGTCGACCGCCCGCATCAGCCCGTCGTCGAGACGGAGGCCGGCAGCGCGCACGTTGTCGCTGACCTGCTCGGGCCGGCTGGCCCCGATGATCGCGGCGGCGACGTTGTCGTTCTGGAGCACCCACGCGACGGCGAGCTGCGCCAAGGTGAGCCCGGCCTCCTCCGCCAGCGGCTTGAGCCGCTGGACCCGCTCGAGGACATCGTCGTCGAGGTAGCGCCGTACGAACGTGGCCCCGCCCTTCTCGTCGGTCGCTCGGGAGCCGGCGGGCGGCGGCGCCCCAGGGAGGTACTTGCCCGTCAGCACACCCTGGGCGATCGGCGACCAGACGATCTGACCGATCCCGAGCTCCCGCGAGGCCGGCACGACCTCCTCCTCGATGACCCGCCAGATCATGTTGTACTGCGGCTGGTTGGAGACCAGCGGGATGTGCAGCTCGCGCGCCAAGGCGTGGCCGCGGCGCAGCTCGTCGGCGGTCCACTCCGACACCCCGATGTAGTGGGCCTTGCCGGCGTGCACGACGTCCGCGAAGGCGGACATCGTCTCCTCGAGCGGGGTCTGGTAGTCGAACCGGTGGGCCTGGTAGAGGTCGACGTAGTCGGTGCCGAGCCGCCGCAGCGACGCGTCGATGGACTCCCGGATGTGCTTGCGTGACAGCCCGTGGCCGTTGGGGCGGACCTCCCCCACGGGGAAGTAGACCTTGGTGAAGATCTCCAGCGCCTCGCGACGCTCCCCCCGCAGCGCCTTGCCCAGCACCTCCTCGGCGGCGCCGTCGGCATAGACGTCGGCGGTGTCGAAGGTCGTGATGCCCTCCTCGAGCGCCTGGCGGACGCACGCGACGGCGGCGTCCTCCTCGACCTGCGAGCCGTGGGTGAGCCAGTTGCCGTAGGCGACGGCCGACACCTTGAGGCCACTCGCGCCCAGATTGCGGAACTCCATGGTGGTGAGCCTAGGTCGTGCGCGGGCGTCAGGTGCGCCTGGGAGACTGGGACCGTGGCCGACGACCGACAGCACTCCTCCGCCGACCTGTCCGTCCGACTCGCGTGGGCGGACGACGCGCCCGCCATCGCCGATATCCAGGTCGGTGTCTGGGAGACGACCTACGCGGGCCCGCCCGACGCACTGCCGACCCGCGACGAGGTCGCCGACCTCTGGCGGCGCTCGCTCAAGGCACCCGGCGACGCCCGCAACCGCGTGCTGGTCGCGCTGGACCGGGCCACGGTGCGTGGTTTCGTCGTCTGCCAACCGGCCGGCGACCCGGACTGCGACCCGGTCACCGACGCCGAGATCTCCGAGATCGGCGTCCATCCGGAGGCGCGGCGCCAAGGGCACGGGTCGCGGTTGTTGCAGGCCGCCGTGGACACCGTGCGCGCCGATCGGTTCACCCGCGCCGTGTGCTGGCTCGTCGTGGACGACGACCGGCTGCGCGCCTTCCTCACGGGCGCCGGATGGGCCCCGGACGGCGCCCATCGGACCCTCGACCTCGACGGGACCGGGGCGACGCTGGTCAAGCAGGTCCGGTTGCACACCGCCGTGGACTGAGCCTCTGCCGGTGGAGGGTTCGTCGTCGCGGACAACCAATCCCGCAGGTCTTGATTTCCTCGGCCAGACGAGGACTATGGAGATGCGGGACCCGCCGGGGACCGCGGACACAGAGGGGGAAACGGTGTTCGGTCGGCTTCCCAGGATCTACCGCTGGCGCACCGCCGCGGTCGTCATGATCGTCTCCGTCATCGCCGGTGTGTGGTTCGCCACCCACCCCGAGACCTCGGTCGTCGTACCCGTGGGCGCGGCGATGGGGCTGCTCCTCGGCATCCTGCTCGCCTATGTCGCCGTGCACCAGGCGAGGCCGGAGCCTCGACTGGCGCCGGTGCGGCGTCGCCGCTGACACCCACGCCCCTGGGCGCGCCCGCCGCCCGCTAGGGTCCGGCGGGTGAGCGACGTCCCGACCCCGGCCTGGTCCGCGGAGCGCGCTCGGATCGTGCGCGACTCCTGGGCCGTGGGTGCCGCCACCGGCGCCTACGGCGTCTCGTTCGGCGCCGTGTCGGTGGCCGCGGGGCTGTCGGTGGTCCAGACCTGCGTGCTCTCGCTGGTCATGTTCACCGGGGCCTCGCAGTTCGCTCTGGTCGGTGTCGTCGCGGCCGGCGGGAGCCCGGCGTCCGGGGCCGTGGCGGCGATCCTGCTCGGCACCCGCAACACGCTCTATGGTCTGCGTCTCGCGCCTCTGCTGGGACTCAGCGGCTGGCGCCGCGGCACC
>Ga0209023_10002515_pt1 | contig 22797 bp, 19 predicted proteins | sample LakOneMetagenome_FD_187468 | JGI IMG/M metagenome (GOLD analysis project Ga0209023, IMG submission 187468) | Freshwater and sediment microbial communities from Lake Erie, Canada (SPAdes) (version 2) | ecosystem: Environmental > Aquatic > Freshwater > Lentic | place: Lake Erie, Canada...
CCCTGGCCGAGATCGGCGACGATCCCGCCCGCCCAATGGTCGTCAGCCCGGCGCGAACTCTCTGGCGAACATGGCCTCGTAGCCGGCGATCAGCTCTTCGGACTCCGGCGCGATCAGGCGTGCGATACCAGCCGCGAAGCTGACTGGCGCGATGCCGGCGGCGCTGACGACCCTGCCGGACGTCACCGCCCTCGCCTGATCGACATACTGGGCGCCGCCACCATAGCCGGGCGCCTGCTCCTCCAGCCAGTCCTTGCCGTTGGAGGTGTGCTCGCGCCCCTCGAACAGTCGGGCGCGCGCGGCGGCGACCGTGCCGGCGCAGATGGCGCCCACGATCTTGCCGTCGGCGACAGCCTGCCGCAGCAAGCCAAAGACCGCCTCGTCGTGAAAGCTCGTCCAGGCGTCCGAACCGATCAGCAGAAAGACGTCGGCGTCGGACAGGACCGGATCGTCAAACCTGTAGTCGGCGGCGGCCAGCAGCCCACCGATGGAGGTCTGGGGCTCGCCATCGGGCGTGGCGATTTCGATCTGGACGCCCAGATGCTCGCGCAGAAGCGCCAGAACAGGCCCGGCCTCCCAATCGGCCCAGCCCGGTTGCAGAAATGCGACGGCGACAGTCATCGGCCTTCCCCTAACGCAGCTTCACGGCGGTGCCGGCGGCGGTGACCATCAGCATGCCGCCGTCAGGGCCCAGTGACTCATAGTCGAGATCCACGCCCACCACGGCGTCGGCGCCCAGGCGGCGGGCTTCATCGTTCATTTCCTGCAGGGCGATGTCGCGCGCTTCCCGCAGGGCCTTCTCATAGCCGCCCGCGCGACCACCGATGATGTTGGTGATGCCGGCGAAGATATCGCGGAAGATATGCGCGCCGATGATCGCCTCGCCCGACACCACACCCAGGGTGGCGGCGGTCTCGCGCTCGGCGATCGAGGGGGTCGTTGAGGTCAGCATCGGCTCGTTCCTTCCTGATGGGCGTCTTCGACTCTACCGGATTGGCTCCGGGCATCTTACATTGGGTGTCATGACAGACGCCGCCACCCGATCAATCGCCGGTTTTGACCTGACCCCGCCCAACGAGGCCGAACGCGAACGCCTGGAGGCCGACCTGACCTCCGAAGAGGCGCGGGTTCTGCTGCAGCATGGCACCGAGGCCCCGTTCTGCGGCGGCCTGCTGGGCGAGAAGAGCCCCGGCGTCTACGGCTGCCGCCTCTGCGGCCTGCCGCTGTTCCGCCACCAAACCAAGTTCGAGAGCGGCACGGGCTGGCCCAGCTTCTATGCGCCGTTCGCCGAGGATCATGTCCGCGCGATCAAGGACACCTCGTACGGCATGACCCGGGTCGAGACCCGCTGCGCCCGTTGCGACAGCCACCAGGGTCACGTCTTCCCCGACGGCCCGCCGCCGACCCGGCTGCGCTACTGCATCAATTCGGTGTCGCTGCAGTTCGTGAAGGCGGGTGATCCCCTGCCCGATCCCCTGCATCGCGGTGACCCCGTCATCGACTGAGCGGACAGGTTCAGGTTCTCTATATTCCTACCGAATTGATCTGATTTGAACGGAGGCCGCGAAAGCGGTTTGGGTTGTCTTACGACAACCCCTCCGAGCATGGCGTGATGATCAGTTCCGAACCTTCCGGCTTCCGCGCGGAGCCGTCGTCGCACGGCGACGCCGACGGCCCGCCGATCCTGATCGTGCCAGGCCTCTACAACTCCGGGCCGGACCACTGGCAGAGCCACTGGGAACGCGACCTGCCCGGCGCCGAGCGGGTGGACCAGACCGACTGGGAGCGCCCGGCGCTCGGCGACTGGACCATCAGCCTGGCCGAGGCCGTGCGCCAGCGGCCCGGCGCGATCCTGGTGGCCCACAGCCTGGGCTGCGCCCTGGTCGCCCATCTGGCCCAGGTGACCAGCGGGCGCGGCATCGGCGGGGCCCTGATGGTCGCGCCGGCCGACGTCAATCGCGAGGGGCCGGCGGGACGCCTGCTGACAGGGTTTTCGCCCATCCCGCGCCAGCGCCTGCCCTTCCCGACCCTGGTCGTGGCCAGCCGTGACGATCCCTATGTCGCGATTGAGCGCGCCGAAGCCTTCGCACGTGGCTGGGGCGCGCGGTTCGTGGATCTGGGCCGCGCCGGGCACATCAATGTCGCGTCCGGTCATGGACCCTGGACCAAGGGCCGCGCCTTGCTGGCCGACCTGATCCGGGAGGTTGAGACCGCCCGCGCGCCCGGAGGCGGCGAGCGGCCCCGGTTCTAGAAGTCCGCCGACAGGGTGAACTGGATCGTGCGATGCGAGCCCGGGCGGAAGGTCGCCAGGGTGTTCACGGTCGTGCCGATCGTGCCCAGATAGTCGGTGTCGAAGATGTTATCGACATTGACCCGCGCCTTGACCTGCTCGAACGGGCCAAAGCCGAAGCCGTCGCCCATGTCGAGATAGGCGTTCCAGATCATGTAGCCGGGCGCGTGCTCGCTGTTGATGAAGTTGGTGAAGCGGTCGTCGATCAGACGTCCCGACAGGTTGAACACCAGGCCATCGGTCGGCTCCAGTGTGACCCCGCCCTGGAAGATCCATTCGGGGAAGTCAGGCACCTTCTTGCCGGCGATCTTCAGTGCGGCCGGCGTCGGCGTCAGGACGAAGTTGGCGATATCATCCTGAAATTCCGAGATATTGTACGAGATGTTGGTGTTGAAATAGACCTTGCCGTCGAAGAGATCGGGCTTCCACTGGCCGCTGAACTCGGCCCCCGACGCTTCCACCGCGCCGACATTCTGGAAGAAGCTCTCGGTGGTGGTGCTGCCGGGCACAGGCGCGGAGAAGGACTGCAGGCGGTTCTTGAACTCGGTCTTGTAGATCACGAACGAGGCGTTGAACGTGGCCCGGTTGGCGCGATAGCCCAGCTCCCAGTTGGTCGAGGTTTCGGCCTCGGGCGCCGGGACCAGCGGGCTGGCGGCCGACAGCACGTCATCCGCGCCGCGCGGCAGGGCCATGTTTTCCGAATATGACGCGAAGACCTGATCGCGCGCGCCCACCGAATAGACCATGCCGATCTGCGGCAGGAAGCTGTCGGACCAGTTGGCCTTGATGCTGGGCTGACGGCGGTTGATGTAGTCGGCCGGGTTGCGATAGCCGCTGATCTCGTAGTCGACATCCAGGGTCTTGAAGCCAAATTCGAGCTTCAGATCGTCGTCCAGCAGGCTGAGCGTGTCCTTCAGGAAGAACTGCGTCGTCTGACGGGTCGAGGTGTAGTTGCGCTGCAGGTGGACCGGCTCGTTGAGCAGCGGCGCGCCGTCGGGATTGCCGCCCTGGACGTTATAGCGGGCCTGGGTGCGGTGGTAGTCGTCGTCCTCGAGCCAGACGCCGGCTTCGACAGTGTTGATCCCGATGCGCCATTCGCCCTTGGCCGTGACGCCCTGGCGGGTGCCGTCGACGCCGGAAAGGCCGTACTGAATGCCCTTGGGCGCGGTCAGGCCGGCGACGATCAGGCGCTCGGCATTGTGGCTGGTCAGAGAGGTCGCATAGGCCTCAGGCGAAACGCCGTAGCCGCTCTTGTCCTCATAATAGGCGGTGGCGCTCAGGTCGATGGACTCGCCCAGAGCGGTCTTCAGGGTCAGGCCGTAGAGGTGGTCCTTCCGCTTGTTCACCGCGAACTTGTAATACTGGTTGTAGTTGGCGTTCGAATAGGTTGGCCCCGTCACGCCGTTGATGACCGCCGGCGCCAGCACCGGCACATAGCCCAGATAGGCGAAGTCTCGCCCGCTGCGGCCAAACGGGTCGTTCGCGTTCCCGAAATACTGCGCCTTGGTGATCGACGGCGAGTCGTAGTCGAAATAGTCGTTGTGCACGGTCTGGAAGGTCAGGCTGGTCGCCTCTCCCATGTCCCAGCGCAGCTTGGCTTCATAGTGGGTGCGATCGATGGTGCCCGGGCCGCGCCACAGGTCGCCCTCGATCCACGAGCCGCTGACATAGCCCGAGAACGGCCCGACCTTGCCGCTCTCGAGCCGCAGGAAGGTGCGCTTCAGCTCGTCGCTGCCGCGCGTGTAGCTGGCCGAGCCGCCGAAGGTCTCGCTGGGCGCCTGGGTGAAATAGTCGACGATCGGGCCCAGCGAAGCATAGCTGGGCAGGGCCACGTCGCCGGCCCCGGCCGAGGCGGTGACCCGCAGCAGGTTCTCGTTGTCGACATAGCGATAGATCGGGCTGCCGCCGAACTGGTCGCTGCGGCCCATGGGTATGTCGTCGAGCAGGAAGCCGATCTGCTGGAAGTTGAAGGCCCGCACCGAGACCGAGTTGCCGAACTCGTACATGCCCAGGGCGTCATTGGCCTGGACGTTAAAGCCCGGAAGCGACTCCAGCATCTTCAGGCCGGTGACGCCGGCCGGCGCAGACAGCAGCGCCTCGCGGGTGATGGAAACCGTGGCGGTCGCCTGGTCGGTGCCGATGGCGACGCTGGCCTCGGACAACCGCTTGCCGGTGACGACCACCAGATCGACCTCCGTCGCCGGCGCCGCTTCCTGGGCCAGCACCGGCGTGGCGACGGCAAGGATCGAGGCCGCGAGGAGCGCCGGTTTGAGGCTGCGCGATCGGGCTTTTGTTTTGATACTCATGACTATCCCCTCTTCGATCTCGTCGCGGCGGGGAGGCCTGACGAGATTCTGTTTGGTCCTAGGACTGACGAAGAATGAGACGCTGATTTCAGGCGTCCGGCCGCGCTCGAATGACGCGGCGCGCGTGAATGCCTGCGGACTGCACGGCGTGAGACCGGTCAGTCGCATTGATCGCCCCAATATTAGGCGACCCGGCGCGGGTCACGGCGCAGGCGGAGGTGAGAATGACCCTTGGGGCGGATCTCCGAAAACCCGGAGCCACTGGAGTAATGGTCCGCTTTATCGTCTAAATTCAGAGACTTATTGCCAAGGTTGAGCAAGACCGTGGCGTTCGCGCAGAGGGGGATTATTGCCGCCGTTCGCCGACGTCATCATGCCGGGCGGCGAGGGTTTTCGGGATTCCACGATCGAACCGCACGTCGATCACCCCACCTGGAACTTCGGAGGCGGCAGGCTCAGCCGGGTGTCGGCCACCGCCTCGCCGCGGAAGAACCGCACCAGCAGGACCTGCACATCGGGATGGGCCTCGAAGACGTTGTGGCCGGCGTTCTCGACGATCACCCGCGACTTGCGCCGGAACTGGGCCGCCACCTCGTCCTGCTCGGACATCGGCGTACGGCCGTCCAGGGTGCCGGCGATCAGCAAGGCGGGATGATCGATGCGGAGCGGCGCGCGGAAGCCTTCGCCCAGATCAACGCCCGGGACCACGCCCAGCAACTGCGGCATCGGGAAGTTCAGCGCCTCGCCCAGCACGGCGGTCTTGGCTTCACGTCGCACCAGGGCCAACCGGCCCGGCGAGATCCCCGACGCCAGGTCCGTCGCCTCGGGCATGCCTGCGATGCCAAGAAGATTCGCGAACTCGCCCATGAAGGGCTTCAGCACGTCCGTCTGACCGGCGTCGAGCGCCAGATACAGTCCTGGCAGCATGACCAGGGTCTGCGGATTGGCGATCAGCCCACCCGCCATGAGTTGAATGGCGAAGCCGCCAATGCGCAGCTCGACCGGCGCGCCATTCAGCGTGGCGGTCATCTTCACCGGCGCCGCCTCAAGCTTGGCGTGCACGCGCCGCATCAGGGCGGGCAGATCGGGGATCGCCGCGCGCACGGCGGGATCGGCGGCCAGCAATCCATCCACCTCCCGCAGGAGCGCGTCCACCGCCGCCGGCCGCTTCACCGTCTGGTCCTGGCCCTCCAGGCTGGCCAGGGCGACGCGGTTCACCCGGTCGCCATGTCGCCGGAGCATGCTGAGCGCCAGGTGAGTGCCGTAGCTGATCCCCCAAAGGTCAACCTTGTCCGCACCCAGGTGACGTCGCAGGTCGTCGATGTCGTCGGCATTCTGCTCGGTGTTGTAGCCGGTCATGGCCACGCCGGCCTTGGTCCAGTCGGCCCAGGCCTCCTGGAAGTCCGTCCGGAAATAGGACGTCAGCCCCGCCTCGGTGAATTCGGGCGGCGGCCGGGTCGAGGGCGGCCGTTCGGGAATGTGGTTGGACAGGCCCGTACCGCGCTGGTCGAAGGCGATGACGTCCGCCCTCTCGCGCAGGGCCATCATGATCGGAAAACGCGGTCCGGACAGGGCGCGTGTCGCCGTGCCGCCCGGTCCGCCGGCCAGGTAGATAATCGGCGGGCCCGGCTTGGCCGCCGTCGAGGCGAACCGCACATAGCTCAGCCGAATCTTCCGCGAGCCTGGATCGCGGCGATCCTCGGGGACCTCGAAGAAGCCTCGCTCCGCATCGGTGTCCTGCCCCTTCCAGCCCTTGAAGCGGAAGACGCCGGCCTGCGACGGAGACGACGAAACGGGAGGCTGGGGAGCCGCCGTCTGGGCGAACGCCAGGGCGGGAAAGGCGAGGCCGGCGGCGGCGAGAATGGTGCGGCGATTGAGCGATGCATGGGTCATGTCGACAGCAGAGCCGTCCAAAGCGCCGTCCGCCACACCGCTTCGGTCAATGGCGCCGTTTGATCGGCGAATGGTGGCGCATCTCGGCGAGCGGCGCCCTAAACTGGCTTCATGTGGCGAACCTTGCTTCTCGGCCTGCTCCTGACTGGCCTCACGACCCTGGCCCAGGCCCAGGAGACATCATGGCAGGCCTGTAAAGGCGTGATCGGTCCGGACGGCCCGGTGCTGAGCGACTGTCGGCCGATCCAGGATTTTGTCGATCCCCAGGGTCGTGAACTCTGGATCCGTTCCACGATAGGCGCGCCTGGCGACACGCGCCCGCGCGCGCTGTATCTGGCGGGCGTCGCCTCGTCCGAGGCTTGGCTCAACGGCCAGCGCCTGGGCGTCAACGGTCGCCCTGGCGCTACGGCGCGGGAAGAAGTCCCTGGGCGATACCAGGCGATCTTTCCGATCCGCGAGACCAGTTGGCGGCCCGGCGGGAACACGCTGGTGCTACACCTGTCGTCCTTCAATGGCGGCATGCGCTTCGCGCGCCCAATGAGCGCGATGGTCGTCCTGCCCTATCCCTATCCACAGCGGGTCGCGCTGCAGGCGGTCACCTTTGTGACCGCCGGCGCCCTGCTGGCAGCTGCGTTCGGCTTCGGCGTCATCCATGCCATGCGCCGCACCGGATCAAGCCTCCTGCTGGCGGCCATGGCCGGCGTCGCGGCCCTGCAGGCCATCGTCGAGAGCCTGCGATCGCTGTTTGCCTATGCCTATCCGCTGCATGCCTGGCGGATGAGCGCCATCTGGGTTCTGGCGGCCGCCTTCGCGATCCTGCTGGTCGGCTATGTCGCCGGCCGGTTCCTGCCCAGAGCGCGCGGCCTGATGATCGGCTTGGCCCTGGGATTGGTCGGTGGCACGGTCCTGCTGCCGGGCTTTGATATCAAGACGGTCTGGGCGCTGATCCTGGGGGTGTCACTCGCCGCCCTGCCCGCCGCGGCAGGCGTGCGCCAGCGGCTCCCCGGCGCGCGGCTGACCCTGGGCTATCTGGCGCTGTTCCTCGCGCTGGCCCTCGGCTTCCCCGAATGGCTGGCCGACCTCTCCTACTTCCTGCTCGCCGCCGCCCTGGTGCTGCCGCTGCTGATGGTAGAGGTGGTTCGGTTGGGTCGCGACGACCGCGGCCGCGAGGCCGCCCTGACCCGCGCCGCCAGCCGCCCCGACCGCCTGACCGTGGCCTCGGCGCGCGGCGTCGAGTTGGTTCCGATCGCGGAAATTCTGGCCGTGGTTGGGGCGGACGACTATGTCGAACTGCGGCTGGTCGGCGGCCGCAGTCTTCTACACGCCGCCCGCCTTGATGGCCTGGCGACCCAGCTGCCAGAAAGCTTCCTGCGCGTTCATCGGTCGGTGATCGCCAATCTGGCCCAGGCGCAGCGCCTAGAACGGGATGGCGACCGCTGGCGGCTGCACCTGAACGAGGGCGCGCCTCTCCCCGTCAGCCGCTCGCGCCAGCCCGCCCTGCGCGAGGCGCTGGACGCTCCTCCCCTCGTTGGGGTGGTTTCGGCATAGGGGGTGAGCCTACCCGCTGTTCCAAATCTCCGCACGAAGGCATCCCTTCTATCGTGATATCGGTACGGGCCCGCAAATCCACTGGACAGGACCTGGGGCGGAATGGACCGTGGCCATCACCACGAGCCGATTGGAGCCTGGGCCATCCCTGACATCCCCATCCTGAACCTGGCCGTCGCCCTTGGCGTCGGCCTTCTGATCGGCGCCGAACGCGAGCGCCGCAAGCAGGCGCAAGCTTCGCCAGCGGCGGCCGGGATTCGCACCTTTTCGGTCACGACCCTGGCGGGAGCGGTCAGCTTTGTGATCGGCGGCCCGATGCTTCTGGCGACAGCCACGGCTGCGGTCGCCGTCCTGGCGGCCCTGAGCTACTGGCGCGCCCGCGCCGAGCCGGACGCCGGGCTTACGACCGAGATCGCCCTGATCCTTTCGGTTTTGGTGGGCGGGCTGGCGATCCTCGCGCCGGGCGTGGCCGCCTGTGTCGGGGTCATCGTCGCGATCCTGCTGGCCGCCCGGACCCCGCTGCATCATTTTGTCAGCAAGGTCCTGACGCCGGACGAGGTCCGCGACGCCCTGATCCTGGCGGGGGCCACCCTGGTCGTCCTGCCCTTGCTGCCCGATCGCGCGATGGGGCCGTTCCTGGCGCTCAACCCCCATTCGATCTGGGTCGTCGTTGTCCTGGTCCTGGCCATCGGCGCCGCCGGTCATGTCGCGGTGCGGGCGCTCGGCGCCCGGTGGGGTCTGCCCTTGGCCGGGCTGGCTTCGGGCTTCATCTCGAGCACGGCGACGATCGGCGCCATGGCCGGCAGAGCGGCGGCCGCGCCGGCGACTCTATCGGCGGCGGTGGCGGGCGCGGTGCTGTCGACTGTGGCCACCATCGTCCAGATGGCGGCCGTGATCGCCGTCACCAGCCTTCCGACCCTGCAGGTCATGGCCGGGCCGCTGCTGTGCGCAGGCCTGGCGGCTGCGGTTTATGGCGCGGGGTTCACCCTCCTGGCCCTGCGCCAGCCCGCCCATGAAGACCCTGATCCCGGCCACGCGTTCAGTCTCTCGGCGGCCCTCGCCTTCGCCGCGACGCTGGCGGTGATCATCGTGGCCTCCTCGGCGCTTCGTGAGTGGTTCGGCGAGGTCGGCGTCATCGCCGGGGCGGCCCTGGCTGGTTTGCTGGACACGCATGCCGCGGCGATCTCGATCGCATCCCTGGTAGGCTCGGCCCGAATGACCCCCGCCGAGGCCGTGCTGCCAATTCTCGCCGGACTTACGACCAACACCCTGACCAAGCTGATCTTCGCGTTTTCCGGTGGCCGCCGTGACTTCGCCTGGCGGGTTGCGCCGGGCCTGCTCCTGGTCGCCGTGGCGGCCTGGCTGGGCGCGCTGATCCCGCCCTGGCTATGACAGGAAGGGCAAGGTCGCGCTCAGGCGTCTCCCTTGAGCCTGGCTGGCGTTGCGTCGCGATCGTTTGATCACAGCGGCTTCCACCGACACCAGGCCGCAAGCTCCTTGAGCGCAGCCACAAGTTCGTCTGGGTCGACAAGCTCGCCTACGACTTCACGGCCTTCGCGAATTTCGTCCGGATCACGCTACGGCTCAGGCGGCTAAATCGTCCCTGCAGACTGGAACAGACTCCCGAGCCCCTCCAGTTTCCGGAAGCATAGACCGCCGACGTCGTCGGCAGTGATCGACCCTGAGCGGACGTCCGGAGTGAGGATTGGGTGGATGCGAGGACTGGTCCGCCCGGAACCAGACAGCCGTGAACGCCTACGCGGCGAGGTGCTGCGCCGGGAGAAGCGCGCTGACGACCAGTCGACTAAGTAGGCGATCCCCAATCGGAATGATGGCGTCGACGAAGAGGTCTGGCGTCGTCGTTTCGATCTGAGGGGGTTCTTGCAGGACGCTGGCATCCACCTGGAAGGTCTCCTGGACACCGTCAACCAGAACACCGGCTAACTGCGCGCCGTGCTGGATCACCACGATGACATGGCGCGACGACACTTCGGTCACGCCCAAACCCAAACGACAGCGCAAATCGATTACCGGCATCACCGCGCCGCGAAGGTTGATGACCCCCAGTACATACACCGGCGTGTGCGGCATCTGCGTGGATGGAGTCCAGCCACGGATCTCACGAACGCTGCGGATATCGATACAAAATTCCTGGCCACCGATCTCAAAGGAGATCAGTTCCAGTTGCCCCTCGCTGGCCAGGCCGCCGTCACTAGTCATTTGGCCATCTCCCTCCGCGCGATTCAGAATTCTTCCCAGGACTGGGCCGCCGCCTGAGCCGCGCCGCCGGGACGCGCGAACGCCGCGATCTTGGCCTGCGCGCGCGCCACTGGGTTGGCTGCTGGCGCATGACGGGCAGGCTGAGCGGGTTCGACCCTTGCGGCGGGCGCGCCGGTCTGGAAGCGCGCGACCAGCGTGGCCAATTCGGCGGCCTCGGTTCTGAGGTTTGAGGCCGCGGCGGTGGCTTCTTCCACCATCGCGGCGTTCTGCTGGGTCACCTGGTCCATCTGGTTGACGGCGGTGTTGACCTCATTGAGGCCTGTGGCCTGTTCCTGGGACGACGTGGCGATCTCGGAGATCAACACGTCGATTTCGGCGATCTTGCCGACGATGCCCGTCAGCGCCTGCCCGGTGTCGCCGACCAGCTTGACCCCCCGCTCGACCTGGGCCGTGCTGCTGGCGATCAGGGTCTTGATCTCCTTGGCCGCTTCGGCCGAGCGCTGGGCCAGGGCTCGAACTTCCTGGGCGACGACCGCGAAGCCCCGCCCCGCTTCGCCGGCGCGCGCCGCTTCCACGCCGGCGTTCAAGGCCAGAAGGTTGGTCTGGAAGGCGATCTCGTCGATGACACCGATGATCTGGGTGATCTGACCCGAACTTTGCTCGATTTCACCCATGGCGGCCACGGCGTCTCGCATGACGTCGCCCGAACGCGCTGCATCGCTTCGCGCTCCCGAAGCCGCGGTGGAGGCCTGCTGGGCCCCAGCGGCGCTGCGCTTGACGGTGGCGGTGATCTCGTCGAGCGCCGCCGCCGTCTGTTCGAGACTTGCTGCCTGTTGCTCGGTGCGACGCGACAGATCGTCCGACGCCGACGAGATTTCGTCAGCCCCGGCGCGCAAGCCGCCCGTCGTCGTGGTTATGCTGCTCATCGCCTCCCGCAACGCATCAATAGCGGCGTTGAAGTCATCCTTGATCTGGGTGTAACGCCCCCCGAACTGCGCGGCTATCCGAGCGGTAAGGTCGCCCTGCGCCATGCGTTTGAGGCTCGCGGCGAGATTGGCCACGACCTCTTCCTGCTCCTCGGCCGACCGCTCTCGCTCGGCCTCTGACTGAATCCGTTCGATCTCGATCGCCGTGACGTCGGTCGCGAACTTGATGACCTTGTAAGGCTTGCCGTTCTCGTCGAGCACGGGGTTGTACGAGGCCTGGATCCAGCACTCGGAGCCCTGCTTGGTAATCCGCAGGAACTTGCGGGCGACGAATTGGCCGCTGTTAAGTTCATCCCAGAAAGCGCGGTACTGTGCGCTCGCGGCTTCGGCCGGTGGAACAAAAATCCGGTGGTGCTGGCCTACGACCTCTTCGGCGCGATAACCCAGAGCGTTCAGGAAGTTGGCGTTGGCCCGCAGGATGGTTCCGTCGAGCTTGAACTCGATCACCGCCTGGGAGCGATCCATGGCCGCGACCTGCGCCCTCAATTCACGCAGTTCAACCGCGGCAGCGGTCTGCTTGGTCTTTGCCGTGTTTGAGAACAGCATGGCCGGTGACTTCGCTCCAAGAACATGGTTGCTGAAATTTTTCCGAAAATGGCTAACGCAATCCTAATTGCGCGCCGCTCGCATCTGAACGGCTCCGGCAGATCTACCGAAATCGGGTATGTCCTTGGGTGGTGCGACAATCCGCGCGATCCCGCCGATTGACGGCGGCCTTTGGCGCGACGCATCGCGCTTGACCTGGATGCGCCCAGAAAACAGCTTGATAGGGCGAGCCCACACATCACATTGTAGACAAATGACCAAAGCCACGACCGCGCGTCTACAACAGCGCCGCAACCGATCGACGGCCGATAGGGTCGCCATGGATCTGGCGTTCCTGATCGAGACCGGCGTCTACAAACCCGGTGATCGGCTGCGGGAAGTCGAGTTGTCGGAACGCTTCAAGGTCAGTCGAGCGCCCGTGCGAGAAGCGTTGCGGGTTCTGGCTACGCGATCGCTCGTCCACATGGAGCCGATGAAGGGCGCGACGGTCGCGCGGCTGTCCGACCAGGAGGCGCGCGAGAGCGTCGAGATCAGCGCCGTGCTGTTCGGGCTGGCGGCTCGGAAGGCGGCAAGTGCCCGTGACGACGACGATATTGCCGCCCTATGGCGACAGGTCGAGCGTTTGGAGGCCATGGCTGGGGAGGGTGTCGAGCCGCTCGAGTTCTTCCGCCAGACCCTGCGGGCCGGCCTTGTCGTCGTCGACGCCGCCAAGGGCAGCCGGCTTCGCGCCTTGATCGTCGATGTGCGCATGGGGGCGGCCGACAATTTCGGTCCCTACGGCTTCACCACCCTGGCCTTGCGCGTCCAGGCCGCAAAACGTTGGCGCGATCTGGTTGACGCCATCGAGCGTGGCGATGGCGCTGAGGCGGACCGCCAGGCGCAACTGACCCACGTCGACTCCCTGACTGCGGCGCTAAAGATAACGACGTAAATTGTCGACAATCTGTAGACAGCGATAATCGTCTCGGCATAGTTTCCGACATCAAGGCGCGCAGACGCCGTGTGGAGGATAACGATGGGACAGGTTCGGACGGCTCCGGCCGAGAGGGTCGCGCGCCGACTCGGCGCGACGAAAAAGACGCTGCTGATGAGCGGCGTCGCCGCACTGCTTTTGGGGACGCCCCTTGCAAACCAGGCCCACGCCCAGGCCCCTACATCCGGCCAGACCGGGGCGGGCGATGTCGGCGAAGTGGTCGTCACGGCGCGCCGGCGCGCCGAGCAGTTGCGCGATGTCCCCGCCGCCGTCACCGCGATCACGGAAGTCGATCGTCAAGGACTCGTGCTGGACCGCATGGAGGACTACCTGCGGCAGGTCCAGGGCGTGACCCTGGTGACCTCCGGTCCCGAATATCTGAACGACATTTCCATTCGAGGTCAGGGCAGCGGCCGGGTCGGCTTCACCGAAACCGCCACGGGGCTCTATCGAGACGGGCTCTATAATTCGGGCGGTGGCTTTGGCGGTCGCTCTCTGACACGCATGGACCTGTTCGACAATGCGCGGGTCGAAGTGCTGCGCGGCCCGCAGGGGGCGCTCTTTGGGCGCAACGCGGTCGGCGGCGCGGTGAACGTGATTTCCAACGCGCCGAAGCCCGATCTCGGCGGCACGGCGACCGTGCGCCATTCGGATCCGGATCGGACGGACCTGGAAGCCATCGTCAACCTGCCGCTCAGCGAGACCGTCGCGGCGCGGATCGGCGGTTTCATCAGCGATCAACACGATGGCTTCATCGTCAATACGACGACCGGAAACGTCACCGACACCCAGGATTCCAAGGGCGTAAGATTGGCGATCGAGGCCAAGCCTTCCTCGAAGGTCACCCTGGGCGGCACGGTCGAGTATTTCGACAGCAGCGCAGCGGGCTTTACGGGCCTGGCCCGCAGTCCCGCTCTGGATCCGGGCCCCTATGTCCGCGCCAACCAGAACAGGGAGGGGCGTACAGATATCCAGGAAACCGGGCTTGCGCTGCGCGCCGATATCGATCTGGGCTGGGCCGACATGGCTTTGCGCGGCTCGCATCGCGAGCGCGACGGCGCCCGAACGGGTGAGGACGACGATCACTTCGCGGGCGTGTCACTCTCGGACGTCGCCCCGGGCGCGGCGGTCAGCTATCCGGACTATTCGCGCGCGCAGTTCGAAGACTACAGGCGCGACGTGGCCCAGGTGACCTTCGCCTCAAAGGCGGAGGGGCGCGCCAGCTGGCTGTTCGGCGCGGAATTCCTGAGCTCCAAGGACCATGTCGTCACCGAGCCGGAAGACTGCCCGGCCTATACGGGCGCAGCCCTGCCGGTCACGCCTGGCTGCTTTGTCGGAACCGCGGCCGTGGGCGCGACAACGACCTTCTCGGCGGCGGCCCATCAGGCCGGACGCGGTTCGATGAACCACGACACTTTCAACGAAGAGGTCGCCTCTGTCTCGCTGTTCGGATCGATCGAGGCGAAGCTGGCCGAGGCGTGGTTGCTGGCCCTGGAACTGCGCGTCCAGCACGATAGCCGGGACTACGATTTCGAACGGTGGTCGGAGGATCCGCTCGTCTATTTCGGGACGGGTCCCGCGCCGACCGGATTGCTGGCCCCGATCGGCGGTTCCGGCGCGACCACCGCGCAATTCTGTCCGCCCACCCTGGCGGCATCAGCCTGCGCGGCAGGCAATCAGACGGCGACGATCAAGACCGGCTTCGACGACACCTTCTATACCCCGACCGTCTCGCTCCGCTGGAAAGTCGCCGACGAGCAAAATGTCTACTGGCGCTTCGCCACGGCCTATCGCTCGGGCGGCTTCAACACCAACCTGCCCCCCTCGGTGACGCGGACCCTGCTGCCGCAGATCCTGCGCTACGACGCGGAGTACGCCTACAACTACGAAACGGGCTGGAAGGGACGGCTGTTCGGCTTCAACGCCGAAGCCGCGCTCTACTACACCTGGACCAACCAGGTTCAGGTGGTCACCGCGCCGTCTGCGGGCTCGACCGGCTTTATCCTGTCGAACGCCGGCGACGCCCATGTCTATGGGTTCGAGGCCGAGGCGCGACGCGTCTTCCGGGTCGGGCCTGGCAGGCTGGTGACGCGCGTCTCCTATTCGACGTCCGATGGCGCTTACGAAAAGGGCGCCGGCCTCATCAGCCAGGGCGTCACCGTGGATCTGGAGGGCAAGCAGGTTCCGCGCCTGCGAGCCAATCAAGTCGCGGCAAACGTCCTCTACACCCAGCCGATGGGACGACTGCGGGGCTTCGTCGGCGCCAGCGCGCAGTATGCGGACGGCGGGTTTGAAACACCAGACAACAGCCGGCCCTATGCGGGCTACACCCTCTACGACGCCCGCGTGGGCGTGGAAGGCGAGCACTGGCGGTTCTCGCTGACCGGCCGCAACCTGACCGACGAACGCTATGTGCTTAACGTCGTGGGCTCGGCCGAGTTCTGGAACCAGCCGCGCATCTACGGCGCGGAACTTACGCTGCGCTACTGAGCGCCCGCGAACAGGTGGGCGGCGCCAAGACAAGGATCGAACAGATGAAACCCGTCATTGCTGCGATCTTAACGGCTGTCATGTCGTTCGCGGGCAGCATCACCTGGGCCCAAGGCTCGGAAGCGCCTGTCGCGCAGAGCGTGCAGGTCGGCGGCGCCAGCCGTGAGTATCTGCTGGCCACCCCGACCGGGATCGAAAGGCCAGTCCCCCTGGTCATCGCCCTCCATGGCGGCGGCGGCAACGCCAAGACCATGACGCCACGCTGGCTGGACACGGCCCGCAAGGAGGGCTTCGCCGTGGCGTTCCCCAGCGGGGTCGGGCGTACGGGCAATATGGGCACCTGGAACGCCGAGGGCTGCTGCGGCTACGCCATGACGTCAGGCAGCGACGATATCGCTTTCATCGCGGCCATGATCGACGATATCGCGCGCACCCACCGGATCGATCCCGCTCGCATCTATGTGACGGGCCTGTCCAACGGCGGGATGCTGACCTATCGCGCCGGTGCAGCCCTCGCGCCGCGGCTCGCCGCGATCGCCGTGGTGTCGGGCGCGATGTTCGGCGGAGAGCCGGCTCCGTCGACGCCCTTGCCCGTCCTGATCATGCACGGCGCGCAGGACGATATCGTGCCCTTCAAGGGCGGGACGTCACCGATGGCGCTGGTGGCCCGTTCCCAGTCGCGCCCGTTCCGAGAGGTATCCTACGCCGTGGACTTCTGGCGCGGCGCCGACGGTTGCGCGCCGTCCCCCTCGGTCGAGGTCCAGGGCGACATTACGGTGGAGACCTACGGCAAATGCCTCAAGGACAGCGAGGTGGTCTTCTACAGGCTCAACTCCGCCGGCCATACCTGGCCGGGGCCCGTTGCGGCCAACGGCGGACTGGAGCGCGCCCGCTATGACCAGATCGACGCGACCGAGGTGATCTGGCGGTTCTTCAGCCGTCACGCGCGTTGACCCCTGCCCGGTTGGAGAGACATCCGATGCACCGCCGCCACCTGATCAAGTCCGCGCTCGCCGCTTCGACCCTATCGCTGGGCGGCCCTGCGATGGCCGCGCTTACCGAGCGCGCGTCGACAGACCCCTTCCTGCGGGCCTTCTTCTTTGCTTTTCCGCTCTACGAACTCGCACGCATCGAGCAGGAGCGAACGGAAGCCGTCAGCGGCAAGCCAGGCCGGCTGAACACCATCTCGAGCCGGGCGCGGTTGATGGACCACACCTCTCGCCAGGTCACGGCGCCCAACAACGATACGATCTACGCGTCAATCTTCCTGGAACTGTCAGGGGGACCGGTCGAACTGACCGTCCCGAGTTCGACAGATCGCTATTTCTCCCTGGCCTTCATGCACGCCTTCACCGACGTGTTCGCCTATGTCGGCACGCGCGCCACCCGGGGACAGGGCGGTCGTTACTGGGTCGTCGGTCCCCAATGGAAGGGCGCGGCGCCTCAGGGCGTGAAGCTGATCCGTTCGCCCAGCAACGACGTCTGGGCCCTGATGCGTACGCTGGTGGACGGCCCGGACGATCTGCCGGCGGCGCTGGCCTTTCAGAACGGCCTGACGCTGAGCGTCGCGCCTGATCGCGCGCCACCTCGCGGCTTTCAGGCCGCCGCCGGCGATGTGAACGATCCGATCGTGTTCCTGTCACTGGTCAATGAAGTCATCGCCCGCTCTCCAGGCGGCGGCGCGCAGTTCCCGAGGGCCCGCCAGTTCGCCGCTCAGGGGATCGGCGCGACGGGCCTGCCGTCGGGCGACGTGCTCGCCCGCTGGCGGGAAACCATTCCCAGGGCGCTGGAAATCCTGCGCGAGACCTTCCGGTTCCGAGACTACGCCGTCGATGGCTGGAGCTATCAACCGCCCGGAATCGGCGACTTTGGCGTCAACGACGAACTGAGGGCCGCCGTCGCGCTCGGCGGCATCGCGGCGCTGGGCGAAGAGGAGGCGATGTATTTCCACGCCAACTTCGATGGAGACGGCGCGCCGCTGATGGGCTCGACGCCTTATCGCTGGCGCGTTCCTCCCGGCGGCGTTCCCGTCGACGCCTTCTGGTCGCTGACAATGTACGAGGTCACGCCGGAGGGCCGCTATTTCTTCACGGACAATCCCATCGGCCGCTATGCGATCGGCGACCGCACGCCCGGCCTGATCAAGGATCCCGACGGCGGGTTCGAGATCCTGTTGCAGCGGGATCGACCGTCGGGGGACATGGCGGCCAACTGGCTCCCCTCCCCCGCCGGACGCATGCGCCTGGCCCTTCGCGCCTATCTGCCGCGACCAGAACTCAGGCAACGATCCTGGCGGGTCCCGGCTCTTTTGAAGGCCGGGCGCGTCTAGCGCTTGAGGCCAGACGGCGCTCGCCACCAGATGAAAGCCCGAGTGATGCGAAATGCTCTCCTCCGCCTGATCGTGGCGGCGACCGCCTCGACCTTGGCCCTTGGACCAGCCGCGTGTGCGACGCCGCCCGCGACCACGGCCGAGGTCGCGACCGTGTCGCTAGAAACGAGGGATCTCCTCGACTATCTGCGCCGCCACGGCAGCACGGGCTTCATCGTCATCCAGAACGGCAAGACGCTGATCGACCAGACCTGGCCGCCCCCTGCCAACGACCGAATGTTCGCGAACTTCGTCTATGGCCAGGCGGATGACGGCGGGCTTCTGGAAGACGTCGCCTCGCAGCAGAAGAGCTTCGTCGCGATCCTGGTCGCGATCGCCATCGACAAGGGGCTGATCGACATCAACAGCCCCGTCTCCAGCTATCTGCGCGCGGGCTGGTCCAAGGCCTCGCTCGAGCAGGAAGCGCGCATCCGGGTCATCGATGTGCTGACGATGAGCTCGGGGCTCGACGAGACGTTCAGCTACGTCGCGCCGCCCGGCTCGGTCTTTTTCTACAACACGCCGGTCTATGCGATCGCCAAGCGCGTGGTCTCTACCGCCGCCGGTCGGCCGCTGGAAGCGGTCACCCAAGACTGGCTGACCAAGCCGACCGGGATGAAGGACACCGCCTGGCGCAAGCGCCCCGCCGCCCTGGCCTCGGCCGGCAATGACACCGGTCTGGTCACGACGCCGCATGATGTGGCGCGTTTTGGCCTAATGCTGCTGAACGGGGGCGTGGCCGAGAGCGGCGCGCGCGTTGTCTCGAAAGCCCAGCTCAACGCCTTGTTCAACCGCTCGCCCGCCAACCCGGCCTACGGCCGCCTGTGGTGGCTGAACGACGGCGACTACGCCCTGCGCGCGCAAGGCGGCCGACAGGACGGCCAATTGATCCCTGCGGCCCCGGTCGACCTGTTGGGCGCGCTCGGCGCGCTCGATCGCCGCCTCTATGTCGTGCCCAGCCGGCATCTGGTGGTCGTGCGCACCGGCGCGGCCTCCCGCGATCCCAGCTTCGATCAGCAGCTGTGGCTAAGGCTGATGAAGATCATCGGCTGATCCCATTGCCCCCGCGCCTTGGCCGCGCGATCACGCGGCATCGCGGCGATTTTTGCACCAGACGACGAGGGACCCGGCATGATCGACACCAGCAGGCGGACATTTCTGGGCGCGGGTGCGCTGGTCTCCTTGAGCGGAGCCGCCGCCGCGCCCTCTACCCACGACAGGATCCAGGCCGACCTGCTCAAATACGTCGGCTTCGGGGAAAAGCGGGCTGGCGGCCCCGGCGACACAGCGTGCGGCGAGTGGCTGGCCAGCGAGCTTCAGACGGCGGGCTATGCGATCGAGAAGCAGGCGTTCTCCGTCCCCTTCTTCAACACCACACGCGCCGAGCTCGCCATCGATGGAGCAAGCGTCCCGGTCTATCCCCAGCCTATCGTCGTACCGACCAGCCCTGCGGGCTTGTCCGGACCGCTTGTCAGGGTCGACGCGGCCGGCCGCTTCGCGGGTTCGCTCAAGGGCGCGATCGCCCTGGTGGATCTGCCCTCTGCACGCTGGTCCACAATGCTGGCAAAGGCCGCGCGCGGCCCGATCGAGGCGGCCTTCGCCGCCGGATCCAGGGCCGTGGTGGCGATCACCAATGGTCCCACGGGCAAGGTGATCGCGCTGAACACCGATGGCCGCAAGCCGATGTTCGCCGGCCCGGTCGCCCTGCTCGCCCCCGAGGCGGCTAGCCCCTTCCTGGGCGCTGCTTTCGAGCGCAAGGAAGCCCGCCTGATGATCGACGGTCAGGGCGGCCAGCGATCAGCCTTCAATTTCGTGGGGAGGATCGACCGCGGCAAGGGGCGTTGGCTGGCGGTGTCCACCCCGCGTTCGGGCTGGTTCGGCTGCGCGGCGGAGCGCGGTCCGGGCGTCGCCGCCTGGCTGGACCTGGCGCGCTGGGCGGCAGAGGCGATCACGGACCACGATCTCGCCTTCGTCTGCAACACCGGTCACGAATACGAGTATCTCGGAGCCGCCGAAGCGATGAAGCAGATCGCGCCACCGCCTGCGGCGACCCGTTTCTGGCTACATCTGGGGGCCAATGTCGCGGCGCGCGACTGGCATGAACTCCCGGGGAAATGGACGCCGCTGCCCAGCGTCGACAGCCAGCGTATCCTGTCGATCACGCCAGAGCTGCTGCCGCTGGCCCGAGCCATCTTCGCGGGCCAGATCGGCTATGAGGCGCCGGTCTCCAGCGCCGTCCTGTCGGCCGGGGAACTCGACGAGGTCATCAAGGCAGGCTACGCGCCGGCGGCCGGCGTCTTCGGAATTCACCGCTACCACCACGTGGCGGAAGATGACGAACGCTGCCTCAACGCCCCCGCCACCCTCGCCGCCGCAAATCATTTTCGCAGATTGGTGCAGGCCGTCGCTACCGCGTCGTCCTAGCGCCATTTTCAGACATTGCCACGGCTCCAAAAAATCGACCTTCGCCGGTTCATCGCGCCGAGCCATCGCGAGTTTCTGGACAGCGAAAGGGTCAGGCAATGTCCCTCCCCTGCAGCTTGAACCCTTTTCCAGGGCCGAGCCGAAGCTGACTGCCGACGCTAAAGAAACATTGCGTGTTCGGCCCTCAGCGCGACAGCCAGCGCATCGACGTCCGCGTTCGCGCTGTACAGGCCAGGCGTCACGCGTATCACCGGTCCGTTTTGAATGCCGGTCCGCCAGACGGTGTGAATGCGGTAGCGCTCGAAGAGCCGGCGCTGCAAGCGCTGGGCACCCTGGTCGGTGACCATCCCCTTCAGCCGAAAACTGGTGATGGCGCAATAGCGCGACGGATCATCGGGCACGCAGATTTCGACATTGGGCAGGTCGCGGACGGCATTCACCCACCGGTCCCTCAAGGCCCGCATGTGCTTTTCCTTTTGCGCGCCGCCCACTGCGAAATGGAAGTCGACGGCCGTAGGAATCGTCAGCACGGCTGGGAAGTTCACCGTGCCGGCCGGAACCCTGGCGTTGATGTCTTCGCTGGGGAGCGCATTGCCAAACGCGATGTCGATGTCGGCGAGGCGGCTCTTGCGAATGTGCATCGCGCCCGTGCCAAGCGGTGCGGAGGTCCATTTATGGACTGACCAGCCGACGAAATCAGCGCCCAGATCCCCGAGCTGGAAGTCGAGGCAAGCGACGCCATGGGCGGCGTCGACGATGGTGTCCACGCCACGCGCGCGCGCCATGGCGACGATCTCGCGCACCGGCGTCACCAGGCCCGTCCGATTGGAGACCTGGGTAACCAGCAGCAGCTTGGCCTCGGGTGTGCGCTTGAGAACATCCTCATAGGCCGAGAGGATGTTGCCCGTGGTGGCGGGCTCCGGCATGGCGAACTTCACCACCTTCGCGCCGCGATGCGTACCCAGCCAGCCCATGGCCGCGATCATGACGTCGTAGTCGAGGTCGCAATGGATAACCGCGTCGCCTGGCTTGAGCGGCTTGTAGTTGGTGATCAACATCTGCAGCGCATCGGCGCCGCTGCGGGTGACGGCGATCTCCTCCGGCAGACAGCCCATCTGGCGCGCAATGGCCGCCTGGGCGGCGCGGTTTGCCGAAGTCCAGCCTGCGCCGCCCGGCAACACGTTGCGCGCCCAGATAGCGTTGGCGCTGTTCACCGCCGCGTTGTGCCGGGCGTAGGTCTGCGCCACCGCCCGGGGCATCATGCTCCAGTAGCCGGCCTCCAGATTGTGGATGCCGGGCTCGACGTCGAAATGGCGGGGCAAGTCTTTCGCCAGGATCGAGTTGGGTCGCAGCGTTGGCTCTGGCGACGGGGCCGAATCGGCCGCCGCCGGCTGCGAGGCGAGCAAGGCGGGCGCGCCCGCCAATGCGGTCGTGAGCAATTGGCGGCGGCTGGGCGTATTGGGCATGACGGTCCTATCGAGGGCCAGGTTTTTCAAGGCGGGGTCAGGAGTTCGGATCGGCGCGCAGCCGGCAAGCGGTCTGGTCGCTCGCTCGCAAGCCGCGCGTTCATCGACCGCCTCACAGGCGTTTTGCCCGGCGCCGGGGCGCTTTTGAGGGCGATAGCCCTCCCCCCGCTCAGGCCGACCTAGCCCAGCACGGCCTTCAATCGCTCAAGAGCCTGATCCGGTGAACTGCCATAGCCGATCGGGCCTACGAACTCGCCGCGCCTATCGAACAGATAGACAGCCGTGGAGTGATCGACCGTGTACTCGCCCCCCTCCAGCGGGACCTTGCTGTAGTAGATGCGGTAGGCCTTGGCGGTGGCGGCGATCGCCTCGGGCGACCCCGTCAGCCCCCGAATGCGCGGGTGGAAGTTCGAAAGGTAGCGCTTGAGCTGAGGCGCCGTATCACGCTGCGGATCGACGGTTATGAAAACCACGTTCAGGCGCGCGGCTTTTGGACCCAACGCCTCCAGCCACTGGCCAATATCGGTCAGGGTCGTGGGGCATATCTCCGGGCAGTAGGTGAAGCCGAAATAGATCAGGGTCGGCTTGCCCAGCAGATCGCGGTCGGTGACGGTCCGGCCATCGACATCCATCAGGGAAAAGGGACCGCCGACTCGTAGAAGCGGCTTGCCGTTGCGGCTTCGGACATAAAGCGCCCCGCCCGCGGCCGCACCCAGCGCGGCGGCCGCCCCGCCCAGCACGAGAACCCTGCGCCGCATCAGTGCGCGCCGGCCGCAGACGGCGCCTTGATCGGCAGGGTCACCGTGATCGCTCCCGCCCTCTCGAAACGGAGAGTCAGCCGCAGGTCTTCCCCAGCCTTGAGCGGGCGGTCCAGACCGATGAGCATGATGTGGTAGCCGCCCGGCTTCAGGGCGACAGTCCCGCCGGCCGGGATCGCCAGGCCATCTTTCAAGGGCCGCATGCGCATGATGCCGCCCGTCACGGACATCTCGTGCACCTCGACGCGCTTGACGCCGGGCGCCGAGCCACCCAGCAGCCGATCCGGCGCCTTGCCAGGGTTGGTCAGGGTGAAATAGGCCGCGCCAGCCGGCGCGCCGGGCGGCGTTGCGCGCACCCACCCCGCCTCGATGCGCGGAGCCGAAGCGGCGGCCAGAGCCGAGGTGGCGATGAGGCAGGCGGCGGTCGCGATGAAAGCTGCGTTCTTCATGGAAAACCTCATGGATCTATCAGGCTGCGGGATTGGCTTGGCGCAGGCCCAGCCAGTGGCGGACGCCGGGGATGTGGCGC
>Ga0209023_10002516_pt1 | contig 22795 bp, 20 predicted proteins | sample LakOneMetagenome_FD_187468 | JGI IMG/M metagenome (GOLD analysis project Ga0209023, IMG submission 187468) | Freshwater and sediment microbial communities from Lake Erie, Canada (SPAdes) (version 2) | ecosystem: Environmental > Aquatic > Freshwater > Lentic | place: Lake Erie, Canada...
GAGGAAGAGGTGGCGTATGCCTCGGGCAGCGAGTTCCGCAAAGTGATGTGCCAGCAACTGCCGTGCCACACCACGCCGCTGCACCGAGGGGCGCGCACCTATGGTGATGATCTCCGCCTCGTCCGCGGCGCGTCGCGTGACGAGGAAGCCGAGCGGCTGCCCCGCATCGCTCGCGATGGTGGCCTCGGTGCCCGGTGCCGCAAACATTGCGGCAAAGGACTGCGCCGACCAGGCCTCCTCGAAGCATTCACCATGGAGTTCCGACAGCAGTTCAGCCGCGGCGGGCCCGACACTTTCAATGCTCAGTACACTGAGCTTGCGCAGCGGCGATGACTGCGGTTTCGCGTCGGGAGCTCGAAGGTACAGAGGCGAGGGCATGTCTCCCGGGACGGCGTTCATCGCCAGCGGGGCAAAATGCGCCGCCACAGGCAGGCTGCCCGCCTGAGAAAGCACGAGGTCGTCACGGCCGCTGGCCGCGATCACCGCCTGCGCCGCCGTCCCCAGCACCAGCGTCTCGCTCGGCATGTCGACCGCCGCTGCCGCTGCACCGGTGATGCACGGCTTCGCGATAGCGTGAAGTCTGGCGTCGAAGGCGGCAGCGTAGATCTCGTCATTGCGCGCATCGGAGACGACGAGCAGGGGGCCACGCCGCGTCTCGTTCGCCGCAATCGCGGTGAGGCTGTCGATGCCGATGACCGGAATGCCCCGCGCAAGACCCAATCCACGCGCAAAGGCAAGCCCGATGCGCACGCCGGTGAAACTGCCGGGTCCGGTTGTCACGGCGATCCGGTCGATCTCGGCAATTCCGAGCCCCGACGCCGCCAACACTTCGGCCACCAGCGGCGGCAATGCCTCGGCATGGCCGCGCTCCATCGCCACGAAGGCTGCCGCCAGCGGCTGCGGCGCTTCCGTGTCGATGACCGCGGCCGAACAAGCCGCCATCGCGGTGTCGAAGCTGAGGATCTTCATGGGGCGGCGTGATAGGCCGCCCCGGGGGCGGACGTCAAACGGCGCGGACTTCGCTCACTTCCGGCACGAAGTGGCGGAGCAGGTTCTCGATGCCGTGCTTCAGCGTGGCGGTAGAGGAAGGGCAGCCGGCACAGGAGCCCTTCATGTTGAGATAGACCACGCCTTCGCGGAAGCCGTGGAATGTGATGTCGCCGCCGTCCTGCGCGACGGCCGGGCGCACACGGGTGTCGAGCAGCTGCTTGATGGTACTCACCACTTCGGCGTCGCCTTCCTCGAAGAATTCCTCGCCCGCAGCCTCGGGCGCCGGCTTTTCGCCCAGCAGCACGGGCGCGCCGGACAGGTAATGATCCATGATCAGCCCGAGGATCGCCGGCTTCATGTGTTGCCATTCGGCACCCGAACGGGTGACGGTGATGAAATCCTGGCCGAGGAACACGCCCGACACCCCATTGACCGAGAACAGCTTCTGGGCCAGGGGCGACTCAACCGCAGCTTCGGCATCCCGGTAATCGCGCGTGCCGCCGGGCAGCACCGGCTTGCCGGGCAGGAACTTGAGCGTGGCGGGATTGGGGGTGGCTTCCGTCTGGATGAACATGTCCGATTCCTCTACTCGGGAATTATATAGCCCGAGTTTAGAATCATTTCAAACTGTTCCGGCGCGGCAAGCCGCCCTACCGGGTCAGGAGACGACGAAACCGACGATCTCGCGGGCCTTGCGCATGATCGGGGCGGCAATTGCCCGGGCCCGCTCGGAACCATCTTTCAGCACGCTCTCGACATAGGGCCGGTCCGCCTGCAACCGCTTGATTTCCTCGCCTACCGGTCCCAGCCTGGCAACCGCCAAGTCTGCCAGCGCATTCTTGAACACCGAGAACTGCCCCCCACCATACTGACCCAGCACTTTCGCGACGCTCTCGCCCGACAGCGCGGCATAGATGCCCGTCAGGTTGTCGGCCTCCGGCCGGCCCTTCAAGCCTGCTGCCTCGGTCGGAAGTGCTTCGGTGTCGGTCTTGGCCTTGCGGACCTTCTTGGCGATGGTGTCGGCATCATCGGTCAGGTTGAGGCGCGATAGGTCGGAGGGGTCGGACTTCGACATCTTCTTGGTGCCGTCGCGCAGGCTCATGACGCGCGTCGCCGGGCCGGTGATGTAGGGCTCGGGCGGCACGAAGAACACGCCGTCCTCGAAACCTGCCGCCTTGATTGCGTCCTGGTAGTCGAGGTTGAACTTGACGGCGATGTCGCGCGCCAGCTCGAGGTGCTGCTTCTGGTCCTCGCCCACCGGCACGTGGGTGGCGTGGTAGCCGAGGATGTCCGCCGCCATCAGCACCGGATAGGTGTAGAGGCCGACGGAAGCGGCCTCCTTGTCCTTGCCGGCTTTTTCCTTGAACTGCGTCATGCGGTTCAGCCAGCCGATGCGGCCGGTGCAGCCGAGGATCCAGGCGAGTTCGGCGTGCTCGGCCACCTGCGACTGGTTGAAGATGATGCTCTTCTTCGGGTCGAGGCCGCAGGCGAGATAGGCCGCCGTCACGTCGACGATGGCGCGGCGCAGCTCTTTCGGGTCCTGCCACACGGTGATCGCGTGCATGTCGACCACGCAGTAGATGCACTCATGCGTCTCCTGCATGTGGATCCAGTTCAGCATGGCGCCGAGGTAATTGCCGAGATGCAGGTTGCCGGTCGGCTGCATGCCGGAAAAGACGCGCGGGACGAACTTGGACATGAGGAACCCTCTTGATCGGAAGCGGGCCGCTTATGCCCGCAAACGGCGTCCCTGAAAAGAGCCTCGCGCATGGCTTGCCTTCCCCGCCGCGACACGGTCTAAACGGTCCATGCCAGAGCTTCCGGAAGTCGAAACGGTGATGCGGGGTCTGAAACCCGTGCTGGAGGGCCGCCGCATCGATGCGGTGAACCTCCGCCGCGCCGGCCTGCGCTTTCCCTTCCCGGCAGGCTTCGCCGAACGCCTGACCGGCCGCCGCGTCACCGGGCTGTGGCGGCGCGCCAAATACATCCTGGCGGGGCTCGACTCGGGGGACGTGCTGCTCGTCCACCTCGGCATGACCGGGCGCTTCACGGTGTTCACGGGTCAGGGTTCCCGCAACCTCGGCGAATTCTATTTCGAGACGGCGGCGGACGAGGCCGGGCAGGGGCCGCATGACCATGTCGTCCTCGGACTCGAGGACGGCACGCGCGTCGTCTACACCGATCCCCGCCGCTTCGGCATCATGGACCTCTTTCCCGAGGCCGAGGCCTCGAGCCACAAACTCCTCGGCGGCATCGGCGTCGAGCCGCTCGGCAACGCGTTCAGCGCGGAGTACCTGGCCCAGCGCTTCCGCGGCAAGGCCGCGCCCCTCAAGGCTGCGCTGCTCGACCAGCACATCATCGCCGGCCTCGGCAACATCTATGTCTGCGAAGCCCTGTACCGCGCCCGCCTGTCGCCGCGCCGCAAAGCGCGCACGCTGGTGAGGAAGAAGGGCCACGATCCGCGTCTCGACGATCTCGTCCGCCACGTGCGCGAGGTTCTGGCGGAAGCCATCACCGCCGGCGGCTCGACCCTGCAGGACTTCGCCCACACCGATGGCGCCGCGGGCGCCTTCCAGCAGCGCTTCCTTGTCTATGACCGCGAAAGCGAACCCTGCGTGAGTTGTGGAACGCCCATCGAACGGCTTGTGCAATCGGGCCGATCCACATTCTATTGCCGCCACTGCCAGAAATAGGACGGACGCCATGGCCTATCAGAACATCATCGTCGAGACCCGCGGCAAGGTGGGGCTCGTCACCCTCAACCGGCCGCAGGCCCTCAACGCGCTGAACGAGGCGCTGATCGCCGAACTCAACGAGGCACTGGGCGGTTTCGAGTCGAATCCCGACATCGGCTGCACCGTCATCACCGGCAGCGACAAGGCCTTCGCCGCCGGCGCCGACGTCAAGGAGATGGCGGAGAAGACCTTTGTCGCGTCCTATCTCGGACGCTTCCTCGATGGCTGGACGCGGATTTCGGAAACCCGCAAGCCGGTGATCGCCGCGGTGTCGGGCTTCTGCCTCGGCGGCGGGCTCGAACTCGCCATGATGTGCGACTTCATCATCGCCTCGGAGTCGGCGCGCTTCGCGCTGCCGGAAATCACGCTCGGAATCATGCCGGGAGCGGGCGGCACGCAGCGCCTGCCGCGTTTCATCGGCAAGGCCAAGGCGATGGACCTGATCCTCACCGGCCGCATGATGGATGCGGCCGAGGCCGAGCGCTGTGGCCTCGTCGCCCGCGTGGTGGCGCCCGACAAGCTCGTGGACGAGGCGCTCGCCGCCGCCGCCAAGGTCGCCTCCTTCTCGCTGCCCATCGTCATGATGGCCAAGGAGACGGTAAACCGGGCCCAGGAGACTTCGCTCAGCGAAGGCGCGCGCTTCGAGCGTCGCCTGTTCCTCTCGATGTTCGCCACCGAGGATCAGAAGGAAGGCATGAAGGCCTTCATCGAGAAGCGGAAGCCGGCCTTCCGCAATCGGTGAGCGAGACGCCCCCGCTCACGCCGGATAGATCACGCCCTTCTTGACGATGATGTTGCCGTAAAGTCGCGGCTCGCTGGAGGCGACAATGGCGAAGCAGGCCTTCACCTTGTCATAGAAGGCTTCGCCCACCAGCGGCACGATCTTCTGCGTCGGCTCGTGCTTCAGCAGCACCGTGGTGAAATCCTCGAACACCGGTTCCATGCGCTTCGGGTCCAGCTGGGCGGCGGGCCGCCACACGGCTTCCGCCACCATGTCGTCGACCGGCATCACCGAGAGGATGGCATCGAGGATGCGCGGCGCGCCATGCCCGTCGAGGCGCACCACGCGCTTGCCATGTTCCTCGGCGGGGTAGTTGCCGTCGACGATGGCGATCTCGTCGCCATGCCCCATGGCGCGCAGCACGCGCAGCAGGTCCGGGCTGAGAAGAGGGTCGATTCCCTTGAGCATCAGGCCTTTTCCTTGAACAGGACGTTCCGGTTGATGATGAAATTGTCGAACAGCGGCAGGCTAGCGGCGCCAAGTGCCCGCGCATCGGCGCCGATGCTGCCCTCGAGGATCGGGAATTCGGCAAGCCCCTGGCGGTCGACCTGAACCAGCGCCTGCTGCACCGCCTCGACGAATTGCGCGCGGACGTGCAGTGGCACGGCCCCGTCGATGATGATGGCCGAGCAGTCGAGCACCGCCATGACGCCCGCGGCAGCCGTCGCCACCTCCTTGGCGGCGCGCGCCAGCCAGCGCTCGAGGGCCGGGCCGGCGCCCTGCCACTCCCCGAGATCCCGCCACAGCAGTTCCGGATCACCGCCGTCACGGCGGATGTCGCGTTCCAGCGAAGCCAGCGACGTCGAGTGCACCAGCTGCTCCGGGTGGCCTTGCGGCGAGGTCACGGGGAAGGACGCCAGTGCCCCTGCATTGCCGTGACGGCCGAGATAGAGGCTGCCGTTCAGCACCACGCCGCCGCCGATGAAATAGCCGAGGTAGAAATAGGCGAAATCCTGCAGGTCGCGGCCGCGCCCGAACAGCAGCTCCGCCGCACAGGCGGCGGAGGCGTCGTTGCAGAAGTGGATCGGCCAGTCGAACAGCTTGGCGATCTCCGCCTGGAGGTCGAAATCCTTCCACGCCATCAGCACATCGGGGGGAGCACCGACGTCGTCGGCCCAGTTCCACAGCTCGAACGGTGCCGCGATGCCCATGCCGCTGATGCGGGCGCGCTTCTCGGCATCGAGGCTGGAGATCAGCTCCTCCACGCCCGACGTCACGAAGCCGATCATCTCTCCGGGCGAGGGGAAATTATAGGGCCGGTGAATGGTGTGGCGCACCTTGCCCGCAAGGTCGAGCAGCATCAGGTCGCCCGACCGGCGCCCGACCTTGAGACCGATCGAGAAGGCGCCGTTCGAATCGAGCTCGAAGGGCACCAGCGGCTGGCCCACCTTGCCACGCTGCGGCGTGCGCCGCTTCAGCAGTCCGTCGGCCTCGAGCTGGCGCACGATCACCGAAACCGTCTGCGCCGAGAGGCCGGTGAGCCTGGCCACCTCGGCCTTGGGAAGCTGGCCGTGCAGGCGCACCAGCGACAGGATCAGGCGCTCGTTGTAGAGCCGGACCCCCGTCTGCGTGGTGCCGCGCGAAAGCTCGGGGTAGCTGTCCCCGCGCGTGCCGCTGGCCCATTCGATCGACATGGCAATCCCAATCCCTCAGCAGAAGACGCACAGATTTCCAGCAGCCCGGCGGGCTGTCAATCAATAAATCATTCCGGTTTATTTATTGACAGGGGTGATTTTTTGAGTTGAGAATGCGTCATGTGCGGGCATGCGGACAGGCCGTCCCGTCTCGCACCGATAGCAACAAACGTCACCTAACCCCTTGACAGGGGATAACAAACTGATGGGAGGCCTATGTGAAGACCCTTTTCAAAGCTGCTCTGCTCGGCGCTGCGGCGACCGTTGCCTTCGCCGTTACCCCCGCTCTCGCCGCTGACGGCGTCTGCCTGATCACCAAGAACAACACCAACCCCTTCTTCGTGAAGATGAAGGAAGGTGCAGAAGCCAAGGCCAAGGAACTGGGCCTCGACTTCCAGGCCTTCGCCGGCGTGGTTGACGGCGATGCCGGCCCGCAGATCGAAGCCATCGAGAACTGCGTCGCTTCCGGCGCCAAGGGCATCCTGATCACCGCGTCGAACGACTCGGTCATTCCGGCCCTCAAGGAAGCCCGCTCCAAGGGCCTGCTGGTCATCGCCCTCGACACCCCGATCGGCGACGCCGACGCCGCCGACTCGACCTTTGCCACCGACAACTTCCAGGCTGGCGTGTTCATCGGCAAGTGGGCCAAGGCCCAGCTCGGCGACAAGGCCGCCACCGCCAAGATCGGCATGCTGGACATCAACAAGGACAACATCTCGGTCGACGTCCTGCGTGACACCGGCTTCCTCACCGGCTTCGGCATCGAGGTTCCGGACGGCAAGGTGCTGGGCTCCGAGAAGGACGCCCGCGTGATCGGTCACGAAACCTCGAACGCCAACCCCGAAGGCGGCCTCAAGGCGGCGGAGAACCTGCTCGCCAAGGACCCGGACATGAACGTGATCTACACGATCAACGAGCCGGCCGCCGAGGGCGCCTACCAGGCCATGAAGGCCGCGGGCAAGGAGAACCAGGCGATCATCGTGTCGGTCGACGGCGGCTGCCCCGGCGTGCAGAACGTCAAGGGCGGCGTGATCGGCGCCACCTCCATGCAGTTCCCGCTGCTGATGGCCTCCAAGGGCGTCGAAGCCGTCGCCACCTTCGCCAAGGACGGTTCGAAGCCGAAGAACTCCGACGGCCTGACCTTCTTCAACACCGGCGTCCAGCTGATCACCGACAAGCCGGTGGACGGCCTCGACTCCAAGACCTCCGAAGAGGGCCTGAAGATCTGCTGGGGTTGATCCCGGCACGGATTTTCTGAGTTGAACAGCGAGAGGGGCGGCCTTAACGTCGCCCCTCATACAAGATGCGGGGAAACACCTGCACAGGCCAAGTGGGGACATGAAACATGAGCGACACCGGTCAGTCGACGAAGACCGTTTCTGATTTCGAAGCGACCCTCACCAAGGCCGACGCCACCGTCGCCTCGTTCGACACCGAGCATCTGACCGGGCTGCAGAAGCTGCGCATCTTCCTGCAGGGCTATCCGGTTGCGGTTCCGATCTTCGTCCTCGTCCTGTCCCTCTTTCTGTTTTCCTTCACCACCGATGGGCGGATCGTCCAGCCCGGCAACCTCTCGACCATTCTCAAACAGATCACGCCGATCGGCATCGTCGCCATCGCCCAGACGATCATCATCCTCACCGCGGGCATCGATCTCTCGATCGGCGCCATCATGGTGCTGGCCTCCATCATCATGGGCAAGCTCGCGGTGCAGTCTGGCGTTCCCGCCCCGGCCGCCATCGCCATTGGCTGCTTCGCGGGTGGCGCGATGGGCTACCTCAACGGCTTCCTGGTCACCAGGCTGAGACTGCCGCCCTTCATCGTCACGCTCGGCACACTTTACATCTTCCAGGCCTTGAAGCTCTGGTATTCGCATTCGGAATCGATCCGCAACGTGGATACCGAGGCCGCCGCGCCGCTGCTCATCTGGTTCGGCAAGGTCATCCCCCTGGGCGGCTTCCAGATCCTCTATGGCACGGTCGCATTCATCCTCCTTGCCTGGATCATGTCCTATGTACTGCGGCACACCGCCTGGGGCCGCCATGTCTATGCTGTCGGCGATGACCTGAACGGCGCCATGCTGTCGGGCGTCCAGACGGACAAGGTGCTGCGCTCGGTCTATTCCGTCGCAGGTGTCATCGCCGCCTTTGCCGGCCTCGTGCTCATCGGGCGGGTCGGTGGCACGGTCACGCCGCTCGGCGGCGAGACTGCCAACCTGGACTCCATCACGGCCGTCGTGATCGGCGGCACCTCACTGTTCGGCGGCCGCGGCACCATCGCGGGCTCGGTGCTCGGCGCCATCATCGTTGGCGTGTTCCGCTTCGGCCTGTCGCTCTCCAGGGTCGACGTGCTGTGGCAGGACTTCACGGTCGGCATCCTGATCATCGCTGCCGTTGCCATCGACCAGTGGATCCGCAAGGCCTCCGCCTGAACCCAACGCTTCAACACGGGCACCGACATGACCACCACCGTCGAACCGATCCTCACGACGCGCAACCTGGTGAAGCGCTTTGGCCGCGTCACCGCTCTCGACCACTGTAATTTCGATCTCTACCCGAACGAGATCCTCGCGGTCATCGGCGACAATGGCGCCGGCAAGTCGACCCTGATCAAGGCGATCTGCGGCGCCGTGACGCCGGACGAGGGCGAGATCCGGCTCGATGGCAAGATCGTTCATTTCAGGTCGCCGCTCGAAGCCCGCAACGCGGGCATCGAGACGGTTTACCAGAACCTTGCCCTGTCGCCTGCGCTGTCGATCACCGACAACATGTTCATGGGCCGCGAGTTGCGCAAGCCTGGCTTCCTCGGCAGCGTGCTGAAGAAGCTCGACCACAAGGCCATGGAAAAGGTCGCACGCGAGAAACTGAGCGAACTTGGCCTGATGACCATCCAGAACATCGGGCAGGCGGTGGAAACCCTGTCCGGCGGCCAGCGCCAGGGCGTGGCCGTGGCGCGTGCCGCTGCCTTCGGCTCCAAGGTCGTCATCATGGACGAGCCCACTGCCGCTCTCGGCGTCAAGGAATCGCGCCGTGTGCTGGAACTGATCCTCGACGTGAAGCGCCGTGGCCTGCCCATCGTGCTGATCTCGCACAACATGCCGCATGTCTTCGAAGTGGCGGACCGCATCCACATTCACCGCCTCGGCAAGCGCCTCTGCGTGATCAACCCGAAGGACTTCACCATGTCCGACGCAGTCGCCTTCATGACCGGCGCCAAGACGCCGCCGCCCGAACTGATGGCGGCCTGAAGCGCAGTCACGCCGCCTCAGGGCGGCGTTTTCTTGTCCTGCGCCCGCTTGTGCGCGGCGAGCGCCATCATCCGCCGGTCGCGCCACGCTGTGGCGTCCGCCAGCTTCTCCTTCGGCACCACGGCACGGCGTTCCGCGTCCAGTTTCGCGCCGACATCGTCGGGCCAGGGCTGCGCCGCCGCCTGGCTGTCACCGACGCGCCGGATGGTCGGGCCATAGCGCTCGAGATAATCGGCAATGCCGTTGGGCGCATTGAGATCGATGGTCTCGATCGGCCCCATGAAGCTCCAGCGCAGCGCCAGACCGTCCTTGATCGTCTTGTCGAGATCCTCTGCGCTCACATAGTCCTGGGCGATCAGCCGGAAGGCCTCGTTCAACACCGCGAGCTGCAGGCGATTCAGGATGAAGCCCTCGATCTCGCGCTTCACCACGATGGGCGACATGCCGCAGCTCGCCATGAAGTCCCGCGCAACCGCGATTGTCCCCGGCGACGTGAAGTCGCCCCCGCACAGCTCCACGATGGGTGCAAGGTGCGGCGGGTTCAGCGGATGCGAGACGAGGCAGCGCTGCCGCGTCGCCAGTGCGCCGAAGATGATCGACGGCATGATCGCCGAGGTCGAGCTCGAGATGATCGCACCGACGGGAGCGAGCCGTTCCACCTCGGCAAACAGCTTCTGCTTCGGCTCGGCGCGCTCGACGATGTTTTCCTGAATGAACCTAACATCCTTCACGGCATTGGCGAGGCTCGTCGCCCCCGATATCCGCGCCAGCACCGCATCGGCATCGTTGACCAGGCCGGCTTCCGCCATCTCAGGCATGGTCCGCGCGATATGCGCCAGCGCCTTCTCGACCTGTGCGGGCTCCTGGTCCCACAGCACGACCTCGTGGCCGCCGCGGGCGAAGACCATCGCCCAGGAGCGGCCGATCAGGCCGGAGCCGAGAATCGCCGCCTTCACCGCGGCACCGGCGCGTTCTTGTGCAGCAGGCCTTCCGCCTTCAGATCCTTCCACAACGCCGCAGGAATCTTGACGTCGAGCGTTGCCACGTTGAGCGCCACTTCCCTGGGGCTCACGCCGCCGGGGATCACGCTCACCACGTTCTTGTGGTGCATGGGAAAGCGCAGCGCCGCCTGGGCCAGCTTCACCTTGTGCCGCCGGCACACCGCCTCGATCTTCGCCACGCGCTCGAGAATCGCCTTCGGCGCGCGGTCATAATTGTACCAGGCGCCGGGCTTCGGCCCGGTGGCCAGGATGCCGGAATTGTAGGGTCCGCCCAGCACGATGCCGATGCCGCGCTCCTCGCACAGCGGCAGGAGGGAGTTGAGCGACTCCTGTTCCAGCAGCGTGTAGCGCCCGGCCAGCAGGAAGATGTCGACGTCGGAATTTCGGGCAAGGATCTCGCACACCTCCCACTCGTTCACGCCTGCGCCATAGGCCTTGATCACCTTCTCGCTGCGCAGCTTGTCGAGCGCCTTGATGCCGCTGTTGAGGATGGTCTTCACATGCGCGTCGCGCGCCGCGATGGTCTTGTGATTGAAGACGTCGACGTCGTGGATGAAGACCACGTCAATGGAATCGACGCCGAGGCGCTCCAGCGAGAAATCGATCGACCGCATGAACCCGTCATAGCTGTAGTCGTAGATTTCGCGGCGTGACGGCGTGTCGAAGAACTTGCCGATGCCGGTGCGCTGCTTCGGATCGCACACCTCGAGCAGGCGCCCGACCTTGGTGGACAGCACATAGTCCTTGCGCTTCTTGCCGAACAGGAAGCGGTTGAGGCGTGTTTCCGACAGCCCGAGGCCATAGAGAGGGGCCGTGTCGTAGTAGCGGATGCCGGCCTTCCAGGCGGCCTCCAGCGTGCGCTGGGCCTCCTCGGGGTCCACCGCCCTGAAGAGGTTGCCGAGAGGTGCCGTGCCGAAGCCCAGCTCGGTGAAGGAGATCGTCTCTCCCGACGGCGCCTTGAATTTGCGCTTCTTCATGTCTCAGGTGCTCCCATGTTGTTGAGATCGGCGAACAGTTCCGGTCTGTCGCGCGCGAATGTTTCGAGTTCGGCCATCACGGCATCGAGGTGATGGGACATCGCCCTGGCGGCGGCAGTGCCATCACGGGCCGCGAGGGCGACGAGGATCGCCTTGTGCTCGGCCAGCGTCAGGTCGAGCCGGCGGCGGGTGTTGAGAAGCCGGCGCACCCGGTCGAGTCCCAGCCGGGCGGCATCCGTGGCGTTGCGCACGCGCTCGAACCCGAGATGGTCCTGGAGGAGAGCGTGGAAGGCCAGATCGAAGCCGTGGAAACCCTTGAGGTCCTTTGCCTCGACGGCCGCCTCCTGGTAGCGCAGGTTGCAGTCGAGCTGGTCGATCAGGCCGGGCGACGCCTGCGGCGCGAGCCAGCGCACCGCCTCCACTTCGAGGGCCCGGCGCAGAAACATGTTCTCGCGCGCAACGGAAATCTTGATGAGTGCCACGCGCGAAGCGCTCTGCGGAATGATGTCGACGAGGCCTTCCGCCGCCAGCCGGTTCATCGCCTCGCCCACCGGAAAGCGCGACACGCCCATCCGTGCGGCAATCGCCTGCTTGTCGAGGACTTCTCCGGGCTTCAGGTCAAGCTGCACGATGGCTTCGCGCAGCGCGTCGTGAACCCGGGCGGTGGCGGCACCCTTGGCCGCACTCCGCCGCGGGCTCAAGAAATCATAGGTGACGGCAGCCACTGGCATGCTAACATGTTAGCGATATTCCGAAGACGGGCAAGCCCCGCGCCATTGAAGCGAGTTCCGCCATGATTGCAACCGTGCCGAAAACGCCCCGCATGCTCCGCCTGTCGCCCGCCGACAACGTTTTGGTGGCCATCGACACCGTCGACAAGGGCGCGACGGCGCCGGAGGGCATCACCGCGCTGGACCGCATCGGCAAGGGCCACAAAATGGCCTCTGCCGCGATCAAATCAGGCGCCGCGGTGCGCAAGTTCGGGCAGATCATCGGCTTCGCCAAGCAAGACATTCCGCAGGGCGCCTGGGTGCACGAGCACAACACCGGCATGCAGGACTTCGACCGCGACTACGCTTTTGCGCAGGATGCGAAGCCGGAAGACGTCCTGCCGCTCGCCCAGCAGGCCACGTTCCAGGGCATCCGCCGCGCCAACGGCAAGGTCGGAACCCGCAACTACATCGGCGTGCTCACCTCGGTGAACTGCTCCGCCACCGTGGCGGGCTTCATCGCGGAAGAGGTGAAGCGTTCCGGAATTCTCAACGATTACCCGAACATCGACGGGATCGTGGCGCTGAAGATGGACAATGGCTGCGTCGTCGACTACCGCGGCGCAATCTTCGACATCCTGAAGCGCACCGCCTGGGGCTATGCCACCAATCCCAACATGGGCGGGGTGCTGATGGTGGGCCTCGGCTGCGAGGGCTTCCAGATCCCGCGCTTCAAGGAAGCCTATGGCGTGGTCGAGAACGAGACCTTCCGCACCATGACGATCCAGGAGACCGGAGGTACGAAAAAAACGGTTGCAGCCGGTGTCGAAGCGATCCGCGCGATGCTGCCGCACGTCAACGCCGTGAAGCGCGAGACCTGCCATGCCTCGGAGCTGATCGTGGCACTTCAGTGTGGCGGATCAGATGGTTACTCGGGGATCACCGCCAATCCGGCGCTCGGCGCGGCGGTCGACATCCTGGTCAGGCACGGCGGCACCGGCATCCTGTCGGAAACGCCGGAAATCTATGGTGCCGAGCACCTCCTGACGCGCCGCGCGGCCAACCGCGAGGTGGGCGAGAAGCTCGTCGGCATCATCAAGTGGTGGGAGGACTACACCAAGCGTAACAACATGGAAATGAACAACAATCCGTCGCCGGGCAACAAGCTGGGCGGGCTCACGACAATCCTCGAGAAGTCGCTGGGCGCCGCCGCCAAGGGCGGTTCGACGACGCTTCGCCACGTCTACCGCTATGCGGAGCCGGTCACCGGGCGCGGATTCGTTTTCATGGACACGCCCGGCTATGATCCGGTGGCGGCGACCGGGCAGGTGGCGGGCGGCGCAAACCTTCTCTGCTTCACCACCGGGCGCGGCTCGGCGTATGGCTGCAAGCCTGTGCCGTCAATCAAACTGGCAACGAACACGGATATTTACAACCGCATGATCGATGACATGGACATCAACTGCGGCGACATCCTCGACGGCGTCTCGATCGCCGAGAAGGGCCAGCAGATCTTCGAGCTGATGCTGAAGGTTGCGTCCGGCCACAAGACCAAGTCGGAAGAGCTCGGCTATGGCGACAACGAGTATGTGCCATGGCATGTCGGCGCGATGATGTAGTTGCCTTTTCGTGGTGTTGCCGTTGCCGTTTCGGATGCACCACGGGTCATCATTGCACCATGATTGGCAGCAATTGCTTTTCCCCGGCGGGAGACACCGGGTTCACGGATTATAACGTGGGCCCCGTCTAGTCTCGCCCCGTATCCGGTGGTCCGGGGGAGTGATGAGTCGGTCGGGCAGGAAAGGTCAGAAGGGGCAGCGCGAGGAGCCGCAGCTGTTCACCGGCTCGGGCGGCGCCAAGCCGCGGGGCCGCAAGCCCGCCGCCCCCGCGTCGCGCGCGCCGCGCGAAGCCCGCGTGCCGCGCCAGCGCCGCCGCCGCTCCTTCCTGTGGCCGCTGATCCGCTTCGGCGTCACCCTCGCCGTGCTCGGCTGCCTCGGGCTCGCCGGCCTGTTCGGTTACATCTGGATGGGCCTCGACAAGCAGGGCCTGCTGCAGATTCCCGACCGCGAACCCGGCATCATGATCCTCGCCAACGACGGCTCGGTGCTGGCCGAGCAGGGCGCCTTCAACGGCGACGAAGTGCGGATCGCCGACCTCCCCGACTATGTGCCCAATGCCTTCATCGCCATCGAGGACCGCCGCTACCGCAGCCATTACGGTGTCGACCCGATCGGCCTGCTGCGCGCCATGTACACCAACTACCGCTCGGGCCATGTCGTGCAGGGTGGCTCGACGCTCACCCAGCAGCTGGCGAAGAACCTGTTCCTGTCGCCCGACCGCACCATCCAGCGCAAGCTGCAGGAGGTGGTCCTCGCCCTGTGGCTGGAGAAGCACTACTCGAAGGATGACATCCTCCAGCTCTACCTGAACCGCGTCTACTTCGGCTCCGGCGCCACCGGCATCGAGAAGGCGGCACGGGTCTACTACAAGAAATCCGCCGCCGACCTGACGCTGGCCGAGGCCGCGACCCTGGCGGGCGTCGTCAAGGCGCCGAGCGCGTCCAACCCGATTTCCGACCCGCAGGCCGCTGCCGACCGCGCCAGGCTGGTGCTGCAGAGCATGGCCGACGCGGGCCTCATCACGCCCGACGAGGCCAGCGCCGCGATCAGCAACCCGGCCGCCGCCAAGACCGACAGCTACATGTCGGCCAAGAATTTCGTCATCGACTGGATCGGCGAGCAGCTTCCGGAATTCGTGCGCGACTACCAGCAGTCGCTCGTCGTCGAGACGACGATCGACCCCGCCCTGCAGAACAGCGCAGAGCTTGCCGTGGCGAAGGAACTGAGTGCGCAAGGCGCCAAGCTCAAGGTCTCCCAGGGCGCGATGGTGGTGATGGACGGTTCTGGCGCGGTGCTCGCCATGGTCGGCGGCCGGTCCTACCAGAAGAGCCAGTTCAACCGCGCCACCAAGGCCAAGCGCCAGCCCGGTTCCTCGTTCAAGCCTTTCGTCTATCTCGCCGCCCTCGAACACGGCTTCACACCGGACTCGGTCGAAGTCGACGAGCCGATCCGCGTGGGCAACTGGGTGCCGGAAAACTATCGCAAGAAATACCTCGGCCCCGTGGCGCTCGAGACCGCCCTGGCGCTGTCGCTCAATACCATTTCGGTGAAGCTCGTGCTGCAGGTCGGGCCGCAGGCGGTTATTGCCGTGGCACACCGCCTCGGTATCGTGTCACAGCTCAACGACGATGCCTCGATCGCGCTCGGCACCTCGGAAGTGACGCCGCTCGAGATGACCTCGGCCTTCGTGCCCTTCTCCAATGGCGGGTACCCGGTGACCGCCTATGCCGTGACGCGCATCAAGACGCGCGACGGCAAGGTGATCTACGAGCGCAACGGCTCGGGCTTTCCCAGGGCCATCAGCGACAATGACCTGTTCGGCATGAACCGCATGATGCGCCTGGTGGTCACCGACGGCACCGGCACCAGGGCCGCCTTCCCCGGCTTCGACATCGCCGGCAAGACTGGCACCAGCCAGGATTATCGCGACGCATGGTTCATCGGCTATACCAGCGAACTGGTCGCCGGCGTGTGGGTGGGCAACGACGACAATTCCCCCACCAACAAGGTGACCGGTGGCCTGGTCCCCGCGATAATCTGGCGCGAGGTGATGGAGCCTGCGCACCGCGGCCTCACGCCGCGCCCGCTGCCGGGTGCCCCGCAGGTGGCGATGAGCGGCCCCGCCACGGTGACCGACCAGCAATATGACCAGGGCGCGGCGGAAGAGCCGGCACCGCCGGAGATCAATGCCGGCAATTTCCTCGAGCGGTTGTTCGGCGGCGGAGGACAAGGCACCGCGGATGCGCCGAAGAAGCGCACCACCGCCCATGACCGCGCATTGCGCGACAAGCTGGACGAGCCTTAGCTCGTCTGCTCAACCCGCTAGCGCTGGCGGTCATCCAGGCAAAGGCCGGGATTCATTCTTGTTGCGGAGTGGTCTGCTCCCAACTCACCTTGCGCGGACTTGATCCGCGCATCCTCTTTGTGGCGCCGAAAAGGACGCCCGGGTCAAGCCCGGGCGAGGTGAGAGAGAGAATGTGAGCTGCGAGCAAGGAAGCTGGATCCCGGCCTTCGCCGGGATGACGGCCTCCAATCTTGTGAACTCAGTGTTCTCACACCACCACGCGATGAACGTTCTGGCCGTGGAGGCGCAGCCAGTTCTTGGCGCGTGCGGCGTTGGGGCAGTGGCTGAGCACCAGGCGCCAGAAGCGCGGACTGTGGTCGAGGTGGCGGAGATGCGCCACCTCGTGAGCGGCCACATAGTCCAACACGTAATCCGGCGCGAGGATGAGACGCCAAGAATAGGAGAGATCGCCACCCGCCGAGCACGAGCCCCAGCGGCTGCGCTGATCGCGGATGGTGATGCGGCGGAACTTCACGCCCATCAGGGCGGCATATTTCGCGGTGGCGCGCGTCAGGTCGGCGCGCGCTTCGGCCTTGAGAAAGTCGAGCAGGCGGCGCGGCAGATGGGCAGGATCGCCCGGCACGTCGATATAGAGGCGGTCGCGGTCGGCTGACACCACGCCGCGGCGGCCGGCCACGTGGCGCACGTCATGCTCGACGCCGCGCAGCGGAAGGGCGGCACCGTCCTCGAGCCGGATCAATCCGCCGCGGGCGCGCACGCGATCCTCGATCCAGTTGCGCGACCGTTCGGTGAATTCGAGAGCACGGGCGCGCGACACGCCCCTGGGCACCGTCACCAGCACGCCGGTTCCGGTGGCGTTCAGCCGGAGAACGAGGCGCCGTGCCTGGGCATGGCGGCGGAACACCACCTCCAGCACCTCGTCACCGACGAGCAGGCGGGTGGGTTCAAGCGGTCTTGGCGCGACCGTTCGCTGCAGGCTTCTGAGAAGTCCGATCATCGGCGTTCTTATTCACGAACTCGACGATTCGTGGAACGATTTCCTTGCGGAACCGCGAGCCGTTGAACACGCCATAATGCCCCACGCCCGGTTGCAGGTGGTGGAGCTTCTTCTGCGGCGCGAGGCTCGAGCACAGGTCCTGTGCCGCTTCCGTCTGGCCGACCCCGGAAATGTCGTCGCGCTCGCCCTCGATGGTCATCAGTGCGGTGCGGGTGATCTTGGAACAGTCGACCAGCGCGTTGCGATGCGTCAGCGTGCCCTTGGGCAGGTCGTGGTTGACGAAGACCTTCTCCACCGTCTGCAGGTAGAACTCGGCGGTGAGGTCCATCACCGACATGTATTCGTCGTAGAACTCGCGGTGCTTCTCGGCCGAGTCGCCATCGCCGTCGACGAGGTGCCAGAACAGCTCGCGGTGGGCATCGATGTGGCGGTCGAGGTTCATGGTCATGAAGCCGCCAAGCTGCAGGAAGCCCGGATAGACATCGCGCATCATGCCGGCATGCGGTGCGGGCACCTTCATGATCACGTTCTTGCGGAACCAGTCCACGCCCTTTTCCTGGGCGAGGTTGTTCACCGCCGTCGGATTGCGGCGCGTGTCGATGGGCCCGCCCATGAGGATCATGGTCTTGGGTGCTGCAGGATCCTTCGCGGCGTTCATCAGCGCGACGGCGGCCATCACCGGCACCGAGGGCTGGCACACCGCCATGACGCTGGTATCGGGACCGAGGAACTGCAGGAACTCGCTGACATAGTCGACATAGTCGTCGAGGTCGAAGCTGCCCTTCGACATCGGCACGCTACGCGCATCGACCCAGTCGGTGATGTAGGTGTCGTAGTGCGGGAGCATCGATTCCACCGTACCGCGCAACAGCGTGGCATAGTGGCCCGACATGGGGGCGACGATCAGCAGCTTGTGCTGCTTCTTCGGCTTGTCCCATTGCTTGGCGAAGTTGATCAGGGTGCAGAACGGCTTGGCGACGACGTCGCGCTCCTCGACGGCAACGATGTCGTCGCCGACGATGACGTCATGGATCTCGAAGGGCGGTTTGCCGTAGCGCCTCGTGGTGCGCTCGAACATCTCGAGCGAGGCGGCGAGCGAGCGGCCGAACTGGGTTTCCGCGAAGGGGTTGGCAGGGCTGCGCCAGAAGTTCAGTCCCGCATCGGCGGCCGCACGCCAGGGTGCAAGCGCCGCGTGATTCATCTCGTAAAGATAATACAGCACAACCGGGAAACCCCTCGTTAACGCTCGACGGTAGCAAGTCCCCTGAATCGGGGCAACCCGTCATTTCTAGACTTTAGGGGGAAGTTCTAAGCGTTTCCTGCAGTTCCGCCGCCAGTTTCGTGGGATCGGTGGTGTAGGGCATGTGCTTCACGAAGCTGCCGTCCGGCCCCATCAGGTAGATGATGCTGGAGTGATCCATCAGGTAGTCGCTGGACGACGTGCTGCCGCCTGCCTTTGCGTAATAGACGCGGTAGGCCTTGGCGATGCCGGCGATCTGCGCGTCGGTACCGGTGAGGCCGACGAGGCGCGGGCCGAAATTCGCGACATAGGCCTTCAGCACCTCCGGCGTGTCGCGCGCCGGGTCGATCGACACGAAGACCGGCTGGATGCGGTCTGCCTCGGGACCCATCTGGTCGAGCGCGGCGGTCATCACCTGCAACTCGGTGGGGCAGACGTCGGGGCAATAGGTGTAGCCGAAGAACACCAGCATGTACTTGCCGAGGAAGTCCTTCTCGGTGACCGGCCGGCCGTCCTGGTTGACGAGCGTGAACGGGCCGCCGACCAGCGCCGTTCCAGATCCCTGCGGACGGTGTGTGCCGCCACCCGTCAGGGCATAGACGCCGAGCCCCGCCGCGAGCAGCAGGACAAGGGCGGCGAAAAGGAGGATGGATCGGCGCGGCATCTGTCTTCTTCCTTCAATCGCCAAGCACATATGGCTAGACTGCCGCGAACTCAACCCCGGACGGCCATGACCCTCGAACGCATGCAGCCAGACCTGATGACCGACGCGCGGCCCGCTGCGAGCGGCGCCGAGATCGGCATGCTGCGCCTGCGCACCCTGGTGCGCCTGCGCTGGCTCGCCATCGTCGGACAGGCCGGCGCCGTGCTCGGCGTGCACCTGGTGCTGGGCTTTCCGCTGCCGCTGGGCTTCTGCCTCGCGGTCATCGCGCTCTCGGCCTGGCTCAACATCTTCCTCTCCATCCGCTGGCGCAAGAGTGTCAGGCTGCACGAGACCCATGCCGGCCTGCTGCTCGTCTATGACGTGCTGCAGCTCGCCGTGCTGCTGTTTCTCACCGGCGGCCTCGAGAACCCGTTCTCCTTCCTGTTCCTGGTGCCGGTGACGATCTCGGCCACCTCGCTGCCCAACCGCTGGACGCTGTGGCTGGGGCTTCTCGCCTTCGCCTGCGCCACGCTTCTGGCCTTCCGGCACTTTCCCCTGCCGTGGCTGCCGGGCGAGAAGTTCGAGCTGCCCGATGTCTACATCGGCGGCATGTGGGCGGCGATCGTCTGCGGCGTGGTGTTCTCGGCGATCTATGCGCGGCGCATCGCCGACGAGGCGCGGCAGATGTCGGCCGCACTTTCTGCCACCGAGATGGTGCTGGCGCGCGAGCAGCGGCTCTCGGCGCTCGACGGCATGGCGGCGGCCGCCGCCCATGAACTCGGAACGCCGCTCGCCACCATCGCCCTGGTGGCGAAGGAGCTGAAGCGCGAGATGCCGCCCGACGAGCATGCCGAGGACATCGACCTGCTCATCAGCCAGACGGCGCGCTGCCGCGAGATCCTCGCCCGCCTCGCCAACCGCGAGGCGCAGACCGACGAGATGTACCAGCGCACCGCCATCCTCGCCATGATCGAGGACCTGGTGGCGCCGCTGCGCGGCCCGGACGCGGTCATCGCCGTGACCAGCACGGCCGACCTCGACGACAAGGCGATCGGCAGCGAGCCGGTGTTCCGGCGCAACCCAGCCATTACCTATGGGCTGGGCAATCTTCTCGAGAATGCCGTCGATTTTGCCGAGACCCGCGTCGAGATCGACGCACGCTGGACACCCGCACAGGTTTCAATCACGGTGCGCGACGACGGCCCCGGCTTTCACGAGAACGTCTTCGACCGGCTGGGCGACCCCTTCGTGACGACCCGGCCGGGCTATGGCGAGGAGACCGGCGAGGCCGGCCGGCACGAGGGCATGGGGCTCGGCTTCTTCATCGCCAAGACGCTGCTGGAACGCTCCGGCGCCACGGTATCGCTGGCCAATCGGCCAGGTCCGGAACACGGTGCGGTGGTGCACGTGGTGTGGCCGCGCAGCGTCGTTGATCTCGGTCGCGCCTGAGACCGTATCGGGAAGTGTTTGAACCGGCGCTCCCGAGAGGCTAGAGAGCGCAGAGGACCCATGAACCGAAGCCGGGCCGAGCCTGAATGACAAACGCCGTGATCCCCGCCGAAAAGACCCTGCTGCTGGTCGATGACGACAAGCCGTTCCTGACGCGGCTTGCGCGTGCCATGGAGATCCGCGGCTTCGAGGTACTGATGGCGGAGTCGGTTGCCGAGGGCGTGGCCCATGTGAAGCACTCCGCACCATCCTTCGCGGTGGTGGATCTCCGCCTCGCCGACGGCAACGGCCTCGACGTGATCGAGGCGCTGCACCAGGCCAGGCCCGAGGCGCGCGCCGTGGTGCTGACCGGCTATGGCAACATCGCCACGGCGGTGACGGCGGTGAAGCTCGGCGCCATCGACTATCTGGCGAAGCCCGCCGATGCCGATGCCGTCTATGGCGCGCTGGTGGGCGACACCGACACGCGCGCCGCATTGCCCGACAATCCGATGTCGGCCGACCGGGTGCGCTGGGAACACATCCAGCGCGTCTATGAGCTGTGCAACCGCAATGTCTCGGAAACGGCGCGCCGCCTCAACATGCACCGCCGCACCCTGCAGCGCATCCTGGCCAAGCGCGCGCCGAAGTAATCACAGGGCGCCGGCCAGCGGGTCGTAGAGGCCGTGCAGGCGGAGCGCCGCGGCACGCGCGAAGGCCAGCGTCACCGCCTTGCGCCGCGAGGCGTGGAGCTGCAAGGCCTCGGCGTGGCGCAGAATGTCCGCCCCCCAGCTGTCGGCGACGATCAGGCCGGCATCCCCCGGCATCATGTCCGGCGCCATCTCGGTCGAGATGGCGAAGAACAGCCGGTCGCACCAGTCACGGTATTCGGGCCACTTGGCATCGCTGCGGAAATCCTCGGGCGAAGACTTGATCTCGACGATCCAGATTTCGCCCGCATCCGACACCGCCATGATGTCCGCCCTGCGGCCCGAGGCCAGGGTGAACTCGGGGAGGACGGCGAAGTTCGCGGCGCGCAGCAGGCGGCCCACGCCGCGCTGGATCATCAGCGCGGTGGCAGACTGGCGGCCGTCGGGCCGGAGGTCGGGGCGGGGTCGGTCCATCCCATCAATCCCATGATTTTCCACCGGGGAGTGCCTTGCGCCGATTTCAGGGGCGGCAGGCCCGGTTCCATCCTATGATTGAAATTATAGGCCAAGAAAAAATCCCGGCAACGGGCAACGGCGAAATGGGAGACTTGAGAATGACGCGGCGCATGCGCACCGAACGCGATTCGATCGGCGAAATGGAAATCCCGGCGGAGGCCGACTACGGCATCCACACCGCCCGGGCGGTGGAGAACTTCCCGATCACCGGCATCACGCTGTCGCATTTCCCCGAGCTGATCGAGTCGCTCGCCATGGTGAAGAAGGCGGCGGCACTCGCCAACCGCGACTTCGGCCGCCTGAAGCCGGAGATCGCCCAGGCCATCGTTTCCGCCTGCGACCTCGTCATCGCCGGCGACGAGCACAACGACTTCGTCGTCGACATGCTGCAGGGGGGTGCTGGTACCTCGACCAACATGAATGCCAACGAGGTCATCGCCAATCTGGCGCTGAAGCTGCTCGGCAAGCCGCGCGGCGACTATGCCACCATCAATCCCAACGATCACGTCAACCTGTCGCAGTCCACCAACGACGTCTACCCGACGGCGGTGCGGCTGACGGCACTGCGCGCCTGCCCCGCCCTGATCGAGGAGCAGCGCCTGCTGGTCGAGGCGCTGATGGCCAAGGCGAAGGAATTCGACGACGTCATCAAGGTCGGCCGCACCCAGCTGATGGACGCGGTGCCGATGCGGCTGGGTTCCGAGTTCCGCGCCTTCGCGGTGACGGTGGGCGAGGACATCGAGCGGCTGAAGGAATTCGCCAACCTGCTGCGCGAGGTGAACCTGGGCGGCACCGCGATCGGCACCGGCATCAACACGCCGGAGGGCTATTCCGAGCGCGTCATCCGCAACCTCGCGGAGATTTCCGGCGTGCCGATGGTGCCCGCCGCGGATCTGATCGAGGCGACCTCCGACCTCGGCGCCTTCGTCACCTTCTCCAGCGTGCTGAAGCGCATCGCGGTGAAGCTGTCGAAGATCTGCAACGACCTGCGCCTGCTGAACTCCGGCCCGCGCGCCGGCTTGGGCGAAATTCGCCTGCCCGCGGTGCAGGCAGGATCGTCGATCATGCCGGGCAAGGTGAACCCGGTGATTCCGGAAGTCGTCAACCAGATCGCCTACCAGGTGATCGGCAACGACCTGACCGTCACCATGGCGGCGGAAGCCGGGCAGCTGCAGCTCAACGCCATGGAGCCGGTGATCGTGCTCAACATCATGCAGTCGATGCGCATGCTGCTCAGGGGCATGGCGGTGCTGCGCGAGAAATGCATCGTCGGCATCGAGGCCGACCGCGAGCGCTGCCAGGAACTGCTCGAAGGCTCGCTC
>Ga0209023_10002517_pt1 | contig 22793 bp, 20 predicted proteins | sample LakOneMetagenome_FD_187468 | JGI IMG/M metagenome (GOLD analysis project Ga0209023, IMG submission 187468) | Freshwater and sediment microbial communities from Lake Erie, Canada (SPAdes) (version 2) | ecosystem: Environmental > Aquatic > Freshwater > Lentic | place: Lake Erie, Canada...
AGATACCGGCATGACCCGCTACGCCACCCATCAGAGCAGCACCCGGATCATGCACATAGCCACGCAGCTCCTGGGCACGGAATGATGTTTCCAGTTCGGTAGGTGCTATCTGCATGGTATCGAACCTGCCGAGCGGATTGTAGGTAATGTGCCGCAAGCCCATAGGTTTGTAAAACTCATCTTCGGCATACTTGTCTATTGTCTTGCCTGTGATCTGCTTTACCACCTCAGCCATAAAATAAAAATCAAGATCGCTGTATACCATCTTACCGGCATTGTCGAGGCCACTTGCATAGATGCGGCTCCACATGGTATCTATGTAGCTGTCTTTCAGATAAATGTTTCGCGCTACAGGAATGTGAAAACCGTCTTCCGGCTTAGTGCGGTAAAGGCTTGTTTTCATTTTGCCGTTGTCTTCGTCTACTTCTTTGTAGAAAGGTATCCAGCCTTTAAGACCGGCCTGGTGCAGCAGGATATCGCGTATGCGGAGATTAGCTTTATTTGTGCCCTTCGCCGCAGGTATATAATCACCCAATGTTTTATCGAGATCTAATTTGCCTTGTTCATAGAGCCGCATTACCGAAATGGTTGTTGCCAATACTTTTGTACACGAAGCCATATCATACAGGGTATTCGTATCTACCTTCTGCTGTTTGCCATAGGTCATGTAGCCAAATGCTTTGTCGTAGAACACCTTTCCGTTTCGCGCAGCAAGTACCCTGCAGCCGGGAAATACATTATCGACAATGTTGCGGGCCATGAACATATCTATCTTGCCAAGGGCTGCCATATCAGTAACACCGGCGTCGACAGGATACAGTGTTTTTCTCAGCTCATTGGAAGGTTCTTTAGGAACGGAAACGATCTTTGGAGGTGCAGGGCACACACTCATGCCGTCAACACAGGCAGTAACGGGAAGTTTTCCTTTTGCCTTTATTTTTTTCAGCAAGACCTCTGCAGCGGCAGTTTCCACGAGGCTATCGTCTTCATAGCCTACCATTACGGATGAAGCGCCACAGAAGTATTGCATAGCATACGCATTGCCCAACAGGACAACCATTACATTCGGCTTACAACTTGCCTGCTGCAAAAAGCTAACGGCATCTTCGCTTAAGCCATATCGACCACCAGGTGTAAAATTCAAATTATGGACCGCTATAATAGTCGCATCATACCTAGGAAGACTTTCTAGTATTTTTTGGCCACTATCAGCCGAAGCGCCTTTTGGCAACCAATGATCCTTTACCACGATAAACTCTTCCTGTAGCTTTTTGTATAAAGGTGTTTTTGCATTCGCATTGATACCTACATAGGCAATGCGCATATTCTCATTTATCTTCCTGAGTAACTGGTTGTCGTCTTTTACGATGGTGATGGCAGACCTTGCGATCTGTAACCTCATCGGATCAACGGACTGGTTCAGGTCAGCGGTAATGTTTGTCGTATCAATATCAGCAAATGTGGCAAGACCTGCATCATACTTAGCAGCCAGTATTTTCTTCACGCTTATGTCTAATTGAGACTGAGGAATAAAGCCGCTATCTATCGCGTTCTTTATCCTTGCCAGTGCAACGGGTACGTCCTGTGACATGAGCAGTATATCGTTGCCTGCAGCAAATGCTCTCAGCTCTGCCTCGCCTGAAGGAAAGTATTTGGTAAGTCCCGTCATGTTCAACGCATCGGTAATCACCAGGCCGTTAAAACCAAGACGTTTTTTCAACAGTTCGGTGACCGTATTTTTTGACAATGTAGTAGGTACATGGGGTGCAGTTTCTAAGGCAGGCACTTCGAGGTGTGCGATCATAATACTTTTTATCCCCGTTGCTATCGCCTCTTTGAACGGATACAATTCAATGCTATCCATATGAGCAAGCGTAGATGGTATCAAGGGAAGCTCAGAGTGGGAATCGACATTAGTATCGCCATGACCGGGAAAGTGTTTGCCGCAAGCTATTACGCCCTTCTTCTGCAGACCATGCATGTATGCCATGCCCATACGGGCCACCTTGGTCTTGTCTTCGCCAAAGGAGCGTGAATTGATGACCGGGTTTGCTGCATTGTTGTTCACATCCATATCGGGTGCGAAGTCCATATGCACCTTCAGGCGATTGCATTGCGCACCTATAGCCTGTCCCATGCGATAAGCAAGGTCGGTATCATTAGTGGCGCCCAACATCATTTGGCGGGGGAAACTCTTTACAGTATCCAGCCGCATGCCGAGCCCCCATTCGGCATCCATAGCCAGTAAAAGCGGAGTTTGTGCGATATGCTGATAGTGGTTGGTGAGGGTAGCCTGCCGGATGGCATTGCCCTGCATGAATATGAGGCCGCCTATTTGGTGCGCATTGATAAGTTTTGTGATCTGCTCTTCGTTATAGTTTTTGCCGCCGGAATATGCTGACACCATAAACAACTGGCCAATACGTTCCTCCTGGCTGAGCCGATCATACATACTGTCTACCCAATGCTTCTTTGCTGCAAGGGCGGCATCCATTTCTTTAGGTTTGCCTTTTGGCTGGGCAAAGACATTCGCACCTACAATCAATATAAGGAGTAAGGACCCTAACGGCCGGGAGAATACACTCATGAAACAAAAATAGCCTTATTAAAAATTAAAAAGTAAAAATGCAGCAGTAAAAAACAGGTATTTTCCTAACAAAAAGGTATAAAAAAGCCTGCCAATGCAGGCAGGCTGTAATATCGTCCTATTGGTAATCATCTTGCGTCAAAGTCAACAACAACCCTTTCTGTGCGGGGGTGTGCCTGGCAGGTAAGTACATAGCCCTGCTGCACTTCGTGCTGATCGAGGGCGTAGTTCACTTCCATTTCCACTTCACCTTCTGTTACCAGTGCACGGCAGGTGCAGCAAACACCACCCTTGCAGGCATAAGGCAGATCGGCGCCGCTTTTCAGGGCCGCATCGAGTATGCTTTCACCGGTAAAGCCCAGTTCTATTTCAAAAGTATTGCCGTCGAGCGTGATGCTGACCTTGCTCATAGGGCCACCCTGACTCTTGTGTGATTCTACCCATTTTCCGTGGCTTGCCTTAGGCTGGTCAGGAGAAGTGAACAATTCGATATGTACATTTTCGGCAGGCATACCAAGTTCCACCAGTTTATCACGTACGGACAGGATCATTTCTTCCGGCCCGCAGATGAATGCTTCATCGACCGCGCTTACATCCACCAGCGACCTGCAGAATTCTTCAGTCTTGGCTGCATCTATTCGCCCGCTGAACAATGGTATATCCATATACTCGCGACTAAGCACATGATAAATACGCAAACGCAGCATGTATTTATTCTTCAGCGCTTCTATCTCCTCGCGGAAAATGATACTGTTCTTGCCACGGTTGCCGTATATGAGGGTGAAGCTGCTATCGGGTTCTGACTCCAATGTATGCTTCATGATGCTCATTATAGGCGTGATGCCGCTACCGGCAGCAAATGCGAGGTAGTCTTTGTGTGTCTTGTCTGATTGCTTAGGGGTAAACTTGCCCATGGGGGGCATTACATCGAGCACTTCGCCTTTTTCCAGTTCGCCGTGTGCGTAGGTGGAGAATTTACCTTCTTCTACCTTTTTTATGGCTACCCGCAGTTCGCCATCCTTAGGGCTGGAACAGATAGAATAAGAGCGGCGCACTTCTGCATCGCCAAAATGCCTGCGAAAAGTAAGGTACTGGCCCGGGGCAAACATAAACCGCTCTGCAAGCTCTTCCGGAACTTCCAGCGATACAGAAACACAATCGGCAGTTTCGGGGCGTACTTCCTTAACCTTTAGCGGGTAAAATTTCAGTGCTGACATATGGGGTGCAAAGATAAGAAAAAGCTAACCCCAAACCCCTAAAGGGACTTCCATTGCAACCCAAAATTTCATGAAATATAAATTATAAATAATACCGAGGTCGCTTTTATGTATTTACCCCAACATTCCTTCCAGTTCATCTTTCTTTATCATGACAAACACCTTTTTGCCATCGGGGGTATATTCTGGCTGCGAGCAGGCGAAGAGCTCGTCGATGAGCGCCTGCTGGCCTTCGGGTTGCATGATGGCGTGCTTGTTGCGGGAAAGGCGACGTGCCATATGGGCAAGGAGGAGGTCTGTACGCTTGTTGACGGCGTCCGGGGATTCATGTTTCAGGTGTTCGATCACTTCATCCAGCACATATTTTTCTTCTCCTGACGACAGTCCTGCCGGTATGCCCTGTACCACAAATGTATTCTGGCCGAAGGGCGCTATATCAAAGCCTATTCTTGCAAGGTCGGCAAGTACTTCTGTAAGGAGCAGTGCATCCTGCGGTGTAGCTTCATAAGACATTGGGAACAGCACCTGCTGTGAAGGTGTGTCCTGGCTATTCCATTCGGCAAGTAGGCGCTCGTACCATATACGCTCCTGGGCACGCAGTATGTGTATCAGCATCATCCCGGACTTAACGGTAGTTGCCAGCATGGTGCCATTCACTACCATCATATTGTTGCTGCCCTTGCTTTCGGCAGTACCGGGAGACAGCAATGAGCCTTGTGTATTAGCATCGCTATAGCTAATGCCTACTGCAGACTGAATTCTGTCGCCTGTATACTGAGTAGCTGCGGGTGTCTGCGCTATTTCATATAATTCCTTCCATTGTTTCAGGCTGTCCTTACGCTCTATAAAATGCGCCTGGCCTTTATCAGTGAATGTATTGTACAGATATCCTTTTTCTGTTTCTTCGCGCTGGCGCTGTGTGGCAGGCTGTTGTACTGAACTGAGCTGCTGTATGTCGGCATTCAGTGTAAAGTCGAGTGAGGGCGCTATGTTGTAGCGGGCCAGTGAATGTTTTACTGCCGCATTGAGGTAAGTGTACATGAGGCGGTCATCCTCAAACTTTACCTCCTGCTTGGTAGGGTGCACATTTACGTCCACACGAGAAGGATCTATTTCCAGGAACAGCACGTAGAACGGGAATGAGCCGTTCTCAATAAGGCTGTCGTAAGCCTGGGTGACCGCATGATTCAGGTATGAATTGCGTATAAAGCGGCCATTGATAAAGAAGAACTGCATACCGCGGGTGCGGGTAGCAGCCTCGGGCTTGCCAATAAAGCCATATATATTTAAGAGGTCAGTCTTTTCTTCTACGGGAACGAGGTTCTTTGCATAAGCATTACCCAGAAGCGCAACAATACGTTCTTTCAGGTTGCCGGGTTCCATGTGGTATTGCTCTACATTGTTGTTCCAAAAACGGAAACCAACAGCGGGATTAGCCAATGCCACCCGGGTAAACTCATCGAGTATATGCCTTAGCTCTGTCGTAGCGCTTTTCAGAAAGTGCCTGCGGGCAGGAACGTTGAAGAACAGGTTCTTCACCATGATGGTGGTACCAGGATTTACTGCGCACGGTTCCTGCAGCTTCACATCAGTTCCTTCTATTATGATACGGGTACCTGCATCACTTGACGGCTGGCGTGTCTTTAGCTCTACCTGTGTTACAGCGGCTATGGATGCCAGGGCCTCGCCACGGAAGCCCATAGTGCGTATAGTAAAGAGGTCTTCTATGCTTTTGATCTTGGAAGTAGCATGGCGCTCAAAGCTCATGCGGGCATCGGTGGGGCTCATGCCCTTGCCGTTGTCGGTTACCTGTATCAGTTCTTTGCCTGCGTCCTTTATTACCAGCTGTATCTCTGATGCTCCTGCATCGAGTGCATTTTCCATCAGCTCCTTAACGGCGGATGCGGGCCTTTGAATTACTTCTCCGGCAGCTATCTGGTTGGCTATATGGTCTGATAACAGTTGTATTACGTCGGGCACTGATAAAGGATATTTATTGGTAAAGATACGGCTGGCGAGCCAAAACAGGTAGTAAAAGGACGAAGACCAGGCTATTTTTCCTTTAATGTATTCAGTAATTCTTCTATCTGCACCCGATATTCATTTATTTCATTTTCGTGTGCATTGTTGTCGTTGGTCAACTGGTCGTACATGAGGTCGTACATCTTAATTCTCAGGTTGCAATATGCCAATAACTTTTTATTCTTTTCCTGCACATTGGGCGGCAGGTCCAGCTGCTGCACTTCTTTGACGATCTTGATGTCTTCATTCCAGTAGTAGATGCCACGGTCTTTGATGTAATAAAGTACATCCTCTTTTTTGGAGTCACTTTTCATTTTAAATACCTCAAGTGCCATAGATTCCACGTCTGCAAATTTTTGCATTTTCTGCTGGTAGATAGCAATGTCGTCTTTGAGGGTGAACATTGAAAATACGGTCAATGCAATAACACTTAATGTGAGCACTGAGGTAGTAATGAGTTGCCGCTTTATGTCGTGCTTGCTGCTGATACCCGGAAAGTAGCAATAACCTATGACCAACCCGCCAAGCAGGCCGCCGATATGCGCGGCATTGTCTGTATTGCCCTGCATACCATACACGAGGTTAAACACAACGAAGAAGAGTATGCTCCTGAGCAAGGTCTTACGTGCTGTCTTCTGAATATGATTTGTCGTGAGCATGGAGAGAAACACCCCGTAAAGCCCGAATATAGCCCCAGATGCACCAACACCTACCGAATATGCATGGAAGGTGATACTTAGTAAACTACCGCAAATACCTGCAAGCATATAGGCGGCTGCAAAGCGGAATTTACCGAGCAATGGCTCCAGCATTATGCCTATGTATAGCAAGGCATACATATTCATCAGCAAGTGCGCGATGCCACCATGCAGGAACATGCTAGTGAACAACCGCCAGACCTGGCCATCCAAAACGGCAGAACGGAAATTGCCGCCCCAGTTAAATAAAGCAGGAACAGCCGGCGACATTATGGAAACACCACTGATGACCATGCAGCTAAAAACAGCGATGTTGATATAGATAAGCAGCGGTGTAACGAGATATGTTTTGGAGGGAACCAAGGCTCCGTACTGTTCCCGCAGCAATGGGCTGCTCCTTCTTTCTACTTCCTCATCCTGTTTGGCTATAGTGGCCATTGCAGCAACGAATTGTGCACAGTTTGCTTCATTCCGGCCATCGTGAACATAGTACTCATTCATTGCCTTGCTGGTAAAGATCACTTTATCAGTCGTAACGGAGATAGCAACGGATTCACCCAGAGAATTCCCAATACCGTTGGTATGGCAGATTATGGCGTCATTTAAGATGGAAGCGAGCTGCCAGCCAAGACCATTCACGGCCTTTGCAGCCCGTGCAATATATAGTTCAGTGGTGAGGCGGTCCAACGATAATTCCTGAGAGAACGAACCGGCAGGCTGTATGGTTCCTGTTGGTTCCTGGCCGGGGATAAGGCCTGTTGACTGAATTATTTCATCGGACAAAGTCTGCGTATCTTTTTATCGTTCAAAGGTACGGCGCATGCGTGCCTCGCAATCATCAAAATATACAATGCGTGTATAGGTAAAAGGATGAAGTCGTAATTGTTAAAACGTGCATTTACCGCTCTTCATCGCATAGATCACTATACCTACGCGTGTCTTAAGGTCGAGCTTGGTGAATATATTATCCCTGTAACCTTCAACAGTTCTTGTACTGCAACCCATTTTGACAGCAATTTCCTTATAGGTCAGTTCGCTGCAACAAAGCTGTATGAACTCCTGCTCTTTGTCGGACAGATCAAATTCATACGGGTTTTTCAGCTGCATATTTCCCGGATTAAAGATGATCTTACTGGTGAGCCATTCCGGATAGTAGTGGCCTTTTTCCACCAAAGTATCCAGTGCTACTTTCAGTTCAGCGGGATGTATGTTTTTTAGTAAATATCCGCTTACTCCGTATTTGAGCATACGAATAAGCGAGTATTCATCGTCCTGCATGGATAATACCATGATCTTTACCTCCGGATGATGATCTCTGAGCCACTGCGCTGTAGCGAAGCCATCCATTACAGGCATAGAAATATCGAGCAAAACAATATCCGGTATATTGGCAGGGTGATTGAATTTATCGATCATCGCCTTGCCATGTTCTGCTTCGTAAAGCACATTGTATTCCGGAAAATTTGCGATAACATTTGCGATAGCCTTTGCGATGAGTATGTGGTCATCCACCAGCACTACATTATACTGCTTCATGATACGTTCAGTTTATCTGCCGGGATAAATAATGCAAGCATTGTACCTTGACCCTGGGCGCTTTTCTGTTTGAAATCAGCACCTATCATTTCCGCACGTTTCTTCATATTTGTAAGCCCTATACCGTCGCTCCTTTCTATCGCCTGTTTCATATCAAACCCTACTCCATCATCTTTTAACTGTATGTGCAGCCCCTGTGTGTAATTAAAAACGATACTGATATTTTTACACCCGGAATGTTTTAAACTGTTTTGCAGGAACTCCTGAATAATGCGCAAGATAAAATTTTTAATGGAGGCCGACATATCTAATTCGTCTCCATTAAACGTGCAGGTTGCAGTGCATTTGTGCAATGCATTAATACGGGCACATTGCTTCTTTACCAGCTCTTCCAGCTCACCCATATCGTCTGCTTTCTGCAGGCTTTTTGACAGGCTCCGTATGTCCGCCAACGAATTATTTATTATTTCGCCAATGGTTGTAGATTGCTCCTGTATTTCGGGTGTATCACTAGTGGCTTTCAACTGATCTGTGTAGTAGTGTGCCAATACCAATTGCTGACCGATATTATCGTGCAATTCCCTGCCAATATCCTCCATTGTTTTCTCCTGTATTTCCAGCTTTATATGCAGCACTTCACGGGCATGCTCCTGTGCTATTTTGTGCTGTTCCTGCAGGTCAATAAGCTTCTTTTTATGATACTGAATAATAAACACGATGATCCCGCCTATGAATATGAGCAGGATAAGTGAAGCCAGTACTATAAAGATCTCGTATTCGGTTTGCCCCATATAAAACTAAAAGTAAACAATAAGTACATAGTACAGTTAAGGATGTATTCGAGGTAACTATATTTCATATACAACAAAGGGTAATTAACTGCCAATGTATTTCGGAGGCCATAGTAAGGGAAGCAACCTACATAGTATATGAACATGCCCAGACAAACCCAGAACATCATATTTTCTCTAAAAGTGAGAATAGCATCGGTAAATACAAGACGCATAAAAAAACACAAAAGCAATACCAGCATGACAAGATTAGCAACCGAATAAGAGAATGAATAAGAAGCTAATTGAGTCCCTATCAAGTATAGATTATCGATGGCCCAACTACACAAATAAATTATAGTGCAAACGAGCGGTAACCACTTATATTTCGTGCCCTTAAATGCTTTGTAAAAAAGCCAAAAACCAAATAGAAATTCGACAGGTATTTCAAAATAATTATAAAAATGGCTAGCAGTTACAAGCATGTTGTGTCTTCTTAAATACCCCCCCAGGTATTCTGCCAGTACAATGAACAAAAGATAAAAAGGAAAGACTGCCCAGTAGGTGTTTTTCAATTTCTTAAAATAGAAAAACCCTACAAGACAAGCCAGCAATTCAAAACACTTTAGTATGTTGAGCAGTATTAACAACGGCTGTTCCCTTATGGTTTTGAAGGTGCATCTGCAATATCCAGCATGTAGGCTCCTGTCAAAGGACCTAATGTAGCCCCGGTATACGGCGGCGGAATTAAGTCTCCATGATTTTTCATTAACAGGCTTGTGGCTGGCGTAATTGTACTGTACACTGTAGTAAGCGGAATAGGTATTCCTTCAGGAGTTGCATAATTCGGATCAAAATCCACGTTGTTAGTGCCATTGTTGTAAGTGGGCACCATCATTACAGTATGCATACCTGCGTATTGGGCTTCAGACATTGGCAGTCCCGGCGTACCCCAAAGTGTGCTGTCGGCGGCCGGGTATTCGCAGTAATAAAAACGAATGCCTAATAAACCGGTCACTGAGGCACATTTTGATTGAGTATCATTCTCTATTTGCGAGATGAATGATTTCAGATCGTTGATGCCGAACCAGATGCATCTTGAGTCGCTCGTGGCGTTTGGCTGGCGTAAATCAGTAAGTTGCTCGCTGGCGTTGATCACAGCCAGGTGGTTATCTGTATAATTTTTGATCAGTGTTTTAGCCAGGTTGGCATTCATTCCGTTTTCAGTTGTCATCGTTCACAATTTTATTGGGTTAAATAATTAAGTCTAAAATAAACTTTCAGTGTGAAATAAACAGGCGGGTATTGGCCTGTTCTTTTATTTGCTTATTAAGTTTTCGTAAACTCCTTAACAGTAAAGGGTTTCAGCGATTTCATTGTAAAAAAAATTATGTTGTTCTATGTCCTTTGTCTGTTGCAATTCTCCGTTGAAATACCGTTAAATAACGGTAGCAAAAAGCACTAAAAAACACTACATTAACATCTGTTTGTTAACAAGCGATGTAAGGTAATATATTTTGCACGCCGCACCATACCAAAGCGTATGGCTTTCTGATAGGGTCGATACATCGGGTTTATTGCTTAATTTAGCCTGATGAATCTTACTGCTCCGGCAACTATTGCCAATTACATAGGCGGATCATTGCAGGCCCCACTGAGCGGGCTATATTTAGATAATATTAACCCTGCTACGGGTGAGGTATACAGCCAGACACCTGATAGTGATATAAAGGATGTGGAAGAAGCTGTGGGCGCTGCGAAAGCTGCATTTCCGCTGTGGAGCACCACTCCTGCTGAAGAACGCTTCAGGATACTGAACAATATAGCCCAGCTAATAGATGATAACCTTGATGCACTGGCACTGGCAGAAACCAATGATAACGGCAAACCGCTATGGCTCAGTAAGCGTGTAGACATACCGAGAGCTTCGAGCAATTTCCGCTTCTTTGCGACGGGCATCATGCACTTCAGTACGGAGAGCCACCAGATGGAAGACAAAGCTATCAACTATACGATACGCCAGCCAATAGGTGTGGTAGGCTGTATTTCTCCATGGAATTTGCCATTGTACCTGTTTACCTGGAAAATAGCACCGGCGTTGGCAGCAGGCAACTGCGTAATAGCTAAGCCAAGTGAAGTAACACCAATGACCGCTTACCTGCTGAGCATCATCTGCAAAGAGGCGGGCCTGCCTGCAGGCGTGCTGAATATATTGCATGGCGGAGGGCCAAAATGCGGAGCAGCTATTGTAGCCCATCCGGATATTAAAGCGATCTCATTTACCGGCAGCACCCGCGCCGGGCGTGATATAGCCGCTACGGCGGCACCTATGTTCAAGAAAATATCGCTGGAACTGGGCGGCAAGAACCCGAATATCATTTTTGCCGACTGTGACTGGGACAAAATGATGCGTACTACCATCCAATCATCATTCAGCAACCAGGGTCAGATATGCCTGTGCGGCAGCCGGGTGCTGGTGGAGGAAAGCATTTATGAAAAATTCAAGGCTGAGTTTATAACCAGGGTAAAAAAGCTGACCGTTGGCGATCCGCTGGATGACAACAGCAAGCAGGGTGCTATAGTGAGCAAGCTACATTACGATAAAGTGCTGAGCTGTATAGCCCTGGCCAAAGAAGAAGGCGGAAACGTACTTGCCGGCGGCCATATTGTAAACATGGACGGCAGATGTGCAAATGGGCTTTTTATAGCGCCAACCGTTATTGAAGGCCTTGGCCCTAACTGCAGGACGAATATGGAAGAAATATTCGGGCCAGTGGTGACGCTGCAATCGTTTAAGACAGAAGATGAGGCACTGCAACTGGCCAATACGAGCGATTATGGCCTGTCGGCCACCATATGGACGCAGGATGTGAGCCGGGCAAACCGGGTAGCGGGGAAAGTGCATAGTGGCATAATATGGGTGAACTGCTGGCTGCTGCGCGACCTGCGGACCCCGTTTGGCGGATTTAAGAACAGTGGCGTGGGCAGAGAAGGAGGCTGGGACGCATTACGCTTTTTTACAGAGCCAAAAAATGTGTGTATAGAGCTATGAACAAATAATTTCCTATATTTACAATAATAAATACCCAACTATTGGGACCTGTTATGCTGTCTTATAGTTTCGGTGTCTTATTTTACAAATAAACATTATAAAATTTTTAAAGTTAAAACAATGAAACGCATTCTATCCATTTGCATTTTGCTATTAGCGGTCACTACATCTCATTCATTTGCACAGAGCTATGGAGGAATAGTTTTAGATTCCAAAGCATCATTTTCAGCCCAGGTAACCAATTTTGATGCTTTTGTAACCGCAGGTAACATCACGAGCGCAAACAAATCAATGGATACGCTGATGATGATGATGAATAAACAGGTAAGCTATACCCAGTATTATATGAACGACCGTACCGTTACGGGTAATCCGACGCTGGTGAGCGCAGCTAATACCAAGCTGACCAATAAAATGACGATCAAAAATAAAATACAGGGATACAAGAGCGCTCCTGCTGTAAATAAAACAAAGATCGATACAGAGTTGAGCAATTTTATAGCGATAATGGACTAATTGGGGCGTGTAAAATATTTGACAACTAACTTCATTATACTTCAGTCAGTAATCACTTTTTTAAAACACAAACAATGAAACGCATACTTCTAATTTGTACTGTACTATTGATATCTGCCGGTTCGCGCTCATTTGCACAGACCTACGGCATTACCTTAGATCCCAAAACTGCATTTACTGTCCAGGTAACTAATTTCGATGCATTCGTAGCAGCCGGCAACATCACCAGTGCCAATAAGTCTATGGATACAATGATGATGATGATGGATAAGCAGGTGGAATTTTCACGTCGCTACATGTATGACAATCATACCGGCGCTAATCCTACACTGCTGGCACCGGCAAGGAAGAAATATACTGACAAAATGAGCATCCAAAATAAAATAAAGGGTTACAGAAGCAACCCGACCTTGAATAAGACCAAGATAGATACGGAATGTGCTAATTTCCTCCCGATCTGGGATTAGTGCTTCCTGAACATATTTATTACGAACCCGGCTATTGCAGCCGGGTTTTTATTTTAAAGCGATTGCATTTCCAAAAAAGAAAAGCCCCGAGGAATCGGGGCCAGTATCTTAAGGTTTTGTGGAAACGCAACCAAGGTCTATGAAATTGACAGGGTCTAACAAGTAAATCGTAAGACAGGGTTTAAAAGGTACTATCCGGTAAAAAGATTGATAAGGTTTGTGGTATGAAGTAAATATCACCCCATTACTTATATAGACGTAACCCACAGAACAAATGTTAGTAAGGCCTAAAAATATTTTTTTACTGCAATTGAGTTTACAAATACAGGCGCTCTTCTTACATTTACAAATAACACTAGTTAATCAGGATAAAGTATGTTGGTAAAAGTATTCGGCAGCGCGGTATATGGAGTAGAAGCATTGACAATAACCATAGAGGTGGACCTGGCACAGGGAACTACGGGCTATTTTATAGTAGGCCTGCCGGATAATGCAGTAAAAGAAAGCATAGAACGAATACTGTCTGCAATAAAGAATACCGGCTTTGAACGCCCCCGCACCAAAGTTGTGGTGAACATGGCCCCTGCGGACATAAAAAAAGCAGGGTCTGCCTATGATCTGCCGATAGCCATAGGTATGCTGGCTGCTACCGGCCAAATACCGGCTGAAGAACTGAACCAATACATAATAATGGGCGAGCTGTCGCTGGACGGCTCTGTGCAACCGGTAAAGGGCGCCCTGCCAATAGCCATACAGGCACGCACCGAAAAATATAAAGGGCTTATAGTACCGAAAGCGAATGCACGCGAAGCAGGCATGGTGAACAACCTTGACGTATATGGCGTGGAAAGCATTGCAGAAGTGATCGGCTTCTTCAACAAAACGCAAACGCTGAAGCCAACTGTAGTCAATACCCGCGAAGAATTCTTTGATGCACAAAGCAGCTTTGATATAGACTTCAATGATGTGAAGGGCCAGGAAAATGTGAAGCGCGCACTGGAGATAGCAGCAGCAGGCGGCCATAATGCTATACTGATAGGCCCGCCAGGTGCAGGCAAAACCATGCTGGCGAAAAGGCTGCCCACCATACTGCCTCCACTGAGCCTTCATGAAGCGCTGGAGACGACCAAGATACACTCTGTGGCAGGCAAGCTACCTGTGAATACATCACTAATCGCGCAGCGGCCATTCAGAAGCCCGCACCACACCATTTCAGATGCCGCATTAGTAGGCGGAGGTGGTATACCACAGCCCGGAGAAATATCGCTGGCGCATAATGGTGTATTGTTTCTTGATGAACTTCCTGAATTCAAGCGCTCCGCGCTGGAAGTCATGCGGCAGCCAATGGAGGAAAGGAAAGTAGCCATATCGCGTGCGAAAATGAGTATAGAATTTCCGGCCAGCTTTATGCTGATCGCATCTATGAACCCATGCCCCTGCGGATACTTCAATCATCCCGAAAAAGAGTGTACCTGCTCACCTATGATGGTGCAGAAATACCTGAACAAAATAAGCGGTCCCCTACTGGACCGTATAGACCTGCACGTTGAAGTGACACCTGTACCGTTCAGCGAACTGTCATCTGAAAAGATGACGGAACCAAGCGGGGATGTGCGGGAACGTGTGCTGAAAGCACGGGATATACAAGCAAAACGGTTTGAAGGAAAAGACGGTGTATACTGCAATGCCCAGATGGGCAGCAAGCTGCTGAAAGAAATATGCGTGATCAATAATGTAGGACAGAATTTACTAAAGACCGCAATGGATCGCCTGAACCTTTCAGCCCGTGCGTACGACCGCATACTGAAAGTGAGCCGCACAATAGCCGACCTTGCAGATAGTGAAGAAATAAGGCCGGAACATCTTGCGGAAGCTATACAATACCGTAGCCTGGATAGAGAGGGATGGGCTGGATAATGCTCAAAAAAATCTATTATTAAATGAACAGTGATTTCCTTGAATACATTAAGCAGTTCCGTTTTCTTTCATTAGAAGACCTCAAGCTTATATATTCAATGGTCAGGATAAAAAAGGCAGCAGCCGGAGAACGGATCGTAAGTGAGGGAGAAGTATTTTATCATTCAGTAATTATCCTAAAAGGTTTGCTTCGTAATTATGTAATTATGTCGAACGGTGAAGAACGAACCGTGTACCTTGCCTACGAAGGAATGCAGAATGCATGCCCTGAATCAATTTTTGAGGACAAGCCTGCAACTGCTACCATAGAGGCATTAGAGCCTTGCCTGTTGCTTTATTTAGACACAAGAAAACTCGATAAATTAGCCAGGAACAGGGCCGTTTTATTAAGGTTTAAAATAAGCATGATGGAAAAAGGCCTTATGGACGTCGTAAACAGGGTAAAATTCTTGACGGATTTCACCCCGGAAGAACGGTTCCTGAATTTGAGAGACAACCATCCTCAGCTAATCCAGCGAGTTTCCCAGATACATCTCGCATCTTATATCGGAATAACCCCCGTATCGCTTTCAAGGATCAAAGCGAGGTTAACGAAATAATGCAAGTAACGTTTAATGATTTACGAAATTATCTTAAGATAATTTTCATTGAAGTAAAAGGCTGTTTCTTTACCGTATAATTTAATCCCTTATTAAAACCGTATGAAGCTGATCGATATCGGTATTATTGATACCGATGAGGCATTAATTGCATTTCAGAAAAGGTTTTTGGTTTATCAGGGTACTTTCATGAGTGTGGGGGGTATTCTGTGGGGGACCCTATGTGTTGCTGCTAAAGTGTTTCCCCCTTCAATAATTCCATATGGATATGCTATACTGACTGCGCTCAATTTTTGGTTATTTTATAAGACCAAGAGATTTGCAATTGTGCGACATGTGCAAACTTTTATCAGCCTGTTGCTCCCTTTTATATTCCAATGGTGGTTAGCCGGTTTCGAGCAGTCAGGCGCTGTAATGCTCTGGTCTATACTTGCCCTGGCTTCCTCTGCAACATATCTTGACGCCAAATCAAGCATTTTCTGGCTCATAGCTTTCATCCTGTTGACGTTACTTTCCTACTATACGGACGACTATTTCAGATTGCATTTTAACAATAATTGGCCTGCAAATCTTACGCGAATATTTTTATTGCTGAATATCATTGTTAATGGCGCAATTATCTTTCTGCTTTTTCTTTATTATGTGGAAGCACAAAAGAGTATTACAAGAGAGCTGATGAAAACCTATTCTAAGCTATTGGATTCAGAGAAACTGGCAGCATTGGGACAAGTGGCGGCAGGTGTTGCTCATGAGGTTAATACTCCATTAGGCGCCATTAAATCTTCTGCAGAGGAATCATCGATTGCATTTTTTGAGATTATCCAAAAACTGCCGATTGTACTAGCTACAATGACTAATGAAGAAAAAGACATTTTTGTTGAATTTGTGACCACTGCCAGCCCGAATATTGTAACTCTTACTACTATAGAAGAACGGGAAAAGAAGAAAGAATTAAGGAGCGCACTGGAAGGAGCTGGAATTGAAAATTCACGGTTCATAGCAGACCGATTGGTGCAGGTAGGGTTGTTTGAAATGACACCTTCACTAAAAAAGCTGGCAAGTCTAACGCAATTTGAAGATCTCATTATGATCACCTACAACCTGCTCAACCAGCAGAAAAACAATACAACCATTATTATGGCTGTTGATAAAGCTTCACGGATCGTAAAAGCTTTGAAGACTTATTTGCACACAACTGGTAGTGAAAAACCCGAACTTATTAATATCAAAGACAATATTGAAACTGTTTTGACTATTTATCATAATCGATTAAAACAGGGAATAAAAATTATAAAGCAATATGAAGAAGTCCCGGACGTAAGTGTATTCCCGGACCAGATGAACCAGGTATGGACCAACCTGATCATTAATGCCGTGCAGGCAATGGGCAATAAGGGCACACTCACAATAGGTATCAGGCAGGAAGACAATTGCGCTGTGGTGAGTATCAAAGATACCGGTACAGGCATACCCAAAGAAATTCAGGCAAGGATATTTGAGCCATTTTTTACCACTAAGGTTTCGGGGGAAGGAACCGGACTGGGTTTAGATATTATAAAGCGAATATTGACGAAGCATTCCGCAAAAATTTTATTTGAATCTGAAGAAGGTGTTGGTACAACCTTTTATATTAAAATCCCATTTAATGCAGCGTTATGAAAAAAATGTTGAATATAGTCTGTGTAGACGATGAAAAAATGGTGCTTGATAGTCTTAATTCGCAGCTGACAAGAAATTTCGGCAATAATTATAACTATGAATTTGCTGAATCAGGAGAAGAAGCACTTGAAATAATTGAAGAGTTGCAACAGCAAAATGATGAGGTAATCTACGTAGTTATTTCTGATTGGCTGATGCCCGGAATGAAGGGAGACGAACTACTTGCAAAGGTGCGCAGCAGAGTGAATAATGTGAAAACAATATTACTTACCGGCCATATAGACAGCAAGGCGGTGCAGAATATTGAACAAGGAGTAAAAGGTATTAAATGTATTTATAAGCCGTGGAGTGAGGCCGTACTTGTAAAACTAATTAAAGATTAGATGGCAAAAAACGGAGTTATAATGTGTATTGACGATGAACGCGTAGTTCTGAATGGGCTCCAGGCACAGCTGGGCCGTGACTTCGGTGCGCAATATTCAATAGAACTTGCAGAGAGTGGGGAAGAAGCACTTGATCTGATCAATGAATTGCGGGAAGAAGGAAATGATATTCTTGTTGTAATATCTGACCAGGTAATGCCCGGCATAAAAGGACATGAATTACTGAAACGGGTACATGAGGTTACACCAGCAACTTATACTGTGCTGCTCACCGGGCATTCTGACATAGAGGCTGTTACAGAGGCCGTTAACCATGCTAACCTGTACAGGTATATTGCAAAGCCATGGGAGGGAAATGACCTGATACTTACCGTAAAGGAAGCCATAAAAGGTTTTTACCAGGGCCAACAGTTAGAACAACAAAACGAACTACTTGACCGGCACAATAAAGAGCTGGAACTACTGGTAGCAGACAGAACAAAACAACTCCAGGCAGAAAAAAGGAAGAGTGATCAATTGCTCCTTAATGTGCTACCCGACGAAATTGCAGCTGAATTGAAAGAAAAAGGAGAGGCAACACCCAGGCACTATGAGATGGTGACCATACTTTTTACCGATTTCCAGGAGTTTACCAAGTTAGCTGCAGAGGCATCGCCACAGGAATTGATACATACACTTAACGAATGCTATTCGGCATTTGACGACATTATTGACAGGCACAATATTGAAAAAATAAAGACCATTGGAGATGCCTACATGTGTGCAGGAGGGTTGCCTGGTGAAAATACGACCAATGCCGTTGACATGGTCGATGCTGCCTGTGAAATTATGCAATGGGTAACCGGTTGGAATTTGGATCGTGTTGCAAAGGGGTTAAATAGCTGGGATCTCCGTATTGGTATTCACACCGGTAAACTGATCGCGGGTGTGATCGGTAAAAAGAAATTTGCGTATGATGTCTGGGGCGATGCTGTAAATATTGCTGCGCGAATGGAATCAAGCGGTGAGATCGGGAAAGTAAACATATCAAAAGCCACTTATGAATACGTGAAAGATAAATATCAGTGCACTTATCGCGGCAAGATACAGGCTAAGGGGAAAGGGGAAGTAGATATGTACTTTGTATCCTAAAAGGTATAGTAAGCTCGATGAATTAAACAGGAGGGAACATTGTTCTATGATCACACCCCGGTAGGTACAACTATCGAAATAAAACAACAATAGAATATCAAATACACTTCTGCACCAACGTCAAATAATTGCGCGACTCAGCATTGAATTTTATTACCACTACTGCATAAGCGAGTATGACTGATAATACAGAAAAGCCAGCTACGAGGTAGTAGCCACTGGCAATTGACTCATAGGTGCAGAATAACTGTAGCGCGCACATGAATATCAATGCAATAATGTCGGTATAGAAAGGTCTGATGAAAATATTCAGCCTGGTAGTATCCTGATATTCTCTGAATTTTCCGTGAACGATGGGTGGCAAGTTCATTTTAGTCCGCTTGACGGGACCAGTGCTTTTACTCAGAATAAACCGGTCATCACTTATTTTCATATCAAACTTAGACCGCACGATCGGAGCACCCCCGGCAGGATTTGGGATCTGAACATGAGCATTACTTTTGAAATTCTGTACGATAATATTCATGTCCAGGTCGGACTTGTAGCTTTTAAAAACGAAAGGGGTCAGGTTCATTGTTCTTCTACACAGTTGATCAACAGCGATGCACACAGGCTTTTGCGCGGCAAACATAAATTGAAAATTGTTCGTGGCAATCAGCCATTCTCATTAATAAATCTGTATGGCGTATAGTACTGCCAGCCAGCATTTTTCTTATTATCATTTCCACTGATTATTGAGTAAATAACATGCTTGACAATACTTTTTTGAAAATAATTTGGTAAAACTAGAAATATAGTTTTACCTTTGAACTATAAACATAGTTTTAGATGAGGTCGTTAACACGAGCGGAAGAACAGGTAATGAAAGTGCTCTGGAAAATGGAGCACGGGCTACTGATGGAAGTAGTAGATGGTATGCCAGCGCCACAGCCACATAAGAATACAATAGCCACAATACTGAAGACACTGGTGGACAAAGAATTTGTGCGAATAGAACATGAAGGCCGGATACACAGGTATTATCCTGTAGTATCAAAAGACGAATACTCTAAAGGGACACTGACGAATGTGGCTAAAGGATATTTTGAAGGATCGTTCAGCAATGTTGTGTCGTTCCTTGTTGATGAAAAGAAATTATCGGTAAAAGACCTGGAACTGCTGCTGAAGCAATTAAAGAAAAAATAAAAAACTGCCGTATGAATACTATTGTACTGTTCTTACTGAAAAGCATAGCCGTAAGCGGCATACTGACCACATGGTATTGGCTGGCACTGCGAGATAAATGGCTGCATAATTATAACCGTTTCTTTCTGCTGTTTACGTTGTACGCAAGCTTACAGTTGCCGCTATTAAATATTCAGTTGTTCACAGTTAATAAGGCGGCTTCGCCATTACTATCGTCAGCCAACACATTGCTACATACGGTCATAGATGACGGAGGCAATACGCAACAGGCAATCGTTCAAGCAGCTACAACACGTATTGATTGGGAGTTTGTTGTCACAGCAATTGCCATGACGATAAGCGCTGTGCTGCTGGCCATCTTACTTATCCGGATAGTAATGATTGTCAATCTGCGCAGGAAGTACACGCGCACTATCGAGGACGGCGTAGAACTGGTACACACGGATCTGTCGAAAGCGCCATTCTCGTTCATGTCATCGCTTTTCTGGAGAGATGATATATCGCCTGACTCAGAAAACGGTAGGTTGATATTACTGCATGAGCTTACGCACATCAGGCAAAAGCATACTTATGACAAGCTTGCCTGCCAGGTGCTTACCTGTATCTTCTGGATGAATCCATTCTACTGGCTGATACAAAAAGAGCTGAGCATGGTGCATGAGTTTATAGCTGATGATGCTGCATTACTGAAAGACCCACATCTACAACATGCGGATTCAGCCACAGAGGCCTTCGCGAGAATGCTGCTACAAACCCATAACCACGGATCATACATCACCCCTGAACACCAATTCTTTTCTTCACCAGTAAAAAGACGATTAACTATGCTACAAACAAACAAGAGTACGAGCTATTCGCGCCTGAGACGCCTGGGTGTGCTGCCATTAGTTGCGGGCAGTATCCTTCTGTTTTCCTTCGGTATGCGCGGGGAGCGGAAACCTGTTGCCGAAAAAGCAGACAAAAAGATAGTGCTGGTAGTAGATGCCGGACACGGAGGTATGGATCACGGGACCACGTCAGGTTTTTTAGAGGAAAAAGATCTGAACCTGAAAGTATGCAAACGCATCGGTGAGCTGGCACCGGAATACAATGTGGAGGTACACCAGGTAAGGGATAAGGATGAATATGTAAGCCTTGCTGACAGGGTGAAGATATCGGACAATTTACATCCCGATTATTTTATTTCAATTCACGTGAATAATGGGCACGGCAAGAATGCAGACACAGGAACATTTGAGATAGCAATAAACGCCAGGAACAATAAAGCTGCAGAAAGCAGGAAGCTGGCCGATGCGGTATACAGGAATATATTAAGGCCGGGATGGGAACAGGGCTTAGCTACAGCAGAAAAAAGCTTGTTTGTATTGCGTGATAATAAAGCACCTGCCATATTAATAGAATTGGGCGACATAAAGAACAAGACCCAAATGGCCCAGCTAAACGATAACACGAAACTTGATGAACTATGTGATGCTATACTGAAGGGTGTGGTAGAGGCACATAAGAGCTAATACTTTTTAGCAGGAGTAGCTTTGTCTACTCCTGCTAACATTTTGATACATTAATGCTCTTCCTTCAGGGCATGTTCGATAGCCTTACTGGGTATTACCCAAAGAACAGAAACCGTTGCAAATAAAGCAGCAGAAACAATAGGATGTACAAATAACGCAATTGGTATAGACGCTGTGTACAGTATTGTTGAAACAAATGCTTTTCTATTGCCATTTGCGAGTGCCCGGGTAAGTGATGTTTCGCTTTTATAGGTTTTGCGTATAGCCTGGCTTAGTATAGTGAAAGACAACCCGCAGACCAACAACAGGGTACCATATACCGCGACGGCAATTCGGTCAAAATTAGTTTCACCCATCCATCCGGTAGCGAACGGCACTAGGGACAACCAGAAAAGCAGGTGCATATTGCTCCACATAATGCCTGCATTTATCCTGCGCACAGTGTGCATCATATGGTGATGATTGTTCCAGTATATAGCTATGAATACAAAACTGAGCAGGTAACATAGAAATTTAGGTAGCAGCGGATGAATATACGCCCAGGTGGTACCACCCGGTATTTTCAGCTCCAGTATCATGATGGTGATGATGATCGCAAACACACCGTCGCTGAATGCTTCCAGCCTTGATTTATTCATAATTCAACACTTGTGTATATGACAAACATAAGCATTATGGCTGAATCCTTCTTATTCACTAATTTTACGGCTTACAATTATTTATGCACTCACTCGTCATTTTCGCTTCAGGGGCAGGCAGCAATGCAGCAGCCATTATAGACTACTTCAAAAAGAACGGCAAGGCGCGTGTGTCGCTGATAGTGAGTAATAAGGCAGAAGCGGGAGTGCTTGACATTGCCCGGCGGGAAGAGATCCCTTTCCTAATTATCAATAAAAAGACCTTTGCGGAAACACTGCTTATTGAGCAGATCAATGATTGCAAGCCATCACTTATAGTACTTGCCGGCTTCCTGTGGAAGATACCTGAAACACTGGTCCATGCATTTCCCGGTAAGATCATTAACATACACCCTGCTCTGCTGCCCAACTACGGGGGCAAGGGTATGTACGGACATCATGTACACGATGCGGTTATTGCGGCAAAAGACCAGGAAAGCGGTATTACCATACACTATGTGAATGAGCACTATGACGAGGGTAATACCATACTGCAGGCAAGATGCAAAATAGCTGAAAATGATACTCCAGCCGATCTTGCGAAGAACATCCACAAGTTGGAGCATTTTTACTTTCCCAGAGCTATTGAGTTTTTGCTGGGTGATCGATAAAGAACCAAATTAGTTTACCACAATAATATTAAACCCATTAGCATCATTCCTCGAATTTTTTCCTTGCTCTCTAAGTGTAATTGGATACGTCCCCAGAGCTTCTATCCTGATATGGAAAACGTATGTTGTGTCGAATGAAGAATAAACGACGACCTCAGCAGGGGTGGCAGAAACGCCAAAAGGTAAATTTTCCGGCGTCACAGTTGTAGACAAATAAGTGTATTTAAATGAGTCTGCAGATACGTGCATACTTAT
>Ga0209023_10002518_pt1 | contig 22789 bp, 17 predicted proteins | sample LakOneMetagenome_FD_187468 | JGI IMG/M metagenome (GOLD analysis project Ga0209023, IMG submission 187468) | Freshwater and sediment microbial communities from Lake Erie, Canada (SPAdes) (version 2) | ecosystem: Environmental > Aquatic > Freshwater > Lentic | place: Lake Erie, Canada...
CAAGGCGCAAGTCCTTTGCACCATACAGCATTGCCATCAACATGAACATTCTCCTTTGAAGAGAAGTGTATCGCCCGCCCGAATTCCGAACTGCTGACGCGTCCGATTCGGGCTACATTTGTGCCATGAAAACACCACATCCACTTTTCGACCTAAGCAGCAAACGCGCGCTCGTTACCGGTTCATCACAAGGTATTGGCCTTGCGCTGGCGCAGGCGCTCGCAAGTGCCGGGGCTCATGTCATCATCAACGGACGCGACCGCGCGAAGTGCGAGCGCGTTGCGAATGAATTTGTCGCCCGCGGCGAAACCGCATCGGTGCGGGTGTTTGACGTGACCGATCATGCGGCAACGCAAGCAAACATCGACGCCATCGAGCAAGAGATCGGAGCGATCGACATATTGGTGAACAACACGGGTATCCAGATCCGCAACGCGTTTTCAGAGTTTCCGCTCGCGGATTTTCAGCGTCTGATCGATACCAATCTCACCAGCGCATTCGCGGTAAGTCAGGCGGTTGTACGCCATATGTTGCCAAGAGGCCGGGGCAAGATCATCAACGTGTGTTCCGTGAATGCAGAGCTGGGACGCGCGAGTATCGTGCCCTACACCGCGTCAAAAGGCGCACTCAAGATGCTCACCAAGGGCATGTGCGTCGAACTCGCGAAACACGGTATCCAGGTGAACGGACTGGGGCCGGGGTATTTCGACACCGAGCTCACGCAGGCGCTGGTGCAGAACGCGGAGTTCACGAACTGGCTCAAACAACGAACTCCGGCGGGTCGCTGGGGCAACGTCGACGAGCTGAAGGGCGCAATCATCTTTCTCGCCGCACCCGCAAGCGACTTCGTCAACGGACACATCGTGTATGTGGATGGCGGGATGACGGCGGGGGTTTAGCGATCGCTGTCACTCTGAGCGGCACCCCGTTTGAAGGCGCCAGAGCGGATCATGCCAAACGGTTACAGGTACATTTAGCAAAAGTTCTTCAACCTCAAGTTCGACTCATGGTTATGTTTGATCGATGGATGCGGTGGTCATCTGGTGCCATTTTTTCTCTTGCGCTCGCAACGGCTTCGGCGCAGGGCTATGTGCATTTCAAACACAGCGGTGGCACGCCCTTTCCGGCGGCCTTGGTGGCAGCCCAGCCGGAAGTACAGGTGCGTGAGCTGACGGCTGCGGGTTCGCTGGAAAAGGTCCCGCAGTGGGCTGATCAGGCGAGCAAGGGAATCGCGGCCGCGCTCAACGGCGTTCTCGCGGGTCGGAGCGATCTCACGACGGTCGCCATGCCAAAGTTGACCGATGCTGAACAGGATTCGCTCGAAGATTTTCTGGCGACTTATTGGGTTGTAGGCCAGAACGCGCACCTGATGATGCAGTTCGGTGGTTCCGCCTGGGCGCACAAGCGCAACAAATTCGACTACACGCTCGGGGAGGGGCTACCGTGGCTACGTGAGAAAACCGGCGCCGACGCGGTCGTTATCGCGCTCGGCGACGACATCGTTTCCTCCGGGGGCCGGATGGCCATGACGGTACTCGCTGCGGCGGCGGGTGTCGGACTGCCCACTGGGCGTTCAATCATTCTGTTTGGCGTGGTTAATCTGCACAACGGTGACATTGCCTGGCTCCACTACGACCAGAGCGGCGTGCGTGACCTCAAGAATGCGGAATCGGCGAAAGTCATGACGGAGGCCGTGTTCAAGACTCTGCCTGAGGGTGGCAAACCGGTCAAAGGAAAGTAGTCGCCCGGCATGGTGCGAGAGAACGCACTGTGGCGCGGCGTGCGCCCGACCTTGCTGCTGGCTTGCGCGCGCGCCTTTGCGCTGGCGCTCGCGTGCGGTGGCGCGGCCGCGTCGTCGGGCTTAGCGCATGCGATCGACCCTTTCTCAAAGGCTCCTACCGCTGCCGATCTGGCGCCGGAAGAGGACCGCCTCTGGGGTGAATCGCGTGACGCAACTATTGCATTTCGCCGTCGCGGTCTGCTGTTCGATCAGGCGGCCTACACGGCACGACTGAACGTCATTATGCGGGCGCTATATCCGGAGTTTGGTGACACCATTAACGTTCGCATCCTGCGCGACATTGTGCCCAATGCAATGACGTTTCCGAATGGCGATGTCTATTTCAGCCTCGGTTTGCTCGGGCGCCTCGAAAACGAGGCGCAAATCGCAATGGTGCTCGCGCATGAAGGCGCGCACTTCGTGCACCGCCACGCTTTCCAGGACCGTAACGCCCGCCTGACGACGGGAACACTGGTGCAGATCGTTGGCTTCGCAGGAGGTGCGGTTGGCACGCTGGGCGCTCTCGGCGGTGTCTTGGGCGGCAGGATTGCGTTGATTGGTGGCGTTGCCGGTCATAGCCGCGACATGGAGCGCGAGGCGGACCGTATTGGACTTGAACGTGTACTGAAGCTTGGCTACGGCAAAGTTGATGCGACGCGCACGTTCGAAGTGTTGCGCGACTACGCGAAGACGGACGAGAACGCGAATGGCGGCTACTTCTTCGCCTCGCATCCGAGGCTTGAGGAACGAATCGAGAGCATTGGCGCATTGCCAGGGACGGATGCGACAACGGCGCAAGCTGATCCAGCTTTCGCCGCAATGCAACATGCGCTGCAGTTGCAATGGTTGCCGCAGGAGCTTGGCGCCGGGCGGTACAAGGCATTGGTGGTGGCGCTGGAGGACGACGCGCGTCGTGCCCGCATGCCAGCGCAGGCCGACTATTACCTCAGCGAAGCCTACCGTCTGCGCGGCGATGCCGGCGACGTCGAACGTGCCGCCGACTGGCTTGCTCGAGCCTACAAGCGGACGCCCGACTACCCGCCGTTGTTGCGGTCGGCCGGTCTGACGGCGATGAAGGCCGGGCAACGCAGTGATGCGAGGACTTTTTTTTCGATGTACCTGACGCGTCTGCCTGAGGCCCCGGACCGCGGGTTCATCGAAAGTTACCTGAAACAGCTTGCAGAAGAGGAAACCAACAAATGAGTATTCGCTCAATTATTCTGGCACTTGCGGTGCTCGCGCTGTCCGGTTGCGCCGGGTGGACACGGCTGGATGCCGGGCCGTTGACGCACGCTGGCGTGACCATCGTGGCGCCAACCGACTGGGTCCACCTGAATGCCAAGAAAGAGGGCATTTTGATTACCCGCGACGGCGCGATGATCCAGAGTATTCAGGCTGACTTCATCGAAGGTGAAAAAATTTTCCCGAAGACAAAGCAAGTATTCTCGAAAGGCATTCCACCGCAGGATCTGGCGCAACGTGTGGTGGGTGAGATGCGGCAGATGCCCGGCATGTCGGGGCTGGAGGTCAAGCAGGTCGATCCGGTCACGGTTGCCGGTCGCCCGGGTTTTCGTGCGTTGACGGAGTGGAAAAACGAGCGTGGCGCGACCTATCAGCGCGTGATCGCAGGTGCCGAGGTCGACGGTGGCCTGTTTGTCGTTCAGTACCAGGCGCTCAGGAGGTATTTTTTCGCCCGCGATCTCGGCGAGTTCGAACGCATCCTGCAATCGGCGAAGCGCGGCTAGATCGCGAACCGGCACACGGCTGGCGCCGCTTCAGCCGCTGCCAGTCGGTCTCGTCGTCTCCATGGCATCTATGCGTGCGCGCCAGGCATCCGGAATAGCCAGCGACTTCTTCACGCGGCTGTCGGCGTAGACGTAAACCAGTTCCCCGTCGATCAAATGCTCATCACCGCGAAAGATGGCGATGGCAATGGTCATGCTGCTACGACCGAGCCTCGCACAGCGAACGCCGATGTCGAGCTCATCATCGAAACCTGCCGAGCCGTGATATTCGATCTGCGCCTTGCGCACGAACAGCTCCTGACCGGCTGCCTGTTGTCCGAGTGGATCGCGCAGACCGGTGGCGCGCCAGTATTCGGTAAAGGCAACGTCGAAATAGAGCAGGTAATTGCCGTTGAACACGACACGCTGCAGATCCACCTCTGCCCAGCGCACGCGCAGACGATGGAAAAAATTGAAGTCGGTTTTTTGAGTCATGCCCGAATGGTAGTCACCACTTGCCTCAGCTTGATTTGACAGTTAATCCAATTCATCAGCTTTTTACGAAAACGACCGCTGCTATGGGCTGGCCGCATGAGAATGTAGAAAGTCGACTTATCGGAAATTTGCGCTACAGTCCATATCTAGAAGGGACTGGAAAGAAAGAGCCATATCCATGCTGTCATCTACCCGCGGGCTTTCCGCATGCAGACAAAACGCGCGGAAACGGGTAAATTTCGGGCATTGTAAAAAAAGGTCAACAAAATTGACCTAAATACCCAATTCGTGCGACGCGGCCACCCCGCAACGCCTCAAAATCAAGGAGTGCCCCATGTCCCAAAGTCCGCTTCCTACGTCGTCATTGCCGGAGGCCGTACAACGGGCCATTGCGGACGTCGCCCTCGATGATCGCTTCACGCTGCCGTCCGGGCGCGTGTACATGAATGGCTCGCACGCGCTGCTGCGCCTGATGATGCTGCAGCGGCAAATCGACGAGCGGGCGGGCTTGAATACCGGCGGGTTCCTGTCGGGCTATCGCGGTTCGCCGTTGGGCGCAATCGACCAGAATGCGTGGAAGGCGAAAAAACATCTCGCCAAATCGCACATCACCTTCGTTCCGGGCGTCAATGAAGAACTCGCCGCGACCGCCGTTTGGGGCACGCAGCAACTGAATCTGTATCCGCAGGCGAAGTACGACGGCGTGTTCGCAATGTGGTACGGCAAAGGCCCCGGCGTTGATCGCTGCGGCGACGTGTTCAAGCACGCGAACCATGCGGGCACCAGCAAGCATGGCGGTGTACTGCTGATCGCGGGCGATGATCATGGCGCGAAAAGTTCCACGCTGCCGCATCAGTCCGATCACGAATTCATCAGCGCCGTGATTCCCGTTTTGTATCCGGCGGGCGTACAGGAGTATCTCGATCTCGGTGTTCATGGCTACGCGATGAGCCGCTATTCCGGCTGCTACGTTGGCATGAAGGCGGTGACCGATACGGTGGAGTCAACGGCAAGTGTGATTGTCGAGCCGGATCGCATCAAGCCGATCATTCCGGAAGATTTTCCGTTGCCCGAGGGCGGCGTAAATATCCGCTGGCCCCACACGCCGCTTGAGCAGGAAAAGCTCATGCACGATTACAAGATTTACATGGCGATTCACTACGCGCGGGTGAACAAGTTGAATCGCATCGTGATCGATTCGCCGCGTCCGCGCCTGGGCATCATGGCCGCAGGCAAGGCGTACCTCGATGTGAGGCAGGCGCTGGAAGACCTCGGCATTGACGATGAGCTGGCGCGCGCCATCGGCCTGCGCGTTTACAAGGTGGGCATGGTGTGGCCGCTGGAACCGGAAGGAGTGCATGAGTTTGCCTCGGGCCTCGAAGAAATTCTGGTCGTCGAGGAGAAGCGCCAGGTACTCGAATATCAGTTGAAAGAGCAGCTCTACAACTGGAAGGAGGACGTGCGTCCGCAAGTCGTCGGCAAGTTCGACGCCAAGGGCGAATGGGTGCGTCCACATGGTGACTGGCTGCTGCCTGCGCCGTCGGAGCTGACGCCAGCAATGATTGCGCGCGTGATCGCGGGGCGCATCGCCAAGTTCTATGTGAGCGACAGGGTCAAGCAGCGTGTTGACTGGATCAACGAGAAGGAACGCTCGCTCGCCAGGAACGTCATCACCATTGCACGCGCGCCGTACTTCTGCTCCGGCTGTCCGCACAACACAAGCACCAATGTGCCCGAAGGCTCACGCGCGGTGGCAGGCATCGGATGCCACTACATGGCCGTCTGGATGGATCGCGCGAGCACCTTCACGCAGATGGGTGGTGAGGGCGTGCCGTGGATCGGTCAATCGCCGTTCACCGACGAAAAGCACATTTTCGCAAACCTCGGTGACGGTACGTATTACCACTCCGGCCTGCTCGCAATTCGCGCAAGCGTGGCCGCGAAGGTGAACATCACTTACAAGATTTTGTACAACGATGCTGTCGCCATGACGGGCGGCCAGCCACATGACGGGCCGCTGTCACCGTTGACGATATTGAATCAGGTCATCGCCGAAGGGGTGAACAAAGTCTGTGTCATCACCGACGAGCCTGAGAAGTATGAGGGCGTCGCGCTGCCCGCCAATTGCCCCGTCTATCACCGCGAACGACTCGACGAAATCCAGCGTGAATTCCGCGATGCGCCGGGCTGTACGGTCATCGTGTATGACCAGACGTGTGCTGCAGAAAAACGCCGTCGTCGCAAGATCGGCAAGTTCCCGGACCCTGCAAAACGCGTCGTCATCAATGAAGCCGTCTGCGAAGGTTGCGGCGACTGTGGCGTCAAATCGAACTGCGTTTCGGTGATGCCGCTGGAGACAGAATTCGGTCGCAAGCGCACCATTGACCAGAGCAACTGCAACAAGGACTTCTCCTGCGTTAACGGCTTTTGCCCGAGCTTCGTCACGGTTGAAGGCGGCGCGCTCAAGAAGCCTGTGAAAGTGGGCGCCGTTGAGTTCGGCGACATTCCGGAACCAACCATTCCCGCGCTTAGCAAGCCATACAACATCCTCGCAACCGGCATCGGCGGCACCGGCGTGCTGACCGTCGGCCAGGTGCTTGGCATGGCGGCCTTCCTCGAAGGCAAGGGCATGACCATTCTCGACATGTCGGGTCTCGCGCAAAAGAACGGCTCGGTCATGAGCCACATCCGTATCGCGCCCACTCAGGACATGCTGCACGCCACGCGCGTGGCCGCAGGCGAAGCGCAACTCGTGCTCGGTTGCGACGTGCTCACGACAACCGCAGAAGATTCGCTTGCGAAGATGGCGGTTGGCGTGACCAAAGCGGTGATCAACTCAGCAGTTGTGATGCCCGCAACCTTCACGCACAGCGCCGACCTCAAGTTCCCGCTCGGCAGCATGGAGCGCGAAATTATCGAAGCCTGTGGCGCAGATTCGGCTTGGTTCATGGACGCCACAAAAGTCGCGACACGTCTCATGGGCGACTCCATCGCGACCAATCTGTTCGTGCTCGGCTACGCGTGGCAAAAGGGTCTGATCCCCCTGCTTGAAGCCACGATTTTGCGCGCTATTGAACTCAACGGTGCCGCAATCGAAATGAACAAGAACGCCTTCCTGTGGGGCCGTCGCGCCGCAGTCGATTTGAAGCGCGTCGAAGAAATCGCCACACCGAAAATCGCAGCGCCGGTGTCAATGAAAATCAGTGAATCGCTGGACGAAACTATCGAACGTCGCGTGAAATTCCTGACCGATTATCAGGACGACAAGTACGCAAAAACGTACAGTGACTTCGTCGCGTTTGTGCGTCAGGCGGAGATCGCAAAACTGCCGGGCAAGACGGCGCTCACGGAAGCAGTAGCCCGCTATTACTTCAAACTGCTCGCCGTGAAAGACGAATTCGAAGTCGCCCGCCTGCACAGCAACGGCGATTTCGAGAAGCGCATCGCCGGCCAGTTTGAAGGCGATTACAAACTCAACTTCCACCTCGCGCCGCCCCTGTTCGCGAAGAAAGATCCGGTCACCGGCGAACTCAGAAAGCGCCAGTACGGTCCGTGGATGATGAGCGCGTTCCGCTTCCTTGCGTCACGCAAAGGCCTGCGCGGCACTGCGCTCGACATCTTCAAGAACACCGACGAGCGCCGCATGGAGCAGCAGCTCAAAGTGGACTACCGTCACCTGATCGAGGAAGTCGTCGCCAAGCTTGCACCACACAATCATTCACTCGCCGTTCAACTTGCACAGATACCGGAAGACATTCGCGGATACGGGCATGTGAAAGAACGTCACTTCAAGGCGGCCAAGGCGAAAGAAGTCAAGCTCAAGGCCGATTTCGATGCGGCGAAGATGGTGATCGGGATTGCCAAGGCAGAATCGGTCAAGGCGGCATGATCGCCGGTTAGTTTGACCCGATGCTGATCAAAGGCAGCTGCCACTGCGGCAACATTTCGTACCAGCTCGACTGGACACCAGAGCCAGTCGAGATTCCGGCACGGGCGTGCACCTGTTCGTTCTGTGTGAAGCACGGTGGTGTATGGACCTCGTGCCCGACGGGTGCGCTTGAAGTCCTGTTCCGCGATCCGTCGCGCGTGTCGAAGTACACCTTTGGTACGAAGACTGCCGACTTTCACATTTGCACTGTTTGCGGCGCAGCGCCGGTAGTAACAAGCGACATCGACGGAAACACCTACGCCGTCGTTAGCGTAAATGCGATGGACGGCGTTGATCCCGCGATGCTGAAGCGCGGGTCAATCTCATTCGATGGCGAGGAGGCCGGTGCACGGCTGCAACGGCGCGCGAAGGGGTGGATTCCGCGCATAAGCTTTGTTACTGACGGTGAGGCAACGCACTAAGGCTTCATCGACCGTCGCACATGCTCCAGGTGTGCTCGCGCTGATTCGACGTCGCGACCGTATTCTTCGATATAGCGACGACGTTCATCGCTGTCCCATTCGGCCTCCGAAAAGGCGCTGAGCGGATAGCTGCGTGAGGTGTGCAGTCGCCCTTCGCGTCGCGCCATGAGTGCGCGATCGGGGTCCGCGTCAGGAATCAGCAGAAAGCCATCAACATCGCGCAACGTGAGCGGGAACGCGGGCTTTTCGTCAACCAGCAGCTTGCCGAAAAGGTTGAGCTTGAACTCTTGTGTGCCCTTCGCAATTTCATTGTTGAAGCTGATCAGTGCGAACGGTTGTCCCTTCGCGTCGTCGATGCGACCGGTGATGACATAGCGGCCGGGCCGCAGCACGTCCGCTTTCAGGTAGAAATTGAGTGAACCTGCTTCGAGCGCTTCGCGCACGCCACCGATCCACGTTGCTGGTGGATCGGGCGTGTAGAAGATGTCAAAGAACTTGAACCCGGTCTGGTCACCTACCTTGAGCGAGAGTTCGACACGGATCACGCCGAAGTGTCCCGCGAAGCCTTGCACCGACGGTGCGAGGCGCGCGCTCCAGATGCCGTCGCTGGCAGCGACGTCGCCCGCCGCGCCTTCGTCGTTGAAGGGTAGGGCGATACTGTTGCGTTGTGAAGGTTTGCCGTCTTTCGGAGGATCGAGCGCCACGGCGCGTGTGACCTGCAGCGGCAACGCTGACCCCGTGTCATCAACCGCAGTGACGGTAAACAACACGGTCTCCGCCCCCGCCGCGTAAATGCGCTCCTGCGACGAGATGATGCGTACGTTGGGCGCCGGCTTCTGGCCCGGATTGACGAGGCGTCCCTGCTCGACCACGGGCCGGTTGGGGTACATCTGGTCGGCATGCTCGCGAGCCGGGCGCGAATCGAACGGATACTTGGTGTGGTCCCGATAGTGATCGAGGACTTCGGCGGCGCGCGCGAGGCGCTGTGTCCACAGCGCCTCCTGCGCTTTCGGATCGCCGCTCGCCGCAGCGAGGGCAAGCGGATCCTGCTCTCCGCCGGGCGGCATCATGCCGGGATGCCGGGGCTGGATTTGCGCCCCGTCCATCGCGGTTGCCGTTACCGCTGGGGCAAAAGATGCGGGCGTGGATGCTGGCGGCTCCGGGAAAGCGAGCCGCTTCAGCGTGACGATCCCGCCGCCGATGCCCGCTGCTGCCACTAGCAGCAGTGCGGCCATCAGCCAGCGGCGGGATTTCGTTGTCCTGCCTTGAGCGTTGCCCGTGGCCCCGCTATTGGGCATTCGCCACCATATCGGCTACTGCGCGCGACACGATGCCGCCCCAGTTGCCGTTGGTGTAGTGGTTGTATGCCTCATTGTTGTCGCGGAACTGCACGTTGTGGTTGGTCCACTTCGCGCGGCCGCCTTCATTGGCAGCGGTGCCCATCGTCAGGTCGTTGCAGAACCAGTCCGACGCGTTGCAGTAGCTGCCGCCCGACGAGCCCGACACGCCACCACTGGAGTGATAGGCAATCGCCTCATCGTCCTGCCCCGGCAAGATGCCCGAGTAGAGCGTGCCCTTGGCGCCTGCGAACATGTAGAAGATCTTGCCGCGCGTCTGATTGTGGTCGTACATCGCACGTGAGGTGGAGGTCTTGAGATCGCTCACCAGCGGTTCCGATAGCGCCCAGCTTCCGGCGTCGGACAACTCAGACCCACCCGCAGCGCCGCCAGCAATGTCAACCCACTTGATGTTCCAGCCGGTCTGCGTACCCGCGCCCGATGCGCCGCAAACACCTGACGAATTCGGTGATGCGTTGCTGATGGTGCGTGACGAGCCGCCGTACATGGCCAGCGAATAACCGACCTGCAGGTTGCCCGCGCTGTGGGCGCCGACATAGCACCAGTTGGTGCCGGTGCAATAGCAGTCGAGTGCATTGCGTACGAGGTAATTCTGATTGGAGATGCTGTTGTAGCCGTCCCAGTTCACGGCCTTCTTGTTGACTCCAGCAGCGGTGCCCGCCGGGCCCCAGTACGTGAAATCGGCGTAGTTGCCGAGCTGGCCACCGCCGGTGCGGCCGTTGACCCAGAGCGAATAGTTGGTCGCATGCGCGAGTGCCGCGATGCCCAGTCCCACAGCCGCGACTGCCAGTGCAGCCTTACGCCAGGTAGATGCTTTGAACTTCATAAACTCTCCTCCCATTAGAGAACCGTGACGAGACAAAGTGATGTCGCCGCGCTCTTGTGAAGCACGACCATCGTTGCGGTATGGGAAAGTAATCATGCATGCGAAAGATGCGTGATGATTGATTGCCACGCCGGTTCACATCCCCCTCGGTGTGACCCGCGTGCTGTTTGCGAAACCGTGACGTTTCGCTGTCTCCCCCTACAAGCGGAGCGGACTATAACGCGCGTTCAAAACGAGTGTCAATTTCAAACGCGGTGCTATTTCTTTGCGCACGGGTCGGAGCACAACTCGGCGGCGTGCGCAATCTTGGCTGGCACGTATTGGCAGTTGTGAGGTCATCGCCTCGTCCGCGCGGTGGGACACGCCGCGCGAACACCAGCGTGGCACTCACCCTGACCGGACGGTGGTAATTCCTTTCCGTTGGCGAGGCTGAGTCACGGCGATTTGATGGAGGCGCTGTGGATGACTACGGTGTTTCGGCCCGATTCTTTGGCGCGGTACATCGCGCTGTCCGCTTGCTTGAGCAGGAGATCACGGCTGACGGGTTGACTCGTGAATAGCACAAGACCCAAGCTAGCGGAGCAGCGGTGCTCTACCATCCGCTCGTCAATACCAGCCGATGTGACGGCTATCTTGTAGGGCTCAGCCAGAAGCACACGAATTTTCTCGGCGATGCGAAACGCACGTGCGCGCGCCTCGGATCGCTCAATGCCGAGATGAGCAAGCATGACCACAAACTCATCACCACCAAAGCGCGCCACCGCATCCGATTCGCGCACAGTGGCGGTCAATCGACGACCAACCTCCTGCAATAGCAAATCGCCGGCCGCGTGTCCGTGCGAGTCATTGAGCGGCTTGAAGTTATCGAGATCGAGAAAGATCAACGCGCCGCATTGGCCCGTTCGTCGGCTTGTAGCCAGCGCATCCGACAGGCGTTCTTCCAAACGGCGGCGGTTTGCGAGCCCGGTCAGCGCGTCGAGCTGAGAAAGTGATTGCAGGCTCTGCTCGTCATAGCTTTTGGCGTACTCTTCGGCCCAGAAATTAAGTCCGATCGTGCAGACAATCGCGGTTATGTGAATTGCCCGGAACATACGCACGGTGGAAGCGTCGAGCAATAGCAGTTCGGAGGCGGGCGCAACACCCACAAATTCACAGTAAAGGAACAGCCCGAGGTTGACCGTGACGACGGTTGCGATCGTAAGCCACTGGCGTACGGGTACGATAGTGACGACAACGAGGGCAACCAGCACGAAGTAGTAGTGAACGTGCAGAAGCGAACCGCTGACCGTCCAGATCGTGAAGATCAATACTCCGGTGACTGCGGTGAAAAGTGTCCATCGTGCAGGCCCGGCGTGCCGCGCAAGATTCATCCACGGCACAGTGACGACTGCCAGCAAGAACGGCGCGTGGGTAAAGATCGCCTTGTGCAGGGCCGCACTCGGCGTAAGCGCATACAGCACGGCGAAGCAGACGAGCGTCATCGCCGTGAAGAGCGCCGCCACGTTGGTGTTGAAAACCTTTCGTTTCAGGGTCGCGTCATGCTCGTCATCGCAACCCCAATGCAGCCAGACGATTGGCCTTGGCATGGCATTCGATGTGCTCAAACCCACGATCTCAGATGCGACCATCGCATGGAGTTACGAGTGTCGACAAAGCGCACCTTATGAAGTGCACGCATGGCGAGCCATGTTGGCAATTGTCCTACGAATAGCATCGCAGTGCAGCTTCCCTGTTTCGCCAGTTTCATCGGACTCAACCCCGTAGATCGCTGATGACCTGTTGATTCGGCAGCCTATCACCTAATTAAGCTTCTTGTGACGACCCAGAAATCCATAAAGGGGGCCAGACCTCGCAAATTTGCCAGCGGGCGATGCAGCTGATGTCGATAAATCGTCAAAAACCTCGAACAAAACTAGCCTTTTCAACAAATGTTGATGTCATAAACACACCGGACCATGACGCGTGTATAGTCAGACAAATCCTGCATTTGCAGTGATCGTGGTGCGCGAAACAAGAGGTGCGGTGTTCGTGGTTGCAACGATCCTGATCGTAGATGACGAGCCTGTCAACCTTGAGCTGCTCACCCGGCTATTGCGCCCAACCTATCGCGTTCGGGCGGCGAACTCCGGTGCTAACGCATTGCGGGCGGCAGCCGCTGAGCCGCGGCCCGATCTCGTATTGCTGGACGTAATGATGCCAGAACTTGACGGCTATGCAGTGCTTAAGCAGCTGCAGACCAACCCGGCAACACACGGCATTCCCGTTGTCTTCCTGACTGCACTTGCGAACGCCGATGACGAAGAGCGTGGGCTGGGACTCGGTGCGGCTGACTACATCACTAAACCCATCAAACCAGCGGTGGTCCTTGCGCGCGTGCGAACCCAGCTGGATGCCGAACGTACGCGACGGACCTTGCGCGAGCACGCGAACCTTCTGGAAGCAGAAATCAAATCTAGGATGCTCGAAAACGATCTGACCCAATTGGTCAGCATCCGGGCGCTGGCCCACCTCGCAGAGACGCGCGATACGGACACCGGTAATCACATTCTTCGTACGCAAAATTATGTGCAGCAGCTCGCGCTTTTGTTACGTGACCATCCTCGCTTCCGCGAAACGCTGACGGATCGCTACGTTGATCTGCTGGTCCGCTCGGCGCCGTTGCACGATCTTGGCAAGGTCGCAATTCCCGACGCCATTCTTCAAAAACCGGGCCCGCTCAATGCCGAGGAATGGGAAATCATGAAAACCCACGCACGCCGCGGCTTCGACGCGATTGAGCTCGCTGAGCGGGACGCAGAAAAACCGGTGCAGTTTCTTGCGCTCGCCAAGGAAATAGCGCGCTGGCATCACGAAAAGTGGGATGGCTCGGGCTACCCCGATGGGCTATCAGGCGATGACATTCCGGTGTCCGCGAGGATGATGGCCGTTGCCGATGTATTTGACGGGCTCAGCATGGCACGTGTTTACAAACCGGCCCTTTCGATGGCCGAGGTCAATCGCCTCATGACTGAAGGCGTGGGCACTCACTTTGATCCGGATATGGCGACCGCATTGCTGTTGAATTTTGATGCGTTTGTTGCCATCGCAAATCGGCATTCGGACGCACAGGTGTTCAGTCACTGAGCGCTCCACGATGGAAAAAGAAAATCAAGTTGGCATGCCGGCGCCGCCCGGGGAGGGGCCGTCGCCGCTGGCAGCGGCTCTGGTTTACGCAGTGTTGGCAGCGCTGTGGATATTCTTTTCCGACCGGCTTGTGTCCGGCTGGTTTGACACGCCATCAGAGATCGCCCTCGCAAGCACCGTAAAGGGGTGGTTGTTCATCGCGGTTACCGCCATCATGCTTTACGCGCTTTTGCGGCGCAAGGCGACCGCATCAGGCGAGGAGTCCAACCTGCGTGGGGCGCGTCGTGTCAAGGTGCGGATCGCATTTGCAACAGGGGCCGTGGTCGCAGTTGTTGCGACGGTTATCGTGTTGACAATAGCACGCAACAAACAGACTGAACTAACACGGCTTGATGCGGTAGTCTCGCTCAAGAGTGCCGAAATCGGTTTGTGGGTTAAACAACGTATCGACTCCACAGCCTTAGTCGCCATAGGTGATCCAGCCGCAGGCCTGTACTCCCGCTGGGTGGTCCAGCGCGATGCGACCAGTCGCAAGAAATTGCTTGAGCGGCTGGAAAATCTGCGCGCGTTGAACAATTTTGACGGGATCACCCTGTTCAACGAAAAGGGCGACAGCGTCTGGGGCTCCCGCACTGATGCCACCCAAGCGTCCGCTGCCTATCGCGCGGAGGTGCTTGACACATTAGGTCAGGGGGCCCGTTACCTGACGCCATACGCCGACTCCCAAGGCCAGTTTCACCTTGACTTCGCCGCCCCGCTTCGCGGGAGCGCTGTCGAGGGTACAGCGATCGTGGTGTTCCACGTCGAACAGCGCAAATTCATTCCTCCGCAGCTGCAGGATTGGCCGGACACGGGCACGACTGGCGAAATTGAACTTCTTCGCAAGGACGGCAACGAAGTTGTGTTCCTGAATCTCGGGCGTGAGAAGCGAATTGCGGTCGGCCCGCCGGGCAGCCCCGGCCCTGCAGACTCGTTGTCGCTGGCCGTTCAGGCCGTGAGCTCGTCCATTGCGGCGAAGCACGTCTTTGATGGAGTGGACTACCGCGGCCAACGCGTGTTCGGCGCCGCGCGCACCGTCCCTGGAACGGACTGGTTTGTCATCGTCAAAATGGACCAAGCCGAGCTTCTGGATCGGTCGATGAGCGATATCTCGTGGATCATCCTTGCGGGCCTGCTGTCGCTTTTCGGCATCTCAAGTTCGATTTACCTGGCACAGAAGCGCAGCGAACTGGTTGTCGCCAACGCAACAGCGCGGGCCGATCAGGAGCGCCTTGGAGCCCTACGTTTGCTCTCTGCCATAGCCGACGGATCTAGCGATGCTATTTTCGCAAAGGACGATGCCGGTTACTACAACCTTTGGAACAAAGGGGCCGAACAGCTGACAGGTATGGTGGCGGCTGAGGTGGTGGGTCGCGATGACTCGGCCATATTCCCCGCAGACCAGATCGCGATGTTGCGACAGAACGACCAGAAAGTCATGCGAGACAATCGGGTGTTGACGTTTGAGGAAACGTTGTCAACGCCAGCAGGACTGCGCACATTTCTGGCTACCAAAGGTCCGTTGCATGACGAAGCTGCCCGAGTGTCAGGGCTCTTCGGCATTTCGCGCGACATCACGGAGCTCAAGCAGTCAGCGGTGATACTGGCTCGACTGAACCGGGCGCTGCGCTATATCAGCGAATGCACGCAGAGCATTGTGCATTCCACTGACGAGTCTTCATTGCTGCAGGCTGTTTGTCGGATCGCGGTGGAGTCCGGTGGATATCGCATGGCATGGATCGGCTATGCGCAACAGGATGTAGCGAAAACGGTGAGCGTTGCGGCGAAAGCGGGCTTTGAAGAGGGATACGTGTCGGCTGGACGCTTCTCGTGGGACGATAACCAGTATGGCCGTGGCCCCCTCGGTACCTGCATCCGCGAGCGTCGCGCGGTCTGGAATCGTGATTTCGACGATAGTCCGCTAATGACGCCGTGGCGTGACGAGGCGCTAAAGCGTGGTTATCGCGCTGCTATCGCTTTGCCGTTGCTGCCCGACGAAACCTCCTGTCTTGGCGCGCTCGTCATGTACTCGGCCGATCCAGATGCCTTCGACAGCGATGAAGTCCGTCTCTTGTTCGATCTCGCCAACGACCTGGCGTTTGGTATTCGTGCGCTGCGCGAAACGGCCTCCCGCCATATGGCCGAAGAAGCGCTTCGCGAAGAGGCGCTACGGCTGGCTGAATCGCAGCGTATCGCAGGCGTTGGCAGCTGGTCGTATGACTACACGAACAACGAGGTGGCGTGGTCCGATGAGACCTATGTGCTGTACGGTGTTCACCGCGATAGCTTCAACCCAAGTCTTGGGTCCTGCCTGCGCATGATTCACGCGGACGACCGCGAGCCTCTCAAAGCCTGGTTGAACACTCTATCTGCAGGCAACCCGGACGCCGATGAATTCAAGTTTCGAGTGATCCGTCCGGATGGCGACGAGCGGATACTCGTCGGGCGGGCAACCGTGGAAACAGACGCCTATCATCGCCCGCTTCGGGCGCGCGGTACGCAGCAAGACGTGACCGAGCGGGACCGCGCAGAGTCGATACGTCATGAACAGGAAGCGCGCTACCGTGACATGTTCGACGCTAACCCGAATCCTATGTGGGTGTTTGACCAGGAGACGCTCGCGTTTGTTACGGTGAACGATGCGGCTGTGCGCGCCTATGGCTACAGCCGGGCGGAATTTCTGGCGATGACGATTCTTGACATTCGGAGTCCGGAAACGATACCTGAGCTCACCAAGCATCTGGCGAGGCAGAATCAGGAGTTCGGCGATACGCACACGTGGGAACATCGGCGTAAGGACGGAAGTCCGTTTCTTGCGGAAATCACGTCGCACGCAATGATGTTCGGTGGCCGCGCATCTCGCGTTGTGCTCGCGCACGATGTGACGGTTAGGGTGCAGGCGGAGGCCGCCCTTGCCGAAAGCGAGCGCAATTTCCGCTCGATTGCGGAACATATGCCGGCCATGATTTACCGGGTCAGTCTCGAGCAGAACCGCACGATCACCTACCTGAGCCCGGCCGTGAAAGAGTTCGGGTACGATCCCGCCGAGTGGATGGGGCGGAGCTGGCAGCAGTGGGTAGAAGCCGTGCATCCCGACGACAGGCAGCGCGTGCTTCACGAACTCGCCGCCTGTGAACACCTGACCGGTGTGCGAACAACGGATTACCGCATGAAGGCGGGCGACGGTACTTGGCATGTGCTGCACAATGTGCTTGAAGTGTTCCGCGATGATGCTGACGTTGCGCTGCACGTGCAGGGGGTGGCCATCGATGTGACTGAGCGCATTGCCGCGGAGGCGCAGCTGCGTCAGCTGTCGCAGGCGATTGAGCAGAGCACCGAGAGCATGGTAATCACCAACACCGATGCCGAGATCGAGTATGTCAACTCGGCCTTCCTGAACGCTTCCGGCTACACGCGTGACGAAGTGATCGGCAGGAATCCACGCATCCTGAGCTCTGGCAAGACGCCGCGCGAAAGCTATCAAAGTATGTGGGCTGCACTGACGGCCGGAAAACCGTGGAAAGGCGAGCTCAGCAACAAGCGCAAGGATGGCAGTGAATACGTTGAATTCGCACATATTGCACCGGTGCGCGACCGCGATGGACGTATCAGCCATTACCTCGCCATCAAGGAAGACATCACGCAGAGGAAACAGCTGGCGGTGGAACTAGACCGCTACCGCAGCAATCTGGAACTGATGGTGGCAGAGCGTACCCGTCAATTGACCGAAGCGCAGGCGCAGGCCGAAGCCGCCAATCGCGCCAAGAGTGACTTTTTGGCCAACATGAGCCACGAAATCCGAACTCCAATGAACGCCATCGTCGGGCTGACATATCTCATCCGGCGTGATGCGCTGGTGCCGCAGCAACTCAGGCGCCTGGACCAGATCGATACTGCTTCGCGACATCTGCTTGCGATCATCAATGACATCCTGGATCTGTCAAAGATTGAGGCGGGCAAGATTTCTCTTGAACATTCGGACTTTCACCTGAGTTCGGTGCTCGACAACGTGCGCTCGGTTATCGCCGAGTCGGCCCGCGCCAAGGGAATCGCCATCGAGGTCGACAGCGACAGCGTCCCGCTCTGGCTGCGCGGCGATCCTACGCGCCTGCGCCAGGCCCTGCTCAACTACGCCGGCAACGCGGTGAAGTTCACCCCTGCCGGCACTATCTGGTTGCGTGCCAGGCTGATAAGCCAAAGCGATGGTGCCCTTATCGTGCGCTTCGAAGTTCAGGATACCGGTATTGGCATTGCAGCCGATGTGCTCGACAGGCTCTTTCAGCCCTTCGAGCAAGCCGAAAGCAGCACGTCCCGCAAGTTTGGTGGAACCGGTCTGGGGCTCGCCATCACGCGACGACTTTCCGCCATCATGGGAGGCGAAGCAGGCGCGTACAGTGAACCGGGTGGGGGTAGCACTTTCTGGTTCACTGCTCGAATGGAGCGGGGACATGGCGTTGTGCCAGCGAGCACGGACGTTGAAGTAGTCGGTGCAGAGCATGAGCTTCGTGCCAATTACTCCGGCGCACGTGTGCTGCTTGCAGAGGACAACGCGATCAATCGCGAAGTGGCGCTTGAGCTCTTGCACGCGACGGGACTCGAGGTTGAAACGGCGGGTAATGGGCGCGAGGCCGTTGAAAAGGTGCAGACTCAACGGTACGACCTCGTCCTGATGGATGTGCAGATGCCCGAAATGGGTGGCATTGAGGCGACACGGGCAATCCGCGCGCTTCCGCAGTTCGGAGCTGTACCCATTGTTGCGATGACAGCAAATGCGTTTGATGATGACCGCAGGGCATGCCTTGCAGCTGGCATGAATGATTTCGTTGCCAAGCCAGTCGATCCTGCAAATCTTTATCGCACGCTGCTGCGTTGGCTCCCTAAGCGCTCCGGAACCTCCGCTGCAATGCCTGCCGTGGCTGCCGTCGAATCGGAAGAGACGCCGGACGACAGCGAGACCATGTCTGTGCTTTCGCAGATTGCTGGCCTCGACCCGGCGCGCGGCATCAGTGTGCTGCGCGGGGACGCGAAGGCGTATGCGAGACTATTGCAGCGGCTAGTCGCTGATCACGTCGACGACAGCTCCCAATTGACGAACAAGATCACAGGTGGCCAGCACGACGCGGCCCGAGAAATCGTGCACACGCTGAAAGGGGCCGCGGCCACGCTTGGCGCGGTTCAACTGCAGGCGGCTGCTGCTGCGCTTGAAACGGCATTACGGGAGGGGCATCCAGAGGCCGAGTTGGGCGCGTTGTTGGTCGCTCTGGCGTCAGAGCTGGGCTCGCTGCGCAAAGGGCTCGATCGCCTGCCAGGAAAGGCGTTCAAGCAGACGGACAGGAGCGTGCCCGATCCGACCCGCACCCATACTGTATTGGTGGAGCTTGAACCGCTGTTGACGATCGACGACACTGAAGCTCAGGCGCTCTTTCTCGCGCATCAGGCGGTACTTGAAGCAACGCTTGGTCCAGTGGCAATAATGCTCGGCGAGCAGATTCAACGGTTTGACTATCCCGGAGCGCTGGCGACGCTGCGCGAAATCATCCAGGAAAACGCCGGGCCGGGGTCGTCAGCTGAGTCGCTCAAAGGTGATTTTGGGGCAAGCTGAAACACACGGCAAGCGCGGTTGCACGGACGGTTCAACAGCCGGAAATCTGGTTGTGATCAGCTGCGATGGCATGCACCGCGCGGTACGGACGCGAGCGCCCTGAGTTCGCCCAGCGCTGCGGTCCACTGTGCGGTGTAACGCGTAGGAATATCGACGTGGCGCGCACCCTCAACGAGCAGCCAGCGCTTCGGCTCGGGCGCTGCGGCGAAGAGTTTCTTTGCGATGTCGGTGGGGATGCGGTAGTCCGCGCTGCCATGCATGAATAGCGTTGGCATGCAGAGCTTGGGGGCCTTGGCGAGCGAATCGAAATACTGGGTTTGCACGACGCCAAGTGGAATCCATTTGTAGGACGTGAATTGCTGCATTTCGAGCACGCTGGTGAACGAACTTTCAATCACCAGACCGGCCGCGTCTTTCGCGGCGGACGTGTTGGCAAGCTCCATGGCGATCGCACCGCCGAGTGAATGGCCGTAGATGAATCGCTGTACATTCGGGGCGCGCGTCGCAAGCTCGGTCCACGCGACCTGTGCATCTTCGTACGCGGTCTGCTCGGACGGCAATTCGCCATCGCTCTTGCCGAAGCCGCGATAGTCGATGGCGAGCACCGAGAAACCTTCGTCATGCAGCTTCATGATGCGCGGCAGATTGGCTGAAATGCCATAGCCCGCGCCATGCAGGTACAACGCAGCGGGCGCATTGGCTTTGTCTTTCGCCGCCGGAATCCACCATGCGTGAAGTTTGCCCTGGCCGTTGCCCGCCTTGAGCCAAACGTCCTCGAACGCCGTCTGGTATTCCGCTGGGGTGCGGCTAGCGTCCTTGCTCGGACGAAAGATCACCTGCCGCTGAAAATCATCTACCGACGCGCAGGCGCCCAGCAATGCGGCCGCGAGAACCGCTGCGGCGAGCGTAGACAGGAGCGTGCGACGGGACATGCGTACAACTTGTGTGAAAAGCGGAATCTGGTTTGTGGCGATTGCCGTCGCAAAGTTCCCTGCGCGGGGACACGGCGTGTCCGCGCTGCGAATCGACGGACGATTAATTTCGACCCTACGAGCCCGACTTCACATCCATCTGGCTTTGCTGGTAGTTCTGGATTCCGACCCGCTCAATGAGCTGCAGTTGCGTTTCAAGCCAGTCGATGTGTTCTTCTTCGCTCTCCAGAATCTCGTTCAGCAGGTCGCGCGAGACGTAGTCCTGCACCTGTTCGCAGTGTGCAATGGCGGCCTTCAGATCGGGGTGCGCGATCATTTCGACCTTGAGATCGCAGCTCAGACACTCCTTTACGTCTTCGCCGATCAGAAGCTTGCCGAGGTCCTGCAGATTGGGCAGCCCGTCGAGAAACAGGATGCGTTCGATCAGTTTGTCGGCATGTTTCATCTCGTCGATTGACTCGTGCATTTCGTGCGCACCGAGCTTGTCGAGGCCCCAGTTCTTGAACATGCGGGCGTGCAGGAAATACTGGTTCACTGCGACCAGTTCGTTGTAGAGAATCTTGTTCAGGTGCTGGATGACCTGTGCGTCGCCCTTCATGAGCTGCTCCGGTTGGCGTGAATGATTTCAGTATGGCGCGAGGTGGGCGGCAAGTCAAAGCGCACGTTCTGCGTTGAGCGTCGGTAACTCGCGCCGCATCGTAAAAAAAATAGCAGCTTTTGCGAAAAAGAACCAATGAATAAGGGCTAACGGCCGTTTTTTTCGATAATCGACTTTAATCGAAAACGGCTGATTGCCCCTATGCAATAAGGCCTGCAAGAAAAAGCTGTACCGTCACGCCGCCTGCGCGTAGGACTCGCCGAGGGCCTCGTTGAGCACCGCTTTCGCGCAATCAGCGCACTTGCCACAACACGTAGCGACGCCAGTCTGGCACGCCAGATCGCTCATGTTGTTGACGCCTTCCATCACCGCCTGACGAATTGCCTTTTCGTTGATGCCATGGCAAACGCAGACGATCATGATGGCCTCGCGGTCGCGGGCGCCACACGGTCGCGCAGCGCGCTCCATGTGAGGTACAGCACCGGCACCACGACCATCGAATAGGTCAGCATCTGGCCCCAGAAACCTTCCGGTCCATATGGTTCGCTGAGGACATGCAACCACTCGTTGTCGACCCATGGCAGCACGCTGCCTTCTGACAACTCATGGATCGCGTAAATCACGAGCTGTACCGAAAACAGCAACAGGAAAATCGCAGTAACCTGGAAGAACTTGGCGAGGTTCACGCGCCGCCCGTAGCGTGCCCATGCCCAGGCGATCGCCGCAGCACCAAGCACGCCGAGCAATGCGCCAAAGAACAGCGCTTCCGAGCCTTTCTCTAGCGCTAGCGTCGATAACACCACCGCCGTTTCCATGCCTTCGCGAGTGATCATCAGCAACACAAAGGCGAACACGCCCCACCATCCCGCGCTCTGTGAACGATTGGCGAGCGCGGCCTCGATACCACGGCCAATGTTGGTGCGCATATGGCGCGCGGCTTTCAGCATGTAGACCGTCATCGACACCACCAGCACCGCCGCTACCAGCGCCAGCAGCCCCTCCCACAACGGCTTATTATCGGCCTGCGCAAAAAAGTACGAAGCGATGCCGGACAGCGCGATCGCCGAGCCCGTGCCCCAGTACACGGCAGATGCTAGTGCGTGCCGCTGCGTCTGTTTGAGATAGGCCAGCGTGATGGCAACGATCAGGAAAGCTTCGATGCCTTCGCGCAGGGTCAATACAAAAATGTTCAACATGGGATGTGCAGAATGTTTAAGCAGGGTCGGCGGTAGTGCGTCTGATGATCAGCGTTGAGGCTGGTCTGTCGTGACGGTCATGCAGTGTGTCAACGGGTAGTTGAAGGTGGTTCGCAGCAAATCAATTGGTGAGGGTATTGCGAATAATTCGCATTTGCAGTAAATTTATCACATCGATTCAATTCTTGACAAGCGTTTCTGCAATTGCCATGACCCCGGTCAACTCCGACGCCGTCCGCCCAGCCAATCAACCGCCAGACATGGAACCCACTAATACTGGCGCGACCGTCAGGTCAGGGCGGGACACATCGCCGACACCGTTGACCCAGTTGACCTTGGGGCGACGCGAACTCGCGATCAGCCACGCCGGGGCGACCTATGTGCTTCGGGTAACGCGCGCCAACAAACTGATCCTGACCAAGGACAGCGCCGACGCGGAGGCTTGAGCGGCCGGACTTGCTCCGCACCAGGAACCACGCGTTCGCGTGTCGAGGGCGCGGGTGGCGGTGGTTTTAGTCCGTGGAGAGCGCGCGCAGGACCATTTCAGCGCAAGCTTGCGGCGCTTCCATCGGAATAAGGTGACCGTTGGGCATAACGTGAAAGCGCGGCGCAAACAGCCTTGCATTGGCCTCTGCACCAGCCATGCGGGTCTCTTCGGAATGCTCGCCAGCAATGAAGCTGATCTTGATGCCACGCATCTGCAGCGAGCGTAGCGCACGCAGCGCGGAGCGATGTGCGACGTGGGCGTAGATGTCGCGCTAGGTGT
>Ga0209023_10002519_pt1 | contig 22786 bp, 11 predicted proteins | sample LakOneMetagenome_FD_187468 | JGI IMG/M metagenome (GOLD analysis project Ga0209023, IMG submission 187468) | Freshwater and sediment microbial communities from Lake Erie, Canada (SPAdes) (version 2) | ecosystem: Environmental > Aquatic > Freshwater > Lentic | place: Lake Erie, Canada...
TTGATCTCGCAACATTTGTAAAGCGTATAGCCAAGCAAAGCAAAAGAAAAAACTTCCAAATACCCAACATTCCCAAGAATATAGAATGGGATTCCAACCAAAAGTAATCCCGGAAAATTAGAAGTTCGCCCTTGAAGATGATCCGATGCAGTGTACGGGTATTCGCCATGTAATAATGCTTTGATAGCGACATCCATAGCCGACCATCGGTCCACTTTTAATTGAGTTCCATCGGTAACAAAGACGATGAGGAACAGAATTATTAATGTTAGGAAACAAACTAAAAAATAATATTTTTTTAAAGGAATCGATTTTAAAAAAGGGTGGTGAAACGGATTTTTGTAAAGAAATGATAAGGTAAAGATGGTGTATGCAAGTAGTATAAAACATACATTCAAACTGTTTTGTCTCAGGCCATATTTATAGAGAAATAATGCATTTATAAATAGGAATAGTAATTGGAATGATCCGAATGCGTAATTGGAATTTAATAAGTTCGTCTTTTTACTCATAAATAGTTTTTAGTATAAGGTCCGCTCCTTATTTAATTTTAAATAGAGAACTACTCTGATTCAATTCTTTTGCCAAAAAATACTGAAACGAAGTAATCAAAACTCTAAAACCATAAACCGAACTATTCCAAAAACCTATCGATGACGCTTCCTCAAAATATTTTGTAGGGCACGTAATTTCAGCAATTTCAAATCCATTAAAAAAGATTTGTGCCAAAAACTGGTTGTCAAAAATAAAATCATCGGAATTGGAATTGTAATCAATTCGTTCCAAAACGTCCCGACTGTAGGCCCGATAGCCCGTATGGTATTCGGAAAGTTTTTGATTCATCAAGATATTTTGTGTCAAAGTCAAGAAGCGATTGGCAACATATTTATACAACGGCATGCCTCCTTTAAGCGCTCCTTTTCCTAAAATTCGAGAACCAATAACTACTGGATACACTTCATTCGCAATCAAATAACTCATCGAATGAATCAACTTCGGAGTGTATTGGTAATCAGGATGCAGCATGATGATGATATCGCCACCCAACTCCAACGCCTTATTGTAGCAAGTTTTTTGATTGCCGCCATACCCCAAATTCATATCGTGTTTGATGAGGTGTTTGATTCCGGCCGCTTTTGCTACTTCTAACGTTGCATCGGGGCTATTGTCGTCTACTAAAATCACCTCATCTACGATATCGAAGGGTATTTCGTGGTAGGTTTTCAAAAGCGTCAATTCGGCTTTGTAGGCGGGAAGCACTACAATAATTTTTTTGTTGGCAATCATGAAACTTAGTTCTAAAAGAGCTGTAAATATAAACTTCATTCGGGAACACCACAATCTTTTTACAATCTCTAACTTTAAAGTAGTGTTTTTTTATGAATTGGTTTTAAATGTAATGTAAATTTCTATTTTTAGTTATAAATTATAATCAATATAGGTATTTATGTTTTTCAATTATAACTAAAAATACATCTTTGCCTCACGAAATTAAAATTAAAAAAATAAAATAGAGAATTATGTGCGGAATAGTATGTGCCTTCGATCTAAAACAAAAAGCAGAAACCTTACGTCCACAAGTATTGGAGATGGCGAAAATCATTCGACACCGTGGGCCCGATTGGAGTGGAATCTACAGCAACGACAAAGCCATTTTAGCGCACGAACGTTTGGCGATTGTTGACCCAGCTTCAGGAAAACAACCCTTGTTCAGTCAAGATGGAAAATTAGTTTTGGCTGCCAATGGCGAAATTTATAACCACAGAGAGTTAAGAAAACAATTCGAAGGGAAATATACGTTTCAAACCGAAAGCGACTGCGAAGTGATTTTAGCTTTGTACAAAGAAAAAGGAGTGCATTTCATAGACGAGATGAACGGCATTTTTGGCTTTGCGATTTACGACGTAGAAAAAGACGAATATTTCATCGCCCGTGATCACATGGGAATTATCCCTTTGTATATTGGTTGGGATCAAAACGGGACTTTTTATGTTGCTTCCGAATTGAAAGCATTGGAAGGCTATTGCACTAAAATTCAGTTGTTTCCTCCAGGACATTATATGTCGAGTAAAGACGGTGAGTTTGTGCAATGGTATAAAAGAGAATGGACCGACTACGACGCGGTAAAAGACAATGAAACTAGCATTCAAGCGATAAAAGTGGCCTTAGAAGCGGCGGTGCATCGCCAACTGATGAGTGACGTGCCTTACGGAGTTTTGCTTTCGGGCGGATTGGATTCCTCGATTACGTCGGCAGTAGCTAAAAAATATGCTCAGAAACGAATTGAATCGGGCGATGTAGCCGATGCTTGGTATCCACAATTGCACTCGTTTTCAGTAGGTTTAGAAGGTTCTCCGGATTTGGCTGCTGCTAGAGTAGTGGCCGATCATATTGGAACCATTCACCACGAAATCAAGTTCACCATTCAAGAAGGTTTGGATGCCGTTCGCGATGTGATTTACAACTTAGAAACTTATGATGTCACTACGGTTCGCGCTTCCACACCGATGTATTTGATGGCGCGAGTAATCAAATCGATGGGTATTAAAATGGTGTTATCGGGAGAAGGTGCTGATGAATTGTTCGGGGGTTATTTGTATTTCCACAAAGCACCAAACGCGCGAGAATTTCACGAAGAAACGGTTCGGAAATTAGGAAAACTACACATGTACGATTGCTTGCGAGCGAACAAAAGTTTAGCGGCGTGGGGAATTGAAGGCCGTGTGCCGTTCTTAGACAAAGAATTTATGGATGTCGCCATGCGCGTCAATCCACAAGATAAAATGATCAACGGCGAACGCATGGAAAAATGGGTCGTTCGTAAAGCATTCGAAGACATGTTGCCTGCCAGCGTTGCCTGGAGACAAAAAGAACAATTTAGCGATGGTGTAGGCTACAGCTGGATTGACACTTTAAAAGAAGTAGTAGCGCGGGATGTTTCTGACGAACAATTGGCGAATGCGAAATACAAATTTCCATTACAAACACCAACATCCAAAGAAGAATACTACTACCGTTCGATTTTCAACGAGCATTTCCCTAGTGATGCCGCGGCGCTTTGTGTGCCACAAGAAGCCAGTGTTGCTTGTAGTACGAAAATCGCTTTAGAATGGGATGAAGCGTTCAAAAACATGAACGACCCTTCCGGAAGAGCCGTAGCGAACGTGCACGACGACGCCTATATCAAAGGATAAAAACAAACAAAGTTCTTTCAACGAATTTCACTACTTTGCACCAATAATTCGTGTAAATTAGTGAAATTCGTGTTTTAATTCTAACCGATTTCCCAAGTACCGACAGTTGCTTTTACTATGAAAATCTCGTTATCCTTTCAGTTTTTCGACTTACCCTTGCAACATCCGTTTACCATTTCTCGGTATACCGTCACCGTTCAGAAAACAGTGGTGGTCAGGATTACTGACGGAGTTCATACCGGCTACGGAGAAGCCACTGCCAATCCCTACTATCACAGCACGCCAGAGCGATTAACACAAAGTTTATTAAAAATAAAACCATTTGTTGATTCCATTTCCGAATTGCATCCCACAGCACTTTGGGAACAACTCGCACCACTACTTCCAGACGATTATTTTGCTTTGTGCGCCGTAGATATTGCTTTTTGGGATTATTATTCGAGAAAGCATTCGAAAACACTGCGCAGCTATTGGTCAGAGGACAATTCAAAGACGCCAGTCACCTCCTATACTATCGGAATTGATTCTCTAGCTATAATGCAACAAAAAATCATGGAAAAACCTTGGCCAATTTACAAAATCAAACTAGGCACGGAACACGACTTGGAGATTGTAAAATGCTTGCGCGAAATCACCAATGCTGTTTTTAGAATTGATGCCAATTGTGCCTGGACCGCCGAGCAAACGATCTCCAATGCTAAAATTCTAAAAGAATTGAATGTAGAATTCATAGAGCAACCTTTAAAAGCAGAAGACGTTGCCGGAATGAAATTGGTAAAGCAAAACTCCGTATTGCCCATCCTAGCAGATGAAAGTTGCCAGCGAGAAGAAGACGTTTTGCCGTGTTCTGAAGTGTTTCATGGCGTCAATATCAAATTGATGAAATGTGGTGGAATTACACCAGCCTTGCGCATGATAAAAGTCGCTCGTGAAAACGGATTGTTAGTAATGGCAGGTTGCATGACCGAATCGACGGTTGGGATTTCTGGATTGTGCCAAATTGCCCCGCTTTTAGATTACTTGGATTCGGATGGTGCTTTACTCTTAAGTGCCGATATTGCTGAAGGTGTGGCCTTTGATTTCGGAAAAATTGTTTATCCAAACACCTTCGGAACCGGCGTGAAAAGGACTACAAAATAAATCAACAAAATGTTAATAACTTCATGCCTAAAAGAGGCATTTTACCCTTTATATCATTCCCGTTTTTATATATTTGCGTGTTAGACAAAAAATACATTTTTAGAGTAAATTTATATGAGCGAAGAAATCAAAAAGAACAATTATTCAGCAGATAGTATTCAGGCATTAGAAGGAATGGAGCACGTAAGAATGCGTCCGTCCATGTACATTGGTGATGTGGGTGTAAGAGGGTTACACCATTTGGTTTACGAAGTAGTAGACAACTCGATTGATGAAGCTATGGGCGGGTATTGCGATATCATCGGTGTAGCGATCAACGAAGACGGCTCGGTAACTGTTGAAGACAACGGTCGTGGAATTCCAGTAGACTTGCACAAAAAAGAAGGCGTTTCTGCTCTAGAAGTAGTCATGACAAAAATTGGAGCAGGTGGAAAGTTTGACAAGGATTCCTATAAAGTTTCTGGTGGACTTCACGGTGTTGGGGTTTCCGTAGTAAATGCACTTTCTAAACACATGCGTTCTACCGTTTTTAGAGACGGTAAAATCTACGAACAAGAATACGAACGAGGAAAATCATTATATCCGGTAAAGCAAATTGGGGAAACGACCAAACGCGGAACCATGCAAACGTTTTATCCAGACGATATCATCTTTACGCAAACAACTGAGTTTTCTTTCGATACCCTTTCCGCTCGTATGCGCGAATTGTCCTATTTGAATAAAGGAATCACGATTACGTTTACCGATAAAAGAGAGAAAGACAAAGACGGAAACTTTATTCAAGAAGTTTTTCATTCGGATGAAGGTTTGAAAGAATACATCCGCTATTTGGATGGCAATAGAGAGCCAATTATTTCTCACGTAATTTCGATGGATAACGAAAAAGGCGAAATCCCTGTCGAAGTGGCTTTGATTTACAATACAAGTTACACCGAGAATATTTTTTCTTACGTAAACAATATTAATACGCACGAAGGAGGAACACACTTGCAAGGTTTCAGAACCGGTTTAACCCGTTCGCTAAAGAAATATGCCGATGCTTCCGGAATGTTGGATAAATTGAAATTTGAAATTGCAGGAGACGATTTCCGTGAAGGATTAACGGCCATTATTTCGGTAAAAGTGGCAGAACCTCAATTTGAAGGACAAACCAAAACCAAACTAGGAAACAGAGAAGTAGTTTCTCCGGTAAGTCAAGCCGTGAGCGAAATGATCGAGAATTATTTGGAAGAAAATCCAAATGACGCTCGCATCATTGTTCAAAAAGTAATTCTAGCAGCCCAAGCCCGTCACGCAGCTAAGAAAGCGCGTGAAATGGTGCAACGTAAAACCGTTTTGGGTGGCGGTGGATTGCCTGGAAAATTATCGGATTGCTCTGAACAAGATCCAGCAAAATGCGAGGTATATCTTGTCGAGGGAGATTCGGCAGGTGGAACTGCAAAACAAGGTCGCGATAGAAACTTTCAAGCCATTTTACCCTTGCGTGGTAAGATTTTGAACGTAGAGAAAGCCATGCACCACAAAGTGTTTGAAAACGAAGAAATTCGAAACATCTTTACTGCTCTTGGAGTAACCGTCGGAACGGCTGACGATAGCAAAGCTTTGAACTTAGAGAAATTGCGCTACCATAAAGTAATTATTATGTGTGATGCCGATGTCGATGGTAGTCACATTTCTACCTTAATATTAACGTTCTTCTTCCGATTCATGAAAGAGTTGATCGAAGAAGGTCACGTATACATCGCAGCACCGCCTTTGTACTTAGTGAAAAAAGGAAACAAAAAAGAATACGCTTGGAACGATGATCAACGTGATATCGCCAATGAAAAAATGGGTGGAAGCGCCGCTATTCAACGATATAAAGGTTTAGGAGAGATGAATGCAGAACAATTGTGGGAAACTACAATGGATCCCAATTTCAGAACTTTACGTAAAGTAAATATCGATAGTTTGGCAGAAGCCGATCGTGTATTTTCGATGTTGATGGGTGATGAGGTTCCGCCTCGTAGAGAGTTTATCGAGAAAAATGCGGTCTATGCCAATATTGATGCCTAAACACTTTTTTAAAATACTGGTTTTTTCTTCTTGTTTAGTTTCGGGTTCTAAAGCACTGTCGCAAACCGCACAGACGGCTATAGATATCAACAACTTACTGAACGATGCGGTGTGGTATTCCAATTTGTATATCACGCCAGCAACCGATGCAGCGGTCTATCAAGCCTCATCGGCATGGATTGCAACCCCACAAAAAAGAAAACTCTGGGATTTTAGATTCAACTTAAATACGAATCTTTTTTTTGTGCCGAAAGCCAATAGAAAATTCACCATTACTAATTCCGATTTTTCTTTTTTTAAAATAGAAAACGGAACTTCGGCAACCGTGCCAACGACGCTCGGGAATGACGATCAAGTGTATCTAGTAGGAAGTATCGATGATGGTACGAATCAAAATGAAGTGCGCCTGAAAACGCCCGAAGGTTTGAACATGGAAACGGTCGTCTATCCTTATTTGCAAGCGTCGTTAGAACTTCCAAAAGGTTTCGAATTGATTGCAAAATATTCTGGAACCGTGCAATTGAAAAAAGGCTACTATCAAGTATATGGCGCCGGATTAAAATACAATTTGAGTCAGTTTTTGCCTAAAATGGAGGCACAGCAGTTTTACCTTTCCGCTTTTGCTGGGTTTTCCAAAGAAGAAATCAGTTTTGACTTTTTGAATGCTCAAACGCAGATTTACGGTTCACTCGGGCTCAATCAAATAATAGGTTTTGTTAACACCTATCAATTTCAGATGAACGCGTCCAAGAAATGGAAGCGTTTCGAGCTAATGGCGGGTTCCATTACCAATGTGAGTGATATTAAATATGAGGTCGGAGGAAATACAGGTGCAGTTTCCCTTTTGTTCCCTGTTCAAGCTATTGTGAACAATCGATTGTCGGAAATCTACAAGAAAAAAACAAACTCGATAGGCGAAATTTCAGGGCGCTATCAATTTGGAAGATTTTATACACAAGCTACCGTTGCTTTTGGTAAATTTGCCAATACAAACATCTCATTACAATACGAATTATAATAGTTTATAAATTAAATACACAACAACCATGAAAGTTACAATAGTAGGAGCAGGGAATGTAGGAGCCACTTGCGCTGATGTGATTTCTTACAGAGGAATCGCCAGCGAAGTAGTCGTTTTGGATATCAAAGAAGGTTTTGCCGAAGGTAAAGCTATGGATATCTCACAATGCGCTACGAATACCGGATTTAACACCAAAGTGACCGGTATTACCAATGATTATTCAAAAACAGCCAACAGTGATGTCGTTGTAATTACTTCTGGAATTCCAAGAAAGCCAGGAATGACAAGAGAAGAATTAATCGGAATTAATGCTGGAATTGTAAAGTCGGTCGTAGATAATGTTTTAGCACATTCTCCGAACACCATAGTAGTTGTAGTTTCCAATCCGATGGATACCATGACCTATTTGGCTTTAAAAGCTTCCGGTTTACCAAAAAACAGAATTATCGGAATGGGTGGCGCTTTAGACAGCTCTCGTTTCAAATATTATTTATCCAAAGCCTTAGACAAACCAGCTAACGATGTGTCAGCGATGGTTATTGGTGGACATGGAGATACAACTATGATTCCGTTGACGCGTTTGGCTTCTTATAATGGAATTCCAGTTTCTGAATTTTTATCGCAAGCCGAATTAGAAAAAGTAGCGGCCGACACGATGGTTGGTGGAGCGACTCTAACTGGATTGTTAGGAACATCCGCTTGGTATGCACCAGGAGCTTCGGTAGCTTATCTAGTAGACAGTATTTTGAACGATCAAAAGAAAATGATTGCTTGTTCTGTTTTCCTAGAAGGCGAATACGGGCAAAGCGATATTTGTATCGGAGTGCCTTGCATTATTGGTAAAAATGGAGTGGAGCAAATCCTAGACATCCAATTGAACGATGCTGAAAAAGCGGCTTTTGCTAAAAGTGCCGATGCGGTTCGCAACATGAATGCTGATTTGAAATCAGTGTTGGCGTAACATTTTATACATAATAAAGAGAAGACTGCATCTTTGCAGTCTTTTTTTTGAGATTAATCTCTAAATAAATTGGTTAATCCTAACGTAAATTATATATTTGCTCGTTTTAAAAAACGGGAAGGTTGTTGCGTTTGGGTGTTTTATTTTAAAATATAAAAAGAACCATACGATTTTAACGTTTATTTGAAAAATTACAAACAAAAATTAATTAATTATTAGTAATAATGCAGAATAGAGGACTAGTTAAATTTTTTGCAATTTTATTTGCTTTGGTAAGTATTTACCAACTTTCTTTCACTGTAGTGTCTCACAATGTTGAAAAAGATGCTAAGCTTTATGCGAAAGGAAATTCCGAGAAAGAATTAAAGTATTTGGATTCGATCGGAAAAGAAAAAGTATTCAATCTTGGATTTACTGATTTCACTTACAATGAAGTGAAAGACAAAAAAATCAACAAAGGGTTAGACCTTGAAGGTGGAATCAACGTTCAATTGCAAATCTCGGTGAAAGACATCGTTAAAGGATTGTCTAATAATTCTAAAAACCCAGTTTTTAACCAAGCGTTAGCCAATGCTACTAAAAACCGTCAAGGGAATGAAGATTATTTAGATGTATTCTTTAGAGAATTTGAAGCCGCTTCTAACGGAACTACCAAATTAGCTTCTCCAGATATTTTTGCTAATAAAAACTTGGGCGACGAGATCAACTTTAAGATGACCGACGATCAAGCGAAAAAAGTAATTCGTAGAAAAGTTGACGAATCTATCGAAAGTGCTTTTGAAGTACTAAGAAAACGTATTGATAAATTTGGTGTAACACAACCAAACATCCAAAAATTAGGACAGTCTGGAAGAATCTTGGTAGAACTTCCTGGTGCTAAAGATGTTGACCGTATCAAAAAATTATTGCAAAGTACCGCTCAATTAGAGTTCTGGGAAACGTACAAAATTGATGAAATGGGTAATTTCTTAATGGCGGCTAACAATGCTTTGAAATTAACTGAGAAAAATGCAACTCCAGCGACAGAGACAAAATCTGCCGTTAGCGATTCGATTGGCAAATTGTTGACCGATGATAAAGTGAAAGATTCAACAGCTACCAAAAAAGACCTTGGTCCTTTGTTAGAGAAATTTGTCGCTCAAGGTGGTGGCCCTGTTTTAGCAGTGGTTGACCCTAAAGATACGGCTTCTATCAATGGTTACTTGAAAAGACAAGACATCAAAGCGTTGATCCCAGCAGACAAGCGTTATGCTAAATTTGTTTGGGGAAAACCAGCAGTTGATGTAGATGATAAAACGAAAAAAGAAGTTACAACGGTTAGTTTGTATGCTTTGAAAGGAAACAGAGACAACCAAGCTGCTATGAGCGGTGGTGTGGTAACCGATGCTAGAGATTCTTTCGACCAATTAGGGAAACCTTCTGTAACCATGCAAATGAATGGTGCTGGAGCGAAAGCTTGGGAAGAGTTAACAGGTAAAGCTTACAGTACAAAAGGATATATCGCTATTGTTTTGGATGATATCGTGTATTCTGCGCCAGGAGTTTCTAGCGGGCCGATCTCAGGAGGTCGTTCTGAAATTTCAGGAGTATTTGATGTAACAGAAACTAAAGATTTAGCGAACGTATTAAGAGCCGGAAAATTACCAGCCGCTGCCGAAATTGTGCAGTCGGAAGTTGTAGGACCGTCCTTAGGACAAGAAGCTATTGACAACGGAACCACTTCAGCACTTATCGGTTTGTTAATCGTATCGTTATGGATGGTAGTGTACTACGGAAAATCAGGTTGGTTCGCCAACATCGCGTTAGCCATTAACTTATTGTTTTTGTTCGGTATTCTAGCGAGCTTAGGTGCGGTATTGACTTTACCTGGTATTGCGGGTATCGTATTGACAATGGGTACAGCAGTAGATGCGAACATTATTATATACGAAAGGGCAAAAGAGGAATTGCGTTTAGGTAAGACCATAGAAGAGGCTATCAAAGCGTCATTCGGTTGGAAAGGTGCCATGCGTTCTATTGTGGATGCTAACGTAACCCACGTACTAACAGGTGCTGTATTATTGATTTTTGGTACAGGTCCGATTCAAGGTTTTGCTACTACCTTATTAATTGGTATCGCAACTTCATTATTTACTTCTATTTTTATCTCAAGAATCTTATTGGATTGGAGTTTGAGCCGAGGAAATAAATTGACTTTCTCTACCGGATTCTCTAAAAACTTTTTTACCAATTTCCACTTTGATTTCTTAGGAATTAAAAAATACACTTACATTTTCTCTCTAGTGGTTTGTATCGTTAGTGTGGTTTCACTTTCTACACATGGATTGAATTACGGAGTAGATTTCAAAGGTGGAAGAACCTTCCAAGTGCGTTTTGAAAAAGCGGTTTCTGCCGAAGTAGTTCGTGAAGAATTATTGAAAGTATTCGACGGAAGTGCTGAAGCGAAAGTATTTGGTAAAGACAACCAATTAAAAATTACGACGAAATACAAAGTGGACGAAGCAGGTTCTGAAGCGGATGCAGCGGTAAATAAAATCTTGTACGATAACTTGAAAAAACATTTCGATGCCAACATGACGTACGAGAAATTCGTAAACAGTTATGACGGTAAGTTATACGGAATTTTACAAGCTTCTAAAGTAGGACCAACAGTAGCAGATGATATCAAAACCAACTCGTATTGGGCAGTTTTAGGAGCGATGCTAATCGTTGGACTTTATTTGGTAATCAGTTTCAGAAAATGGCAGTACAGTTTGGGTGCGATTGCTGCGGTAGCGCATGACGTTATTTTCGTATTGGGAATCTACTCGTTGTTATGGAAATACATGCCATTCGGAATGGAAATCGATCAGCACTTTATTGCAGCGATTCTGACTGTTATCGGATACTCCATGAATGATACCGTAATTGTATTTGATAGAGTTCGGGAATATTTAGGTGGTAAAGCGAAAGGGAATTTTAACTCTATTGTAAACCAATCTATTAATTCTACAATGTCAAGAACGATCAATACTTCGTTGACGATGATCTTAGTATTGTTAATCATGTTCATCTTTGGTGGAGAATCGATTAGAGGATTCATCTTTGCGATGTTGATTGGTATCGTTGTAGGAACATACTCATCGTTATTTATTGCAACTCCAGTATTGGTAGATACCATGTCGGAATCAGAACACAAAAGAATCGAAGAAGAGCACAACAAATAATTGTCCTCACCCTTATAAATGGAAACCCGATACTTGCTATCGGGTTTTTTTATGGCTTGGGGTGAGCGTTAGGAAACCGTTTTTAAGTGGATCTCGCAAAGGCTCAAAGCTTGCGGTAGAAAAAGGTAGTTCGAGAATGGAACTTACTCAATTGAAAGTTATTTATCTTGGAAAGTATTCTTGTGACAATTTCTTTTTAAAAAATTGTTTTGTCACAAAGCTGTGACAATTCGTTTTTTTGAAAATCATTTTGTCACAAGTTTGTGACAATTTGTTTTTTGAAAATTATTTTGTCACAGATTTTTCGAGAGGAAATATCTTTGGAAAAAGAAGTCATCCTTTGTTAGTTTGAGATTTCTGGATGGCAGGATTGCCTAGCCCTGATGGCAGCGGCATCGCCCGGTTTAGAAAAACAGCGCGCTAGCGGTAGTTTTTGTTAACCGGGAATAGAGCGGACAGCAGGAATAGCTTCAAAAAAAAAGCCACTAACTAAGTTAATGGCTTCTTGTATTTTGGATAGATACTCTTTAGACTTCTATGGGTTTTTCAGCGTTGAAGATAAAGTACAATCCGATCAGTATAAACGGAATGCTGAGCCATTGTCCGGTGGAGAACAGCCCCAAGTATTCTTCAATACCTCCTTGGCTTTCTTTGACGTATTCTACCACGAAACGAACTGACCACAACAAAACTAGGAACAATCCGAATAGGAAGCCCGTGCGTTCTCGAGCATCAGTTTTCCAATAAGCATAAAACAATATGGCAAAGACAAAGACGTAACAAATGGATTCGTACAATTGTGCAGGATGTTTCGCGGGCACTTCTTGCAAAACGGCAGCAAATTTTGGGTCGTTAACGATGGCATGAAAAGCTGCTTTTGGATTGGAGATTTGCGTGCGCATTACAGCGTCTCTTGCTGTGAAATGATCTCTTACAAATCGGATTCCGAAGGCAGAATTGGTTTCAATGCCCACAATTTCAGAGTTGAAGAAATTCCCAATACGAACAAAAATAGCACCACTCGCTACTGGAATTACTACACGGTCCAAGACCCAAAGCAATGGTCTTTTCATAATATTCTTACTGAAAAAATACATGGAGATGATGATGGCAATGGCTGCACCATGACTCGCTAGACCTTGAAAACCGGTGAATTCAAATTTGGGATCGAAGCGGAACGGCAATAAAATTTCGGATAGGTGGTTGCGGTAGTATTCCCAATCGTAAAAGAAAACATGTCCTAATCGTGCGCCAAGCAACGTGGCTAAAACGGTCCAGATAAAGAGAGAATCTAATTTTTCTAACGATTCGTTTTCGCGCTCGAAAATACGCTTCATGATATACCATCCTAGACCAAAGGCAATTACAAACATGAGGCTGTAATATCGAATGACAAAAAAGCCGAGATCGATACCTTCCGAAGGATTCCATATTATGTTTAATGCTGCTGTCATTTGTGTTGGGGTTACTTATTTAAGGTAAAAATAAAGATTTTATACAAACTATGGCTCATAAGGCTTAATCTTTATGAGTACATTTTTTTTCAGGAACGGGATCGTAGCCACTTCGTCCCCAGGGATGGCAGCTAGCGATTCGCTTTATAGCCAAATAACTGCCATAAAAAACGCCATGAACTTGCAAAGCCTGATAAGCATAGCTGGAGCAAGAGGGTTCAAAGCGGCAAGTGGCCGGGGTAAACGGAGAAATGGCGACTTGGTAAAATCGTATGAGTAGTAAAAAGGGATATTGTATAATTTTGGAAAACATCTGTCTTGGAGTTGGTGAACTGCCTAAACCACACTAAAATTGGTTCCTTCCTTTCCGTCTTTCAGTTGAATGCCAATGGCAAGCAATTGATCGCGTATTTGATCCGATAGTGCAAAATCTTTGTTGGCTCTAGCTTCATTGCGCATGGTAATCAGCATTTGAACTACGCCTTCCAATTTGTCGGTGTTGTTGCCCGTTTCTTTTTCATTAACCAAACCTAAAACATCATAAACAAAACTGTTCATGGTTTTGGTGAGCATCTCTAGATCCATTGCGGTTACCGTAGCGGATTTATCATGAAGAATATTGATAAAGCGAACGCCTTCGAACAGTTGCGCAATTAAAATCGGACTGTTGAAATCGTCGTTCATCGCATCGTAGCATAATTGTCGCCAAGATAAAATATCTAGGGTAGAAGCAGGGCTGCTTGGGAGTTCTTTCAAAAGTTCCATAGCTTCCATCAACCGATTAAATCCTTTTTCAGCGGCAATAATAGCGTCGTCAGAGAAGTCAAGAATGCTTCTATAATGCGCTTGCAGCATAAAAAATCGGGCAACGCTTGGTGAAAAAGCTTTGCTCAAGAACGGACTTTCGCCCGTAAGAATTTCTCTCGGCAATATATTATTTCCCGTAGATTTCGCCATTTTCTTTCCGTTCAAGGTCAGCATGTTGGCATGCATCCAATAATTCACAGGCGTTTGTCCCGTGCAAGCTTCATTTTGTGCAATTTCACACTCGTGGTGCGGGAACTTTAAGTCCATCCCACCGCCGTGAATGTCAAAATGATTGCCTAAATATTTGGTGCTCATCGCGGTACACTCCAAATGCCATCCCGGAAAACCATCGCTCCAAGGGGAAGGCCAACGCATGATGTGTTGCGGCTCGGCTTTTTTCCAAAGCGCAAAATCTTGTGGGTTGCGTTTGTCGGATTGCCCGTCTAAATCGCGCGTATTGGCTAACATTTCTTCAATGTTTCGACCACTTAATTTTCCGTAATGATTGGTTTTGTTGAACTCGACCACATCAAAATAAACCGATCCGTTGGCTTCATACCCGATTCCGGTTTCGATAATTTTTTTTACGATTTCAATTTGTTCAATGATGTGCCCTGTAGCTGTCGGCTCGATGCTCGGAGGCAAAAAGTTGAATTCGTTAAGAATTTCGTGAAAGTCAACGGTGTAGCGTTGCACGACTTCCATCGGTTCCAATTGTTCCAACCTTGCTTTTTTGGCAATCTTGTCTTCGCCTTCATCGATGTCGTCCACAATATGTCCCACATCGGTAATGTTTCTAACGTAGCGAACTTTAAAACCCAAATGCAACAAATAGCGGAAGATGACATCAAACGACATGAACGTTCTCACATTTCCTAAATGGACGTTGCTGTATACCGTGGGTCCACAAACATACATCCCTACATTGCCATCATGAATGGGTTGGAAGGTTTCTTTCTCTCCAGAAAGCGAGTTGTATATTTTTAACGTTTGATTTTTATAGGTCGGCATGGTCTTTATTTTAGGAGCTTGTTCCTGCTTTCCGTTGCAATTTTTTGCGCCGAACGCCGGCACAAAAAGATTTCCACTGCAATCAGGGCTAGGATATTGAGTTCAATTAAAATTTAGTATCTAATTTGATGTATTCTAAAAGTTCACGTCGTCGGTCTTCGTTTTTAAATTGACCGCCATACTCTGCGGTAACGGTGCTGCTTTCGATATCGCGTATTCCTCTAGAATTCACACACAAATGTTTAGCATCAATGATACAGGCTACATCTTCCGTATCTAAAGCTCTTTGCAATTCCTGCACAATTTGCATGGTCAAACGCTCTTGCACTTGAGGTCTTTTGGCATAGTAATCTACAATCCGATTCATTTTCGAAAGTCCAATTACCTTTCCTTTCGAAATATAAGCTACGTGTGCTCGGCCTATGATAGGCAATAGATGGTGCTCGCAAGTAGAGTATAGCGTGATGTTTTTCTCCACAAGCATTTCGCCGTATTTGTAATTGTTGTCAAAAGTAGAGGAGCTTGGTTTTTTATTAGGATTTAGGCCACCAAAGATTTCTTTGACAAACATTTTGGCCACTCGATTCGGAGTTCCTTTTAAGCTGTCATCGGTTAGGTCCATTCCTAAAGTTAGCAAGATGCTTTCTACATCTTTTTTTATCGATTCTATTTTTTGTTCATCAGAAATTGCAAAGGCATCCGATCGGATAGGATTCGTGGCTTTAGAGGCGATGTGACCGTCACCAATTTCGTCTTGAAATTCTTCGTTTGTTGTCATTTAAGAAAGGATTTTTATAGCTTTTTTTTAAGCTCCAAAGATAAATAATTAAAGTCAAAGAAGTCCTAGAGGTGTTAAATATTAATTTAATATGGAATAGAAGTAAAAAGATTGCTATTTTTTTGTAAATTTCGCTGCCAAATTTTTTTTAAAATGAAACACTTTTTACTCAGTTTTTTCGCCTTTTCATTAGGAATAACCAATATATTCTCTCAGAATTTGATAATAAATGGCGATTTCTCTAATGGGAACGCTAGTTTTTCTTCAAGCTACCAATATGCTGCTACTACAAATGTGGCAAACACGCAAAGTCATTACGGAATAACTACAAATCCTACTAGTTGGGATGCGACTTATTCGAGTTGTGGAGATCATACTTCAGGGACTGGAAAAATGTTGGTAGTAGATGGGTCAACCTTAAATTCGGGGAACGATGAATTTTGGAGTCAAACCGTTACCGTAGTACCTGGAAGAAATTATACGTTTACCTATTGGATTCAATCGTTAAGCGCTACTAATCGGGCATCCATTGAAACATCCATCAACGGCGTTTTAGTAGCGACTCCAACTGTTTCGCCAGCTACTATTGTTTGTGGAAATTGGTTAAAAGTAACGAATACGTGGTTTTCTGGAACTAGCACCTCGGCAAGAATTGCTTTGAATGATAGAAATGTTAGTGCTGCCGGAAATGATTTTGCAGTTGATGATGTTGCGTTCGTTGTAGCGCTTCCTACCGCAACGATTACTGGTTCTGATTCGGTATGTTTATACAATGTGGGATCTTTTGTAGTCTTTACAGGAGCGGGTGGAGTAGCACCGTATACTTTTACCTATAATATTAATGGAGGAACCAACCAGACCGTGACCACAACGTCGGGAGATAATGTTGCCGTTCCAGTATCTACAGCGTTTCCAGCTACTTTAAATTATAATTTAGTTAGTGTATCTTACGGAACCAGTCCTGTAGTTTCCCAGCTTCAATCAGGGATTGCTACTGTGATTGTAAATCCGTTGCCTACAGCTACCATCTCGGGTTCTGGTGTCGTTTGTTTTGGTGCCACCGGAACCGTAAATTTCAACGGAACGCCCAATGCTACGGTTACCTATACTATTGGAGGTGGTCCAAACCTAAACATTTTGTTAGATGCAACTGGGAATGCTTCAATCGTTTCTCCAGTCTTAACGGCGAGTAGTACTTATCAATTGATAAGTGTTGCATCGAATGGAACACCGAATTGCACGCAACCTTTGACAGGAGCGACAACCTTAATAGTTCCGACGGCGACTATTTTTGGAAGCAATACCATTAGTCCTGGTGATTCTTCCAATATTACTTTTTCTGGTTCGCCTCCAGGTGCTACAGTGAATTTTACATCTTCTTTGGGACCCGCTAGCGTTGTCTTGAATGCTCAAGGAATTGGCTATTACAATGCCCCTTATTTAACAGCAACGACCATCTTTTCGTTGCTTAACGTGGTAAGTGGTTCTTGTACCTCTACGCTATCGGGAAGTGCAACTATTACCGTGAATTCGATTTGTAGTATCCCAACATTGCCATTAGCCAAAGTGACGATTGATGCGCCACAACCGGTTTGTAATACAGGTGAATGCACGGATCTATTAGCACATTATTACCAAATTGCTTCTACTTCGGACTACAATGTATGTTCTATTCCATACGCTCCATCCTTTCCATTTACGGGAGGAACAGTTATAAATGCTACTGGAGATGATACTTGGTCGCCTCAAGTTACACTTCCATTTTCCTTTAATTTTTATGGCGTTTGTTATAACAATGTTTTAGTAGGTACCAATGGTGTAATCACGTTTGACTTAGTCAATCAAACACCATTAGGATATTGCAACTGGCCCTATACTGCGACTATACCAGGTGGTGGTTTTCCAATTCGAAATGCTATTTATGGTGTGTATCAAGATACCAATATTGCAGCACCACCGGTAACAAATGTGGCAGTACAAAATGTAAATTATTATGTATTAGATACGGGAGTAAATGCTGCACCTAACCGCGTTTTTGTGGCCAATTTTAATGAGCTACCTCAATTCCAATGCAATGGTAGTGTAGGATTTCAAACCAGTCAAATTGTAATTCATGAAACTACTAACATTATTGATATCTTGGTCAATAAACGAACTTCTTGTACTACATGGAACTCGGGAAGTGGTTTGATTGGTATTCAAAATCAAGCTGGAACGCTGGCGAAAGTGCCGCCAGGAAGAAATACAGGTACATGGTCGGCCACTAATGAAGCTTGGCGTTTTATACCGAAGAGTGTCCCATTGGTGCCAACGGAGATTCGTTGGGAAATGAATGGAGGTCCAATTGCAGGTTCTGTAAATCAAAACCCACTTACGGTTTGTCCTGTTGGCCCCGTGACTTATACTGCAATTGTGAAATATAGTAATTGTGGTAACGTTGAAGTTAGAAAAGATATTCTTGTCGATGTGGCACCACCATTGCCAGTACAGACTCCTCAAAACATTACTATTTGTTCTTCTGCGCCACCACCATACGTAGTGGATATTAATCAAAATGCCTACATTTTGAGTGGCGTTCCTTTAGCAGATCAAGGAAATTATAGTATCAAGTATTATGAAGATATTAATGATGCCAAAAATGATGCGCCAAACAATATCAATTTTATTTCAGACGCGGCATTGACAACATTTACATTTAATACGCCTCCACCTAAAACGATATATGTTCGATTAGAAGACTTGGTAGTTACAGGTTGTTCTAATATTAGATCCTTTACCATTAATATTGGTGCTCCTTCGGGCACGATTTCCTATGCTTCCAATCCCTATTGTAATAACATAACGACCCAGCAGCCTGTTACGAATAATTCATTAACGGCCGGAGGAACTTATTCGGCTTCACCAACTGGTCTAACGATTGACCCAGTAACTGGAGCTATTACTCCATCCACAAGTACTGTAGGTAATTATACAGTCACATACGAAATAGCTGCTTCACCGCCCTGTGCTCTATTTACAACTACCGCTGCAGTAACAATTCAACCCTGTACGTGTACGGTTGTTGCCTCTTCAGCCTCGCAAACAGTTTGTGTCAATACCCCAATAACCGCTATTACTTACACCACTACAGCGGGTGCTAGCGCAGCTTCCATTACTTCTGGTGCATTGCCAGCTGGTGTAACTGGAAATTTGTCGTTAGGGGTTTATACTTTGTCTGGAAGTCCATCTTTGCCGGGAGTTTATACTTATACCGTATCGATTACCTCAGGAGTTGATGTATGTACTTCTACTGGAACCATAACAGTAAATCCAAATGCAACCATCACCTTAACTTCCGCGGTACCAACAGCAAGTCAAACGGTATGTATCAATACGGCTATCACGCCTATTGTTTATACCATAGCAAGTGGCGGAACGGGAGCAACGGTCACGGGACTGCCAGGAAATGTCACAGGCAGTTATGCAGGGGGAGTGTTTACCATTAGTGGAAGCCCAAGTGCAGCAGGTACTTTTAATTATACGGTTACTACCACAGGCGGCTGCTCCACGGCATCACTTAGCGGAACCATTACGGTGAACCCGAATGTAACGATGGTGTTAACCTCGGCAGTGCCTACAACGAGTCAAACGCTTTGTATCAATACAGCGATTACCCCTATAAAATATACCATAGCCAGTGGCGGAACAGGAGCGACCGTAACGGGACTTCCAGCGAGTGTCTCCGGTACTTATGCAGGTGGAGTGTTTACTATTAGCGGAAGTCCGAGTAATTCGGGCACGTTCAATTATACGGTCACCACCGTAGGGGGATGCTCGTCTGTATCGCTCACGGGCACTATCACTGTAAACCCGAATGCCACCATAACGCTGACTTCAGCGGTGGCAACCACGAGTCAAACAGTGTGTATCAATACCCCCATCACTTCGATTACGTATGCCATTGCTGATGGTGGTACGGGAGCTACAGTAACTGGACTACCATCAAATGTTACGGGCAGTTATGCTGGTGGTGTGTTTACCATTAGCGGTTCACCCAATACAGCAGGCACTTTCAATTATACAGTAACAACAATTGGAGGATGCTCCACGGCCTCACTCAGCGGCACGATCACAGTAAATCCAAATGTAACCATGGTGTTAACCTCACCAGTACCAACCATTACTCAAACACTTTGTATCAATACCCCCATCACGCCTATAGTTTATACTATAGCCAGTGGCGGAACGGGAGCGACAGTTACAGGACTTCCGGGGAATGTGACGGGCAGCTATGCCGGAGGAGTGTTTACGATTAGTGGATCACCAAACGCAGCCGGGACGTTCAATTACACGGTTACTACCACCGGAGGTTGTTCGTCAGTATCGCTCAGCGGCACGATAACGGTTAATCCGAATGCTACAATTACTTTGGCTTCAGCGGTGCCAACCACGAGTCAAACGGTATGTATCAACACGGCCATCACGCCAATACAATATACTATTGCCAGTGGCGGCACGGGAGCTACGGTAACAGGTTTGCCAGCGAGTGTGACGGGTAGTTATGCCGCAGGGGTGTTTACCATTAGCGGAAGCCCGAGTGGTTCAGGCACTTTTAATTATACAGTGACTACCACGGGAGGCTGCTCATCGGCATCGCTCAGCGGCACCATTACGGTGAATCCGAATGTTACCCTTGTACTGACCTCACCAATCGCGACTACCAATCAAACGGTATGTATTAATGCACCTATCACGAACATTACTTATGCCATTGGCAATGCGGGAGTAACGGGGGCAACGGTAACAGGTTTGCCAGCAAACGTTACGGCGAGTTATCTGGGCGGAGTGCTTACCATCTCTGGATCGCCAAGTGTTTCAGGAGCCTTTAATTATATAGTAACTACTGCAGGAGGTTGTTCTTCGGCAACTATGGCTGGACTTATTAATGTGAGTCCGCTCACTTCAATAACGCTCACTTCAGCACCAGCAACGACGGCTCAAACACTTTGCACCGGTACAGCCATCACACCGATTGTTTATAGTGTTGGTAATAACGGCACGGGAGCTACGGTAACGGGATTACCACCTGGTGTTACCGGGAATTATCTCCTTGATATTTACACCATTAGCGGTATAGCAAGCGGGTCTGGAACTTATACGTATACGGTTACGACCTCTGGAGGATGTGGAGTAGTTACGGCTACTGGCACTATCACAGTAAATCCAAATGCAACTATCACCTTAACTTCCGCGGTACCAACAGCAAGTCAAACGGTGTGTATCAATACGGCTATCACGCCTATTGTTTATACCATAGCAAATGGCGGAACGGGAGCGACAGTCACGGGACTTCCAGGAAATGTCACAGGCAGTTATGCAGGGGGAGTGTTTACCATTAGTGGAAGCCCAAGTGCAGCAGGTACTTTTAATTATACGGTTACTACCACAGGTGGCTGCTCCACCGCATCACTTAGCGGAACCATTACGGTGAACCCGAATGTAACGATGGTGTTAACCTCGGCAGTACCTACAACGAGTCAAACGCTTTGTATCAATACAGCGATTACCCCTATAAAATATACTATAGCCAGTGGCGCAACAGGAGCGACCGTAACGGGACTTCCAGCGAGTGTCGCCGGCAGTTATGCAGGGGGAGTGTTTACTATTAGCGGAAGTCCAAGTAATTCGGGCACGTTCAATTATACGGTCACCACCGTAGGAGGATGCTCGTCTGTATCGCTCACGGGCACTATCACTGTAAACCCGAATGCCACCATAACGCTGACTTCGCCTGCACCAACGGCAAGTCAAACGGTGTGTATCAATACCCCCATCACTTCGATTACGTATGCCATTGCTGATGGTGGTACGGGAGCTACAGTAACTGGACTACCATCAAATGTTACGGGCAGTTATGCTGGTGGTGTGTTTACCATTAGCGGTTCACCCAATACAGCAGGCACTTTCAATTATACAGTAACAACAATTGGAGGATGCTCCACGGCCTCACTCAGCGGCACGATCACAGTAAATCCAAATGTAACCATGGTGTTAACCTCACCAGTACCAACCATTACTCAAACACTTTGTATCAATACCCCCATCACGCCTATAGTTTATACTATAGCCAGTGGCGGAACGGGAGCGACAGTTACAGGACTTCCGGGGAATGTGACGGGCAGCTATGCCGGAGGAGTGTTTACGATTAGTGGATCACCAAACGCAGCCGGGACGTTCAATTACACGGTTACTACCACCGGAGGTTGTTCGTCAGTATCGCTCAGCGGCACGATAACGGTTAATCCGAATGCCACCATTACTTTGACTTCAGCGGTGCCAACCACGAGTCAAACGGTATGTATCAACACGGCCATCACGCCAATACAATATACTATTACCAGTGGCGGCACAGGAGCTACGGTAACAGGTTTGCCAGCGAGTGTGACGGGTAGTTATGCTGCAGGGGTGTTTACCATTAGCGGAAGCCCGAGCGCTTCAGGCACTTTTAATTATACAGTGACTACCACGGGAGGCTGCTCATCGGCATCGCTCAGCGGCACCATTACGGTGAATCCGAATGTTACCCTTGTACTGACCTCACCCATTGCGACTACCAATCAAACGGTATGTATTAATGCACCCATCTTAAATATTACTTATGCCATTGGCAATGCGGGAGTAACGGGGGCAACGGTAACAGGTTTGCCAGCAAACGTTACGGCGAGTTATCTGGGCGGAGTGCTTACCATCTCTGGATCGCCAAGCGCTTCAGGAGCCTTTAATTATACAGTGACTACCGCAGGAGGTTGTTCTTCGGCAACGCTCAGCGGAACGATAACGGTGAATCCGAACGCTACCATTACTTTGACTTCAGCGGTGCCAACCACGAGTCAAACGGTATGTATCAATACAGCGATTACTCCTATAAGATATACTATAGGCAGTGGCGGTACGGGAGCTACAGTAACAGGCTTGCCTACGGGTCTTTCATCAAATTATACCGCAGGGGTGTTTACCATTAGTGGCACTCCAAACCAAGCAGGGGTGTTCAATTATACCGTTAGTACCGTAGGGGGTTGCGCTACAGCGACCTTGTCGGGTACGATAACGGTGAATCCGAAGGCTACCATTACCTTGACTTCTAATCCAGGAAGTACAACACAAATTTTATGTGTCAATA
>Ga0209023_10002520_pt1 | contig 22786 bp, 22 predicted proteins | sample LakOneMetagenome_FD_187468 | JGI IMG/M metagenome (GOLD analysis project Ga0209023, IMG submission 187468) | Freshwater and sediment microbial communities from Lake Erie, Canada (SPAdes) (version 2) | ecosystem: Environmental > Aquatic > Freshwater > Lentic | place: Lake Erie, Canada...
GTATTGCCTGTGGTGAGGTGAACGACAGCCCCTGAAAATCTGTCGGCAAATAGAAAGGGATTACCCATGTTTAATAAAGTTACGAAAACCTTCCAGTACGGCCAGCATCAAGTGACCCTGGAAACCGGCGAAATCGCCCGCCAGGCATCTGGCGCCGTGATGGTGTCGATCGAAGACACCGTCGTTCTGGCAACCGTGGTGGCGCGCAAAGACGCCAAGCCAGGCCAGGACTTCTTCCCGCTGACCGTTGACTATGTCGAGAAAACGTACGCTGCAGGTAAAATCCCGGGCGGTTTCTTCAAGCGCGAAGGCCGTCCATCCGAGAAAGAAACCCTGACCAGCCGCCTGATCGACCGTCCGATCCGCCCGCTGTTCCCAGAAGGTTATCTGAACGAAGTGCAGGTCATCATTCACGTTCTGTCGGTCAATCCTGAGATCGACCCGGACATCGCCGCCATGATCGGCGCATCGGCCGCCCTGTGCGTGTCGGGCGTGCCATTCAACGGGCCGGTTGGCGCCGCGCGCGTCGGCTACGCCAACGGCCAGTACATCCTGAACCCGACCACCACCGAACTGAAGACGTCGGAAATGGATCTGGTTGTCGCCGGTACCGAAACGGCCGTGTTGATGGTCGAATCGGAAGCCAAGCAGCTGTCCGAAGAAGTCATGCTCGGCGCCGTTGTATTCGGCCACGATGCGATGAAAGCCGTCATCGACGCGATCCACGACCTGGTGCGCGACGGCGGCAAGCCGGAAGTCGAATGGGTGCCACCAGCGAAGAACGAGCCGCTGATCGCCCGCGTCAAGCACTTCGCCGATGCCAAAATCGCCGACGCGTACCAGACCCGCGACAAGCAAGCCCGTACCGCCAAGCTCAAAGCCGCGTTCGCCGAAGTGAACGCCGCCCTGGCCGCTGAAGCCGCATCGATCGGCGCTTCGGCACCGGATGCCGCCGAAGTGGGCAACATCCTGTTCGACATCGAAGCCAAGGTTGTGCGTTCGCAGATCCTGGACGGCGAGCCACGTATCGACGGCCGCGACACCCGCACCGTGCGTCCGATCGAGATCCGCACCAGCATCCTGCCGCGTACCCACGGTTCGGCCCTGTTCACCCGTGGTGAAACCCAGGCGCTGGTCGTGGCCACCCTCGGCACCGCACGCGACAGCCAGAAGATCGACGCGCTGATGGGCGAGTACACCGATGACTTCATGATGCACTACAACATGCCTCCGTTCGCCACCGGCGAAACCGGCCGTGTTGGTACGCCGAAGCGCCGCGAAATCGGTCACGGCCGTCTGGCCAAGCGCGCACTCGTTGCTGCTCTGCCTAACCCTGAAGACTTCAGCTACTCGGTGCGTCTGGTGTCGGAAATCACCGAATCGAACGGTTCCTCGTCGATGGCGTCGGTATGCGGCGGTTGCCTGGCACTGATGGACGCCGGCGTGCCGATGAAAGCGCACGTGGCCGGTATCGCCATGGGCCTGATCAAGGAAGGCGGCAAGTTCGCCGTGCTGACCGACATTCTGGGCGACGAAGATCACCTGGGCGACATGGACTTCAAGGTAGCGGGTACGCCAGCTGGCATTACCGCACTGCAGATGGACATCAAGATCATGGGCATCACCAAGGAAATCATGCAAGTGGCACTGGCGCAAGCCAAAGAAGCGCGCCACCACATCCTCGGTGAAATGCAGAAGGCCATGCCGCACGTGAAGACCGAACTGTCGGACTTCGCACCGCGCCTGATCACCATCAAGATCAACCCAGAGAAGATCCGTGACGTGATCGGCAAAGGCGGCGCCGTCATTCGCGCGCTGACCGAAGAAACCGGCACCCAGATCGACATCAGCGACGAAGGCGTGGTCACCATCGCTTCCGTCGACGCTGCTGCCGGCCAGGAAGCCAAGCGCCGCATCGAAGAACTGACCGCTTCGGTCGAAGTGGGCAAGACCTACGACGGCGTGGTGCTCAAGCTGCTGGACTTCGGCGCGATCGTTCAGGTCATGCCAGGCAAGGACGGCCTGCTGCACATCTCGCAGATCGCCAATGAGCGTGTGAACGCCGTTGCCGACTACCTGAAAGAAGGCCAGGCAGTGCGCGTCAAGGTTCTGGAGACCGACGACCGCGGCCGCCTCAAGCTGTCGATGAAAGCTGCCGAAGGCGCCGAAGCGGCTCCAGCTGCGCAGTAATCAGTCGTCAGCATAGGCTCCGGCCACAAAGACCGTCAGCGCGCAAGCCCTGGCGGTTTTTTTATAGATCACCACCACGACGTCGTCCTCGCGAAGGCGGGGACCCATAGTGCGTCTGCGAATTCGGACAAGCGCTATGGGCCCCCGCCTCCGCGAGGGCGACGTAATGGCCTCTTGGTGCTGAATTTCGGTACTTTGATAGAATTGGTATCACTATTCGAACTTCCGTCCCACAATGGCCGCACTTATCCAACCGGAGCGCGCCATGCACCCTTCAACGATTTTCCCCCTTGTTAATGACGTCCATTCCGGCCTGAACGCCACCCGCGTGGCGCGCATCGTCACGCCGCGCAGCGCGGCCGACGTGAGCGCCGCCGTGCGCGCGGCCGGCGAACTGGGGCTGCCGGTGGCCATCTGCGGCGGCCGTCACGCGATGGGCGGCCAGCAGTTCGGCGAAGGCGCGCTGCTGCTCGACATGCGCCACATGACCCGCGTGCTCGCCTTCGACGCCGTGTGCGGCCTGGTCGAGGTGGAAGCGGGCATCCAGTGGCCGGCCCTGATCGATTATCTGGAAGCGCGCAGCGACGGCCAGCGCTGGGGCATTCGCCAAAAGCAGACCGGCGCCGATTCGCTCAGCCTGGGCGGCTGCCTGTCGGCCAACGTCCACGGGCGCGGCCTGCAAATGCGCCCCTTCATCGACGACGTCGAAGCCTTCACGCTGATCGATGCGCAGGGCGAGCTGCAAGTGTGTTCGCGCGAACGCAATGCGCACCTGTTCAGCCTTGCCATCGGCGGCTACGGCATGTTCGGCGTGATCGTCAGCGTCAACCTGCGCCTGGCGCCGCGCGTGAAGATGCGGCGTGACGTCACCTTGCTCGACCTGGACGATTTGATGCCCGCTTTTGAGAAGCGCATCGCCGCCGGCTATGCCTTTGGTGATTTCCAGTTCGCGATCGACCCGGCCAGCAACGACTTCCTGCAGCGTGGCGTTTTCTCGTGCTACCTGCCGGTGGGCGAGGCCACGCCCATGAGCGCGGACGACAAGCACCTGTCCGAAGACGACTGGCGCCGCCTGCTGGCGCTGGCGCACACCGACAAGAGCCTCGCGTTCGATTGCTATGCGCGCCACTACCTGGCCAGCAGCGGGCAGGTATACTGGAGCGACCGGCTCCAGCAAAGCACCTACCTGGACGGCTATCACAAGGAGCTCGACGCCAGGCTCGGACACTGCGGCTCGGAGATGATCGGCGAGATCTACGTCCCGCGCGCGCGCTTGTCTGACTTCATGCGCGCCGCCGCGGCCGACTTCCGCCAGCACGGCGTCGATCTGATCTACGGCACCATCCGCCTGATCGAGCGCGACGACGAAAGCTTCCTGCCGTGGGCAAAGCAGGACTACGCCTGCGTCATCTTCAATCTGCACACCCGCCACACCGAGGCAGGAGTGGAGGCGACCATGCAGGCGTTCCGGCGCCTGATCGACTTGGCCATCGAACGTGACGGCAGCTTTTACCTCACGTATTCGACCGCTGCCACGCTGGCGCAGGTGCGCGCCTGCCATCCCCGCATCGATCAGTTCTTCGACTGGAAGCGCCGGCTCGATCCGCACGAGCGCTTCCAGAGCAACTGGTACCGCCATTATCGCGACCAGGCGGCTGCCGCCCCAACGGAGCTGGCCGCATGAGGGAGAACAAGCCGAGCAACACCGCATTGATCGTCGCGGCCGGGCTGCAGCTGGCCGGGGAGCAGCGCGCGCTGGCACACCTCATGCCGCGCGAGGCAATTCGGCGCGGGGCCGACCTGCTGCGCGCGGCACATCCGCGCATGGCGGCGTTGCTGACCAAGCCGTGGTTCCGGCGCATTGCCCTGTTCCTCGAGCGCGCCACGCTGCCCGGCATCTCGCTGCACTTCGCACTGCGCAAGCGCCTGCTGCGGCGTCACGCCCGGGACGCCATCGCCGCCGGCTGCCGCCAGGTCGTGGTATTGGGCGCCGGCTTCGACACGCTGTGCGCCGAACTGCTGGCTGAGCATCCGGCGCTGTGCTGCATCGAGATCGACCATCCGGCCACCCAGCGCATCAAGCGCGCGGCAGTGGGCGAGGGCGGGCACGGCATCCACTTCATTGGCGTCGACCTGGCAGGGCAGCCTTTGGCCGGCGTGCTGGCCGGCTGCGCCGTTTTCGACAGCCGGATACCGACCCTGTTCGTGGCCGAAGGCTTGCTGATGTACGTGCCGCCGGATGCGGTCGCGACCCTGTTCCAGCAGATGAAGGTGGCCGCGCCCGCGTGCCGGGTCGCGTTCACCTGGCTCGAGCCGCAGGCCGACGGCAAGCCCAATTTCCGCCGTCGCAGCCGGCTGATCGACCTGTGGCTGGCCCTGCGCGGCGAGCCCTTCCTGTCCGGCATGTTGCGCAGCGCCTTGCCGGCTTTTCTGGCCCAAAACGGCTTCCAGCCGGACGCGGTCGACGAGAGCGTGGCGCTGCTCAGCGTTGCCGAACGGGCGGCGGTGGGCGAGCGGGACCTGCCTCTGGCAGGCGAATATATATGTTTCGCGCATACAACGCCGACGAGCGGATCAGGGGCGTAAAGCAGCCGCAGTCTTTTTGTATTGACTATTTCCATGCAATAATTGCATGTTTCGTTTCTGAAAACTTGCCTTCTGGGCGTCAACAAAAGGACTGCACTCGTGCCATCGCATTACCACTATGAATTCGCGCGCCTGCCCGAGCGCATCCAGCGCCACCTGTCGCGCGCGGTCGCCGACGAGACCTTCCGCCTGCAGGACGAAAGCGGCAACAACCTGTATTTCTACGTGACGCGCGGCCTGGGCATCTTCGTGCTGGCTATCATGCTGCTGCTCAGCATGGCGGCCCATTTCGGCGAGCCGGGAGCCGACGAGCTGTGGAACGATGCTGGACGCATGATCTGGTACGGCATTCTGATTGCAGGGATGGCCTACCTTGGCATGACCATCTACCAGCGTCGCTATTTAAGCGCGCTGTTCGGTTTTCAGCCGGGCCAATACCTGTTCGGCTACACCTTGATCGACGCCCGCAAGGCGCGCCTGACGGTGGCTGACCTGACCCAGATGCGCGACATCAAAGTCACGCACCACCTGGTCAACGGCTTCTATCAGCACACCGCCTTTGCCTTCGCCTTCCGCGATGCCGCCACGCGGACCTGGAAAGTGCCGAACAAAAAGCGCGCCGAACGTTTCGGCCAGAAACTCGATTCGCTGCAGTCCCAGGCGCGCAGCGCGTTCGACCGCAACGATATCGCGTCACTGCTGCGTCTCGATCCGTTCTTCGAGATCCGCCGCAAGGATTGGCGCACCCCCGAGGGTCCGGAAACGGAGAAGCCATCGCCGCTGCAGCGCGTGCTGGCGCAGCCGTTGCTGGCCGCCGCCCTGGCAACGCTGGTGCTGGCGCCGCTGATGTGGACTGCGCGCACCGCCGCCGCCGACGTCGCGGCGCACAAGGAGGCGGTGCGGCGCAAGACCGAGCAAGCCTATGTCGACTATATCCACGACGGCAAATTCTACGTCAAGGACATGCGCGCCGCGCTGCCGCGGGTGGCGTTCGAAGAGGTGCGCAGCAAGAAGTCCGTGACCGCCTTGCGCGGGGTGCTGGCGCGTTACCCGAAGGGCGGACTCAAGGCCGACGTCGCAAAGGAAATCCATATTCTTTACCAGCAGGCGTTGACGCGCTTCACGGCGCAGGCGGCGACTTCTGACCCCGACTTGCTGGCGTCGATGTCGCAGCTGCTGCAAGTGCTGGAACAGCGCGGCGATCCGCACGTCGGTATCCGCTTCGTGCGCCCGACCAACGAGGCGCTGGCGCAGATGGACGCCCGAATCAAGCAGAATGCGTCGCGCCTCGGCGGACGCCAGATCATTCCCGCCGCGGCCCACTTCGCCAGTGACAGCGCGGCCGCGCGCGAGACGCGCATCGTGACCGGGTTGCAGAGCGGCTTCGCCACGATTTTCCCGAACGACGTGCTTTCGCTCAGTCAGGTGAATGCGACCGACACGCGCCTGCCGGTGCTGACCATCGATTATCAGATCGAACCTTCCGGCGCGCTCTATTCGCTGGAAAAGACCGACCGCGCATTCGTCGGCCTGGTTGCGCGCTTCCAGTCCGGTTTGCAGGTGGAGTCGACGCTGCAGCCGTGGCGCTTCAATATGGAAGTCGAGCCGCCCGATCATTTCCGCGTCGACTACCAGGCGCCGAAAGAAGAACTGGCCAAAGGCCCCGCAGACGGCCAGGTGTATTCGGTGATGGCCGAGCGCGCGTTCGATGCCCTGTCGAGCAAGATGCGGGCCGCCTTCTTCCGCCAGGACAGCGCCGCGTTCAAGGGCATGGCCAAGTCGGCCCGCCCCGCGCACAGCTAGGACCGAACGCGACTCTGGTATATTTGGCGCATGCCGACCCTCGACCCGCGCATCGACGCCTACATTGCCAACGCTGCCGACTTCGCGCAGCCCATCCTCACCCATCTGCGCGAGGTGGTGCATGCCGCCTGCCCGGACACGGAAGAGACCATGAAGTGGAGCATGCCGCACTTCCAGTACAACGGCATGTTGTGCGGGATGGCGGCGTTCAAGGCCCACTGCGCGTTCAACTTCTGGAAGGGGGCGCTGCTGTTCCCGGACGCCGAAAAGGAGTCGATGGGCTATCTGGGCAAAATCACCTCGGTCAAGGATCTGCCGTCTAAAAAGGTCCTGACCGGCTACATCAAGCAGGCGATGAAGCTCAACGATGCGGGCGCCAAGGTGGCCAAGCCCAAGGCCGCGCCGCGCGCGCTGGTGGTGCCCGATTATTTGAGCGCCGCGCTCAAGGCCAACAAGGCGGCGTATCAGGTGTTCGAGGCGGGCAGCACCAGTTTCAAGCGCGAATACGTCGATTGGCTGGAAGAGGCCAAGACCGACGCCACGCGTTTGCGCCGCATGGCGCAGGCCATCGAATGGCTGGCCGAAGGCAAGGCGCGCAATTGGAAGTATCAGAACTGCTGACGCGATTGATTGCCTGGCAGTGCAACAGACCCAATTCATGGAGCCACGAAATTGTATTTCCACCCGATCTTCGTATTGATTCCTGTTCTCGCCATCGCTGCGGTATTGGGAATGTCATTTGCCATTGTCGGAACTGGACATCGCAAGGCGTGGATGCTGGTCTTGCCGATAGTGATTGCTGCCTGGTACGTTGTTGATCACGTAATCGGCCTGTTTGTACGCGGCTCGCTCCTTCCCATGTTTTGGGCCTTGGCCTTACCCATGGTGGTTTCCGTCACTGCCTGGATTTTTCGCCGCTTTCGTGAGCGCCATGTGGCGGGTTGCCGTACCTGACCCTGCCACTCCCTCGATTCTGCAATCCAAATGAGGAGTTTTTTGAAAGCGAAAACAATGAATGTATTGGCCTCTGGAGCCGCTCTTGTCGCCCTGGTCGGCCTGGTCTCGCTTGCAGTTGCTGTTTTTTTTAGTGGTAAGGATTTTTTGATGGCAGCGATATTTGGCAATCTGATCGCCTTGCCGACTGCGCTTGCGGAATGGAACGGGGTGTTAGGGAAGGGTGCGTATTCTCCTCCTAGCTGGCGAGAATGGATCGGCGTCTTTTTCGGTGCAGGAGCACTCAGCGCGGCCTTTGTTGCGATCGACGTTGCTCTGGTCCATCCAGGCTTCAGCCTTTTTCTTACGATCGGCGCACTCGCGATTACTTTTGTTGCGCTTCCGAGTGCATTGCGAGCGTGGATGCTGGAACGCCTGTCTCGCGTGCACTGAAAACTCGCCCCATGATCCCCCGATGAATCCTATATCGCTGTTTCGGCGCACCGCGCGCCACCCTTCCGCCATCTTGCTGCTGGTTCAGTTGAGCGGCATGCTGTTCTATCCCTTTATCGAAACGACCCATGCCGGCCTTGTCGTGTTCAACGCCTTCGGCCTGGTCGTGCTCGGCTTTACAGTGCGCATGGTGCGCAAGACCCCGGGCGAGACCTGGTTCAGCGCCGCGCTGGCGATGACCATCATGGCCTTGCTGCTGTTGCAGTCGCTGTTTGGCATGCGCCACTTGCTGCCCTGGTCGTCCGCTCTCGAAGCACTGTTCTATTTCCACGCCGCCTACAGTCTGATTGCCTACATGATGGACGACTACCAGGCCACCACCGATGAACTGTTTGCCGCCGGCGCCACCTTCACGCTGCTGGCCTGGGGCTACACGCACGTGTTCATCTTGATTCAGGCCCTGCAGCCAGGGACCTTTGCCGCCGCCGTCAACGCCGACAGCGCGCGCACCTGGACCGAACTGAATTACCTCAGCTTCGCGCTGCTCTCGTCGACCGGGATCGGCGACGTCATTCCGCTTACCTCGCATGCACGCGCCGTGGCCAGCGTAGAGATGTTCACCGGATTGATTTACCTGGCCGGCGTGGTGGCACGCTTGATCGGGCTGACCATGCAGGGCCGGCAGAAGTAAACCGGACAGCATTCACACACGTCCTTCGACGGATGATTGAAAAAGACGATCGGCGATATTCTTGACGGCGCTTTTATTTTCTGCCGATGCGCTCACGTTGGTGAATACCGCCACACCACTGCGCGTGGCTGGATTCAGATAGGCGGCAGTAAAGGCGCCCGGATCGCCGCCCCAGTGGTTGGGCATCGCCTGTCCCCCCAACGGCGATTCCATCCAGCCCAGTCCCTGGCCGCTCAACCAGGCAGGTAGCCCGGCCGGTGTCTGCATTTTCAACATCTGCGCCATGGCGGATGCTCCCAACACGCTAACGCCGCCCGCATGCCCCGCGTTTGCCGCGGCAGCGATGAACTTCATGAAGTCGCTGATCGATGAGCGCAACATGCCAACCGGCCAATCCGGAAAACCGACAGGTTCAACCGCGACCAGCGCCCCATCGACCAGGTCATACGGCTGGGCGCTGCGCAATTTGGGCGTGTCTTTGATCGTCCAACTCGTATGGTGCATGGCGAGCGGCGTAAAAATGTCCCTACGCGTTTGTTCGCGCATGTCGCCCCCTCCGATGCGACCCGCAAGATGCCCCAGCAAGGCGAAGCCCACATTGCAGTAGTCCCAGGTCGACGCCGGCGGCGCGGCCGAAAAACATTTCGCTTCCGAGTAATTGACACCCTTGGGTGTGAGATATTGCTTGAGGAAGTCCGATAAGCGTTGATCGGCGTCGTGGCCGTGCTGTCGGAAATCGATTTCGTAATACCGGGCGTCGGAAATGCTCGACGTGTGGGTCAGGAGTTGCCGGAACGTGATTGCCTTGTCACGAAAGCGCGGATTGAACACGGGGAATTCCAGATAGCCCGCGATCGATTCATCCAAGCCGAGCTTGCCCCGCTCCGACAGACGCATGATCATGGTCGCGGTCACGACTTTTGTAATGGACGCAATGTGGAACATCGTGTCGGCGGTCACGGCCCTGCGTTCGGCGATATTGGCCATGCCGAAACCCTGGGCATATTTCACTGCGCCATCTCTGGCAAAACCGACGGCCAGGCCCGGGATGTTGGCCTTGCGCATTTCGCTTTCGATGAATGACGCCAGATCGGCGCTCGGACGCGGGGGACGCTCGTCCGCTGCGACGGCCGGCAACAGAAGCGCCGACAGTCCGGCGCCGATAAAGGCACGCCGGGAAATCGGGCATACAGGGTTGGACAGATGGACTGGCATGGTGCGCTCTCTACATGGAAGTGGGGCCGACCGGTGGCCATGTGCTAGTATGCGTAGGTGCCTACATAAATGTCAATCCATAAAATAGAAGGATCGTGATCATGCAGGATTATTCGCGGGTTGCCGGCGGAGCGGCGATCGGGGCCAGGCTAAGGCGCTTGTCGGAAAGTCTCGACGGTGACTCGACGCGGGTGTACGCCGCATTGGGAATTTCATTTGAGCAGCGCTGGTTTGGCGTGCTGAACCAACTCGCCATGCGGGAATCCGCTACCGTGGGCGAACTGGCGGCGACGCTGAAAATCACCCATGTTTCCGTGAGTCAGACACGGCAATCGCTTGAAAAAGCCGGGATCGTGACGTCCCAGTCCGATCCCGACGATGCCCGCAAGAAGAAGCTCATGCTCACGGCGAAAGGGAAGCGGCTGGTCGCCAAGCTGCTGCCGATCTGGGCCGCATTCGACGGAGCGGCCCGTGAGCTGAACGCAGAGGCGGGTGACGTTGTGGCATCGCTCAACAGGCTCGACGATGCGCTGGAGCGGCAATCCATCTTTGCGCGCATCATGAACCGCGTTGCCAGGTAGTCGGGTGCAAAGCGCCAATAAAAAAACCGCCGGGCTCGCGCACCGGCGGTTTCTTTACGTGCTGCCGATTATTTATCGGTCGCGAACTCGCCAAACTCCTTGAGCTGCGGCGCGATCGCGGCCGGGTCGCCGACCACGACGATCGACTGGCGTTCCGGCGCAAAATACTTCTTGCCAATTTCGCGCACCTGATCCGGCGAGACCTTCTCGACCTTGGTCACGTACTCACCCAGGAACTCGGGCGGCAAACCAATCAGCCAATTATTGGCCAGGGTGGCCGCAACGGCCTTCTGCAACTGGTTGTTGATCAAATAGCCGCCGGCTACATAGCGCTTGTTCATCTTCATTTCCGCTTCCGGCACCAGCTCGGTCCCGATGCGTTTGTACTCGCTGAAGAATTCCTTGAGCGCGGCGCCCGTCACTTCATTGCGCACGTCCGCGCCGCCGACGATGCCGCCGCCGTTGCGGTAGGTGCGGGCACCGGCGCTGGCGCCGTAAGTGTAGCCCTTTTCTTCGCGCAGATTCATGTTCACGCGGCTGCTGAAACCGCCACCGAGGATGGTGCTGGTCAGGCGCAGCGGCACCAGGTCGTCGGTGCTGGCAGGTACGCCGCTGCTGGCCAGGCGCACGGTCGACTGTACGCTACCGTCGCGGGTCAGCAGCAGGCGCACTGGCGCGGCAGTGGCCGGCGCTGCCGGCGTCTCCGGCAAGGCGGCGCCTTCGGCTTTCCAGTCGCCGAAGGCGGCGCTGGCCATCTTCATCGCGGCGTCCGGCGTGATGCGGCCGGTGATCACCAGCAGCGCACGGTCAGGACGGAAGCGTTTGGCGTGTTCGGCCTTGAAATAAGCATCGTCGACCGAGGTGATCGAGGCGGCCGTCGGCGTGGTGGTCGCATACGGGTGGTCGCCATAGATCACCTTGTTGAGCGCGCGCTCGACGCGGAAGCTTGGCTGCGCTTCCGACGCTTTCAGACTTTGCAGCGCGTTACCCTTGGTCAGTTCCACTTCTTTGGCGGGGAAGGACGGCGTGCGGGCCACTTCGGCCAGCAAGTTCAGCATCGGTGCTGCGTTCGAGGTCAGCGCGTTGGCCATGACGGTGATGCCGTCGTGGCTGGCGCCGGCGCCAACCGTGCCACCGAGGCCCTGGGCGGTTTCGGCGATGGCGCGCGAATCGCGCTTGGCGGTGCCTTCATTGAGCAGGTTGGCCAGCATGGTGGCGAACGCAGGGTGCTGCTTGTCGTCGGCGGCAAAGCCGGCGCCGCGCACGGCCAGCACGAAGTCCACGCGCGGCAGACCTTTGCGCGGCACGACCCACACGGTCATCCCGTTGGCGAGCGTCTTCTTGGTGATTTGCGGTGCCGGGATCGGTTTGTCCTTGCCGAATGGCGGCAGCTTGGCCAGGGCGGCGTCAACCTCGGGGCTGGCGTACACGGCCGGGGCGAACAGCATCGAAATGGCGAGTGTCAGCATCAGTTTTTTCATGGATGCTCTCCTTAGTTCTTGGTGGCGGTTGGTGCGGGCGCGGCGGCTGGCGCAGGCGGCGCCTTCGGCGCGAGCTTGCGGTCGATGACGGTGCGGTTCGCCTTCGTCAGGTAGGTGGCGGCGGCGCGCTGAATGTCGGCCGAGGTCACGCCTTCGATCCAGCCCGGGATCTGGTTGACCACGTTGGCGTCGCCCCACAGCGTTTGCAGCTTGGCCAGGGTGTCGGCGCGGTTGATGAAGGCTTCGTTGGTGTCGTACCAGTCGGCCAGCATGCGCGTTTTGACGCGCTTGAGGGTGGCGGCGTCGACGCCGTCCTTGACGACCTTGGCCACTTCTTCGTCGATGGCGGCCAGCATGGCGTCGGCGCTGGTGTTCGGTTTGTACAGCGCGAATACGGTGAACAGGGTCGGGCCGTCGAATTCCCATGGGCTGGTCAGGCCGTACAGCGAGTCGACGTTGAGCGACAGTTCGCGGCCCTTGACCAGGCCCTGGTACAGGATCGAGGCGTCGCCGCCGGCCAGCAGCTCGCCCAGCACGGCCATCGGCGCCTGGTCCTTGCTGCCGCGTTCAGGCATCTTCCATGCGGCGGCAATCGCCGGCACCTGGGCCAGCGTGTCGAACTGCTCGACGCGCTTTTCGGCCGTGTTGAGCTGCTCCTTGAAGTCGGCCGCCGGCGGGGTGGCGCGCTTTGGAATCGCGGCGAAGTATTTCTTGGCCAGGGCGAAGCCCTGTTCCGGCGTCACGTCGCCGGCGATCGACAGCACCGCGTTGTTCGGGCCGTAGTAATCGCGGTGGAAGTTGCGCACGTCGTCGAGGCTGGCGCCTTCGAGATCCTTGAAGCTGCCGTAGCCGTCGTGGTTGTTTTCCCACTTCTGGAATGCCTGCTGCGAAATGTCGATCCACATGAAGCCGCCGTACGGCTGGTTCTTCACGTTGACGCGGATTTCTTCCTTGACCACGTCCTGCTGGTTCTTGAGCGAGGTGTCGCTGAAGTCGAGCGTCTTCATGCGGTCCGCTTCGAGCCACAGGATCGAGTCCAGGGCCGACACCGGCGCCGTTTCGATGTAGTTGGTGAAGTCGGGACGGGTCGAACCGTTGTTGCGGCCGCCGCCGCCGGAGATGGCCTTGTCGAACACGCCTTTCGGTGCGTTCGGGGTCCCCTGGAACATCAAGTGTTCGAACAGGTGGGCGAAGCCGGTACGGTTCTTCGGCTCGAGGCGCATGCCGACGTGGTAGACCACGCTCACGCCCACGGTGGGCGAGCTGTGGTCGGGCGAGACGACCACGGTCAGGCCGTTATCGAGCTTCTTGACGCTGACGGGAATTTTCCAGCTGTCCGTATTGGCCGCGACGGCCGACAGCGACAGGGAGAGTCCTGCCAGTAAAACGGGAACATGACGCATACGCATAAACACCTCAAAAGGTAGCAGTGTGACCTGGGAAACTTGCCCTAAACCAATGCCGATCTGTGGCCGGCAAGGCGAAGCATCTTATACCCTGATGTGGCACGACAGCAAACATTTTCACCCGCGCACGACGGGGCGCCGATATGCATATATGCATGCTGCGTATGGCGCCGTTGCCCGCGAACAGGGGTCAGACCACTTTTCCAAAAGTGGTCTGACCCCGGTGGAGGGGCGGAAAAGTGTATCGCTTTGGGGCGCAGGGGCGTTCGTTCGTGGTGCTTTTTTGTGGCGCGGATGCGCTCATTTGGTGAGCCGCACAACGCGTTCCGGGCAAAGCCTCTGGCACGAAAAATGCACTACGGTATCTACGATTGCCGCGCCCGCGGCACAACCTTGATCAAGGAGCGCGCCATGCTCGAACAGACCGACACGATGGAAGACTTGCCTGAAGCCACTTTCAGCGCCGTCCAGCTGTCCGGCGACATGTTTGGCGCACTCATCAATCTGTCCGGGCGCCGCCGCTTCACCTCGCAGCGCGTGGTGCTGTACGCGGTGCTGGCCTCGATGGGCCACGACGGCGCCATTGCCACGGCGCGCGAGACCCTGGCGCAGTTCCGCGATGCCCATCAGACCTTGGTCGAAGGCAAGGGCGGCTTGCCGGGCATTTTCTGCGCCCAGCTGCGCGACGCCTACTTCGGCACGCTGCAGGGCGACCGGGTGATCCGCGACTTCATCGACCTGGCCGGCGCGGCGCTGGAAGCGATCGTGGGCAACGCCAAGGGCGCGCCGGTGCTGCTCGACGAACTGGTGCGCAGCGCCACGCCGCTGCTGAGCGTGCTTAACGGCCTGACCTTGGTCTATGAAGAGCAGTGGCGCCGCCACGCCCAGACCGAAAAACGTCAGCTGCGCGACATGATGGGCAGTATCAAGACGGTGACCAAGCAGGCGCGTTTGGTGGCCTTCGATGCCCAACTGGTCGCCGCGCGTGCCGGCACCGGCGGCACCGACTTCGGCGCCGTGGCCGGCACCATGAGCAGCGTCACCGCCCAGATCGACGACCTGGTGCAGCACGCCCTGAGCAGCACGCTCGCGGCCTAAGCGGCGAGACAGGCCCCCAGCCGCTGGCCCAGCGCGAGCAGGGTCAAGGTCGGCGGCAATCCCCACGCCTGCGGAATGACGGAGGCGTCGCACACATACAATCCCGGCGCGCGTGTCTGCAGGTCGCTGTCCACGCCGTCACCGATGCGCACGCTGCCGCCCGGGTGCGCGGCGAAATGCCAGGTCTTGAACACGTGTTTCGCACCGCAGGCGGCCAGCACCTCGCGTGCCATGGCCACGCCGCGCGCGAGCTTGTCGCGGTCGGCCGCCTGCAGCGTCTTGTCGGCCCAGCGCGGACCGACGCTGCCGCCGATTTCGTCGCGGATCTTGACCATCAGGCTCAGTGTGCTGCCGTGCGCCAGCAGGCGGTCGAAGCGGCCCACCTGGGCCGCGAAGCCTTGGTACATCGGCTTGGGCAGGGTCAGGTCGGCCAGCGAGATGCCGTCGGCATCGAGCCGCATGCCGGCCGCCATCGGCACTTCGGCGCCGCCATCGATATCGTCCACACTGCCCATGACCGCCACCACCGGGTCGCTGAAAAAGGCGCTCTCGCGCGGTCCCAGCCCGCTCGCGTGCAGCAGGCGCGGGCTGCCGATGCCGCCGCCAGCGAAGACGATGTTCGTAGCCAGCGCGCGCTGGCGCTGTCCGCCGTGCAGATAGTCGACACCGACGGCGCGGCCATTCTCGAGCACGGCGCGCAGGACGGTGGCTTGGTCCTGCAAGACGGCGCCAAGGCGGCACGCTTCGTCCAGCAGGTCGCGCGCGCTCCATTTGGCGCCGAACGGGCAGCCGTAGGCGCAGCGCCAGCAGCCGCTGCGGCACAGCGCCGGACGGATCATCTTGTCCAGTTTGTGCCACTCCAGCCCCAACGACCGGGCCCCGGCCATGATACGGGTGGCCATCGGTCCGACCAGAGCGTCCGGCAGGGGGCCGATCGGCAGCTCGGCGCGCAGCGCCCGCAGTTCGGCCGACAGGTCGATGCCGTGCGCGGCGAACATGGCCGCCGGCGGATCGGCGGCGGTGGCAAAATTGACGGCCGAGCTGCCGCCGGCGGTCACGCCCTGCACCAGCAGCGAGGCGTCGCGGTGCACAAAGGCCCCGCGCCCGGGGATGGCGGCCATGCGCGTCATCTGCCCCAGCGTGCCCGTGAGCGGGGCGGCGGAGCCTTGCTCGAGGATCAGCACCCGCTGTCCGCGCCTGGCCAGTGCGCGTGCCACGCTGGCGCCGCCCGGGCCGCTGCCGGCCACGATGGCGTCGTACTGGGGAAATGGGGGCTGGTTCATGGGCTCGAGTATCGCCTGATCCCGGATTTTCGTCGACTGGCATCGGAAATATGCATTTCGTCGCAATCCGGTGGAGGCGGGAAAGGCGGCTGGCTATAGTGATCACATACCGCAAGCAGTTCAACCCACAAGGAGCCACATCATGAACATCGCCAAAAACATGGAAGCCATCTTCGTCGTCGCCATCGCCCTGATCGGCATGACCACCTTCGCTACCGCATCGGCACCAGCGGCACCGGCAGTGATCGTCGCCGCCGCCGACCAGGCCGTCCCGATGCAGACCGTGACCGTCAGCGCCAAGCGCCTGACCGCCGCCGAAAAAGCCGCCTCCGCACAATAAGCTGGAATGCCTGAGCCGTTACTGGTAACGTAGGCGCCAATTGGATGGAGACCCATTAATGAATCAGTTTTTCAAGCTCGGTATGGCAGCAGCTTTTTGCGCGACCAGCGCCGCGGCACTGGCCGCGCCGGTTGAAACCGCCTCCGAGACGCGCCCCGTCGACGCCCGCATCGTGCGCATCCGCCTCGACGGCGTGATCGATCTGAAACTCAAGCAGGGCGCGGTCGCTTCGCTCGTCATCAGCGGCGACAAGGCCCTGGTCGCCAAGACCACGTCGGAACAGGATGGCGACACCATGACCATCGGCACCGACGCCAAAAAATTTAAGTTCAGCCGACGCGGCGAAAGCCTGCGCGCCGAACTGACCTTGCCAACGCTGCGGGCGGTCTCGTCCGATAGCCTGGGCTGGACCGACGTGAGCGGCTTTTCGGGCGAACAGCTCGACCTCAAGCTCGAAGGCGCCGGCTCCATGAAAGTGGTGTGCGACTACCGCGTCGTGACCGCCGTGCTGGGCGGCGTGGGCAGCATGAACATTCAGGGCGACAATGCCGACGGCATCGACCTGAACCTGCGCGGCGCCGGCTTCGTCACGCTGCGCGGCAACAGCAAATGGCTCAAGGCCAGCCTGGGCGGCCTGGGCAGCCTGGACGCGCAGCACTTCAACGTCGACACAGTCAACCTCGATTTAAGCGGACTGGGCAACGCAGTTGTCTCCGCCAAGCAGAACGCCAACCTGAACCTGAGCGGACTCGGCTCGGTGACGGTGTATGGCAAGCCGGTCAACCGCGCGGTCAGCGTGGATGGGCTGGGCAATGTGAACTGGAAGTAGAAACATGGGATCCCAAAAAACCGACCCCGGTGCGATACGCCTGAAATGAAAAAACTAATTGTTGCGATCACCCTCGTGCTCGGCGTTGCCGGGCATGCGAGCGCCGGCTTCACGGAGGGTGCGACCGCCTATAACGCGAAAAACTATTCGCGCGCGCTCAAGGAAATCACGCCGCTGGCCAAGGCCGGCGATGCGGAAGCCCAGCACTTGCTCGGGCTGATGTATTACATGGGGCGGGGCGTGTCGCGCGACTTCGCGCAGGCGCTGATCTGGCACCGCAAGGCGGCCGAACAGGGCAAGGCCGACGCCCAGTACGTCGTCGGCGCCATGTATTACACGGGAAACGCAGTGGCGATCGACCACAAGATGGCGGTCTACTGGTTCCGTCGCGCGGCCGAGAAGGGCCACGCCGAAGCCCAGCACGCGCTCGGCCTGATGTACCGCTACCATGCGGCCGGCCTGCCGCAGGACAAGGTGCTCGCTTATATGCTGTGGAACCTGGCCGCCGCCAGTGGCAACGCCAATGCCAACGAGCAGCGTGCGGAAATCGCCAAGCGCATGACCCAGGAGCAGATCGACGAGGCGCAAGCCCTGTCGCGCAACTGGAAACCGGGCCAGCCGTTACCGACCAGTTCGCGCACCGGCGTGAGCGCCTGAGCTGACGCTTAGCGGCGCGGGGCGGCCAGGACCTGGGTCCAGTAGATGTTGCCGCCGCGCCGTTCATTGTCGATCGCGTAGGCGGCGCCCATTTCCGTGAAGGCCGGATTCATCAGGTTCACGCAATGGCCGGGACTGTCGACCCAGCCGGCCACCGCTTCTTCCGCCGTGCCCACGCCCAGCATGATGTTTTCGCCGACCGTGGTCCAGACGTAGCCGGCGCGCGTGGCGCGTTTGCCGGCGGTGCTGCCGTCCGAGCCCTGGTGCGACAGGATCGCTTCGTGCGCCATGTCGCGGCTGTGGTCGAGCGCGGCTTCGCCCAGCGTCGGATTCCATTTCAGGGGCGGCGCCGGCGGGAAGTCCTGGCCGCCGCAGCTGCGCGCCTGCGCCCGTGCCGCATTGGCCGCGCGCAGGATGGTGCGGCCGGCTTCCTTCCAGTCTTTCATCTTGTTTTCCAGCAGAGGCTGGGCCAGCACGATCTGCCAGCTGCTGCCGCTGTGCACGGCGCCGATGTCGGCGAAGCGCGGATCGAGCACCATGCGGCAGCTCTTGTCGCGCACCAGGGTCATCACGCCGCGCACGTCGGACAGGCCGGAATACTCGGCCGCTTCGGCGTGGCGCGGGGTGTAGTCGGCTTCTTCCAAGGCCCGCTTGAGATCGTTGCTGGACGCGATGCCGAGCTGGGCCAGGGCGCGGTTGACCTTGAGCGGCGGCAGGGGCGCCACGCGACGGCCCTCGCAACTGCCCGGTGCGGCCCGGTAGGCGTTGATCATGCGGATCAGGTCGTCGCTGTCGTTGGCGTGCGCGGGGGGGGCGGCCAGCAGCATGGCGGCGAGGAGGGCGGAGACGGGTGCTTTCACGAAAAATCCTGAGCAAAAGTGGAGGCGGGATGGGGCGCACCTTCTCATGCAAAGATGATTAGAGTCAATTGTGGTTGCAACCCGTTACCTTTAAGCATGGTTAGTGTTGTGTCGCAGATAAGTTTGCTATGATCCGCCCCGTCGACACTGCCTTTGAGGGATGGATGGCCAATCCAAAGCCGCCTTATGAATGGACTTGCCAGCGATGCCACTGCGACAATGCGCCCCACACAAACCTGTGCGCAACGTGCGGCATGACCGCCAATTTCACTGCTGCGCAACTGGCTGAATTCAAGACGTTCGAGATGCGCCCGGTCGGCTTTACGCCCCTCGAAGGGCTTTGCATTGTCTGGACTGCGGCTGCGGGCGGATTCCTGTTCTGGTATTTTCCCTCTGATTCGTGGGTGTGGTTCAGCCCGAAGCTGACGCTCTTGGTCGTCGGCACAGTGGGCGTGTGCTGCTGGTTGGCCCTGAAAAAGGCTGGCGAGTTCATCATGGACGTGACGATCTGCCGTTAAGCTTGTATATTGACTTCATCGCAAAATTGCATTGGAGTTCACATTGGGTTTTCTGGATTTTTTCAAGTCGACACCGTCTCCCGAACGATTCTCCAAAGTTGCCGTCGACGCGTTGCGCGCCGAAGGCTACGCCGCGCCCATCGAGGTCGACCAGGCCGAGTTTCGCCTGCTGCTCGGCGAGGATGGTAAGCAGGTCTTTAACCTGAATAATTTCTACCGCGACTATTGCCGGGTCGATAAAGCCGAGCGCAAGAATGTCGTGCAAGGCTACGTGAAGAGCATGATGGTGCAGGACATGCCCAAGGCCTTCGCCGACGCCAAGGCCAAGCTGCTGCCCGTGTTGCGCAGCCGCACCATGATCGAGTATGTGGCCCTGGCCGTCGCCGGCGAAACCGACACCGCCAAGCTGCCGGCCGCCCGGCCGTTCAGCGCCGACGCGGCCATCATGCTCGCCTACGACACCGAGCATTCGATGATGACCCTGACCGGCTCTTCCCTCACCGACTGGAACGTCACGTTTGACACCGCCCTGGCCGCCGCCATCGACAACCTGCGCGACAGCACGGTGTCGAGCTTTGATCAGGTCGCGCCCGGCCTGTATTTGAGCACCTGGAACGATGCCTACGACACTTCGCGCCTGCTGTTCCCGGACGTGCTCTACCAGCTCGGCGTGGCCGGCGAGCCGGTCGCCATGATCCCGACCCGCAACCGGATGCTGGTGGCGTCCGCCAACGACAGCGCGGCCCAGCTGACCATGATCCACGCGGCGCGCCTGTTCGCGGAAGAAGAGGGGCGCCAGCTGTCGGCGCTGATGTACCACTACGTCAATGGCCGCCCGGTCGAGTTCCGGCCCGCCGATCCCGAAGTGGCGACCAAACTGGCCGAGTTCCGGCGCAAGACGCTGGCCGACGATTACGCGGGCCAGAAAGACATGCTGGAAAAGGCGCACGAGAAAAGCGGCACCGACGTATTCGTGGCCAGCTATCAGGTGATCGCTTCGCGCGACACGGGCCGCGAGGCCAGCTTCACGGTCTGGACCGAGAATGTGGACACGCTGCTGCCTGAGGCCGATCTGGTGGCGCTGGTGTCCACCGCCGAACTCGAGGACGGCAAGTCGGGTCCGCCCAAGCTGGTCGCCTGGCGCGATCTGCAAGCTGCCACCGGCGCCTTCGAGCAACTGCCCGACCGCTATCCGGCCCGCTACAAGCCGGCCAACTTCCCCGGCAAGGCCGCGCGCGAGGCGCTGCCTGCGACCGAACTGTAAGGCGCGTACAATCTGCGTCTTTGCCCCACGAGGACGACGATGCGCGCTATTGAAATCAAGCAACCGGGTGGTCCCGAGGTGCTGCAACTGGCCGAGCGGCCGCTGCCGGAACTGAAAGCGGGCGAAGTCCTGATCAAGGTGCACGCGGCCGGCGTCAACCGTCCCGACGTGCTGCAGCGCCTGGGCCACTATCCGGTGCCGCCCGGCGCGTCCGATCTGCCGGGCCTGGAAGTGGCTGGCGAAATCGTCGACGGCGATCTGTCCGGCAGCGACTTCAAACGTGGCGACCTGGTGTGCGCGCTGGTGCAGGGCGGCGGTTACGCGGAATACTGTGCGGCGCCGCTGCAGCAATGCTTGCCGGTGCCGGCCGGCCTGTCCGCGCTGGAGGCGGCTTCGTTGCCCGAAACCTTCTTTACCGTGTGGAGCAATGTGTTCGACCGCGCCCATTTGTCCGGCAGCGAGACCTTGCTGGTGCAGGGCGGCACGTCCGGCATCGGCGTGACGGCGATCCAGATCGCCACCGCGCTCGGCCACCGCGTGTTCGCCACCGCCGGCAGTGACGATAAGGCCCGCGCCTGCGAAAAACTGGGCGCCGAACGGGGCATCAATTACCGCAGCGAGGATTTCGTGGCCGTGGTCAAGGAACTGACTGACGGCAAGGGCGTCGACGTGGTGCTCGACATGGTGGCCGGCGAGTACGTCGCGCGCGAGATCGATTGCCTGGCTGACGATGGGCGCATCGCGCTGATCGCACTGCTGGGCGGGGCCAAGGCCAATGTCGACCTGGGGCAGGTGCTGCGCCGGCGCTTGTCGATCAGCGGTTCGACCCTGCGTCCGCGGCCGGTGGCGTTCAAGGCGGCGATTGCGGCGCGGCTGCGGGAAACCGTTTGGCCCTTGATTGCGGCCGGCAAGATCCGACCGGTCATCTATAAAACGTTCCCATTGGAGCAGGCTGCCGCGGCGCATGCCTTGATGGAAAGCTCCACCCACGTGGGCAAGATCATGCTTCAGGTGATTTAACCGCGCTGTCGTCCTCGCGAAGGCGGGGAGCTATAGCACGCTACCGAATTCGGAGGCGTGCCATAGGCCCCCGCCTTCGCGAGGGCGACGTTAAATGTTGTATGAATGATTATGTTTTTGGGCTCCGACGTAGCCGTTTGTTTGACCGCCCCCAGATCGAGGGTTAAAATAGCGGGTTAATTAAATCTGGGCTACTATGCGTCGCAAACTGGTCGTCGGTAATTGGAAAATGAATGGCAGTCTTGCCTCTAATGCAAGTCTGCTGGCTGGCATCGTGGAAGGCTTGAGCGCTTCGGGCGCCGATTGCGCCGTGTGCGCACCGGCCCCGTATCTGGCCCAGTGCCAGGCTAAATTGGCCGGCAGCCCGGTCGCCTGGGGTGCGCAGGATGTATCCGCGCAAGCGAGCGGCGCCTTCACCGGCGAAGTCTCGGCTGCCATGCTCGGCGATTTCGCTTGCCGTTTTGTGATCGTCGGTCACTCCGAGCGCCGCGCTTACCACGCCGAAAGCAGTGAACTGGTCGCCAAAAAAGCGGTTGCGGCACTCGACTGTGGTCTGACCCCGATTGTCTGCGTGGGCGAAACACTTGCCGAGCGCGAAGCAGGGCAGACCTTCGTGGTCGTGCGCAATCAGCTCGGCGCCGTGCTGGACCTGGTCGGCGAACGCATGAACCAGATCGTCGTTGCCTATGAGCCTGTATGGGCGATCGGCACCGGCAAAACCGCCACGCCGGAAATGGCGCAGGAAGTGCATGCACGCTTGCGCGCGCAGATGGCGGAAAAGAATGCAATCGTCGCTGGCGGCGTACAGATCCTGTACGGCGGCAGCATGAAGCCCGACAATGCGCGCGAACTGATGGCGCAGCCGGACATCGACGGCGGTCTGATTGGCGGAGCGGCCCTCAAGGCGGCCGATTTCCTCGCCATCATTCATGCCGGTGTATCGAATTAATTGAAGTTATTGCTGTCAAACCTGGAATGGAATTGAAATGAACTCGTTGCAAAATCTGGTTGTCGTAGTACAGGTTATCTCCGCCCTGATCATCATCGGGCTGGTATTGCTTCAGCACGGCAAGGGTGCTGACATGGGCGCGGCCTTCGGTTCGGGCGCTTCGGGCAGCTTGTTCGGCGCCACCGGCTCCTCGAACTTCATGTCCAAGTCGACCGGCGTTGCCGCTGCCGTCTTCTTCTCCTCGACTCTGGTCCTGTCCCACTTCGCTACCCAGCGCAGCGACACCACCGTCAGCGGCGGCGTGATGGAAAACGTCAAGGCGCCAGTGACTGCCCCGGCACCCGTGCCAGGCGCCGTGCCGGCACCGACCGCCGCTCCTGCAGTCACGCCAGCACCGGCCCCAACGACGGCGCCAGCGCAGATTCCGAAGTAATCTGCACACAGTTTCAGCAGCGTCCGCCATTCCTCATGGCGGATGCAAAAAAAGAAGCATGATTTTTAGGTTTTAAGCTTGTTATATCGCAAGTTTGCATTGAATACAGCTCTGTAACAATGTAGAATAGCGGACTCAATGCCGACGTGGTGAAATTGGTAGACACGCTATCTTGAGGGGGTAGTGGGAGAAATCC
>Ga0209023_10002521_pt1 | contig 22775 bp, 25 predicted proteins | sample LakOneMetagenome_FD_187468 | JGI IMG/M metagenome (GOLD analysis project Ga0209023, IMG submission 187468) | Freshwater and sediment microbial communities from Lake Erie, Canada (SPAdes) (version 2) | ecosystem: Environmental > Aquatic > Freshwater > Lentic | place: Lake Erie, Canada...
TATCGTGCCGCGCAACCCGATTGCACTGCTCACGCTCGAGGACGGCAGCAAGATGACCTGCCGGATCATCGACCTGTCGCTGTCGGGTGCGGCGATCGCCGCCGAAAACCGTCCGCCGCTGAAATCCCTCGTCATGCTCGGCAAGGTCCAGTCGCGGGTGGTGCGCAACCTCGAAGAAGGTTTTGCGCTGGAGTTCGTTCACGAGCAGAACGGCGACACCCTCGAAGACGCGGTTTCGGCCAGGTAGACCTGCTTCGCGACCGCTTCACCAAAGCCGTTCGCGAGAGCCCGAACAACCTGCTCGCCAACGCGGTTACCGCGGCGTAAAGCGCCGACGCCCCCCGATCGGCCGTTTTCGCCCTTCCGAAGGCTTCTCGAACGGGCTTGAGCCTGCCTTTCCCGCGGCTCGATGCCTGCGCGATGCGGTTAACGCCGGCCCGATTTCCGCGCGGATTCGCTGTGCCCGCAGCGCCGGGCGCGTTAATGCCTAAAATTTGAATCAATTGCAGTCATCTAAAATTTTAGACTAATTCGATTCAAGTATAGATCGATTTTTCGGCAGCTTTTACTTGTATTCGCGTCAAATGTACTTGCCTGACTTAGCAGCCGCGCAAAACCTCTGTGCGAAACATGGTCCCAACAAGAAACGGGGGCCACAATGTTTTTCAGGGGACAGGGGAAAGGAATGGCGGTTATCGCCATCCTGTTGGGAATGAGCGTTTCCACGAGCGTCACGGCGAAAGCCGCCGACGCACACTATGCCAGCCTCGGCGACACCACGCGTTCGCCGATCGGCTGGGTCGAATTCTGCGCCGAAAATCCCGGCGAATGCCGCGGCGGAAGCTCTCAGCCGCGCGACATCGTGATGTCGCAGACGGCCTGGCGGGATCTGGTGCGTGTCAACAAGTGGGCCAACGAAACCATCAAGCCGATCACCGATATGGATCATTGGGGTGTGATCGAAAAGTGGTCGTTGCCGACCGACGGTTATGGCGACTGCGAGGACTACGTGCTTCTGAAGCGCAAGATGCTGATCGATGCCGGTTGGCCGCGCGAAGCGCTGCTGATCACGGTGGTGCGCGACAAGAAGGGCGAAGGCCATGCGGTGCTGACCGTTAAAACCGACAAGGGCGAGTTCGTTCTCGACAACCAGAACGAAAACGTCGTGGCGTGGACCGAGACCGGCTACCGCTTCGTCAAGCGTCAGTCGCAGAGCGATCCCAATGTGTGGGTCTCGCTCGGCGACAACCGCCCGGCGCTCGCGACCGCCTCGTCACGCGATCGCTGACAACAAGGATTTTACGAACCCGCGACCCGGTCACATCCCCACCCCTCCCCGTCCCAGACCGGTTCGCGCGCGGCCAGCCTTCCCCCAAAGGCTGGCCGCATCTTTTTGTGCATCGCCGCAGTTGTGTTGAACATCTGCAACGCGCGAGAATTTTCTCGCGCAAATCCACAAGAGCGCGCGAATACGGTGAAGACATCCGAGTCAGGCAGCGCCTATGCTCGTGATTGTTGCGACAGCGCGCTCTGACGGGGATCCGATGCCGCCCACCTTACTTGTGAATCCGTTCAACCTGGACTCGGGACCGAGACCCGCTGCCAGTCCGGGTGCAGCCCAGTTCGACACGCGATACACCCCGGTGTGCGCGCGCTGTCAATCGGACGATCTCGTCTGTCACGCCATCGCGCAGTGGAGCAACCGCTCGCAGCAATGGGAACTGGCCAACACCTTCGACCAGCCGGTTCACTGCAACACCTGCGACAGCGAATGCACCGTAACCTGGCAGCCGCTGAACTGGTGATCTGTCGACTTGCCGGTGGAAAGACTTTTGCGATCTCCCTCGCAAGCGTGAGATGATGGCGGGCCTCTCAGGGAGAACCGGCCATGGCCCACAGCGAGATCGACGCCATCCGCGCGCTGCTCGGCTCCAAACCGAGGCCGGTCGGATGGGCCGAGCGGCGCCAGCGTCTCGACGAAGTCGGATCGACCTGGCCGGTGGCGCCGGACGTCAGATGCGAAGCTGTCGACTGCGACGGCGTGCCCGGTGAGTGGTCCCGCGTTCCCGACAGCGATGCGTCGCGCGTGCTGTTGTACTTTCACGGCGGCGGTTATTGTTCCGGCTCGATCGTCAGCCATCGTCGCCTGGTCACGGAAGCCGGTCGCGCGGCGCGCATCCGGACGCTGGCGATCGATTACCGGCGCGCGCCCGAACATCCCTATCCGGCGGCGCATGAAGACGCGCTCACCGCCTGGCGCTTCCTGCGCCAGCAAGGCATTGCGGCGTCCAATATCGTGGTCGGCGGTGACAGCGCCGGCGGCAATCTCACGCTGGCCCTGATCGAGCGGTTGCGCGCATTCGGCGACGAACTGCCCGCCTGCGCGTGGCTGCTCTCGCCGTGGACCGATCTTACGATGTCCGGCGCGACGCTGCAGACCAAGGACGCGGTCGATCCGCTGATCCACACGGGCTATCTGACCGAGCTTGCCGACGCCTACGCACCGCCGCCGGCCGATCGGCGCGATCCGCTGATCTCGCCGCTGTTTGCGGACCTTGGCGGTTTTCCGCCTGCCCTGATCCAGGTCGGATCATCGGAGACATTGCTGTCGGACGCCACGCGGCTCGCCGAGGCGCTCGGATCGGCCGACGTCCCGGTCACGCTCGAATTCTGGCCCGCGATGATTCATGCGTGGCCGGTGTGGAATGCAAAGCTGGAAGACGGCCGCCGCGCGCTTGAAAGCGCCGGGCAATTCATCCGTTCGCATCTTCCGTAACCGGTTGCGGTCGTTGACACGGCAGCTCCGCTTCGCCCCGGAAAAGCCTGATTTCAAAGGGCTTTCCGGTCGATTATGGTAAATGACCGGTAAATCCCGGGTTTGAGCATGGCGCCGCCTGTGGTACTCTCAGCCATTGCAAATCACGTCCGGCTTTGGAGTCTCATGCCCGAACTCAGCTCCCGGAATACCAGTTCTTTCGCGCGCTTCGGCGGCCAGCCGATCGCGATCGGCGCCGTGGCCCTTGCCCTCGTCCTGTTGGGGATTGGCTCGATCACCGCCTGGCGCGCCTATACCGGCACCACGCCCGAGACCGATCGCGTCGTCGCGACCCGGCAGTTGCAGGCGCGCACCGCGCAGGCCTCCGAGCAACTGGTCGAGAAGACCAAGGGCCTCGAGGCGACCCAGCAGGAATCGATCGACCAGCTCCAGGTGGTGCAGGACCAGTTGCAGACCGTGCGCCGGCTGCTGGCCGCCCAGCAGGCCGACACCCGAAAACTCTCCGAACAGGTCGGAACGCTGACGCAGTCGATCGACGGGCTGCGGCAATCCTTTGCCAGCGCCCAGGCGGCAGAGCCGGACGAGGCGCCCGCGCCACGCAAGCGGTCGGCCAGATCATCCGCCAAGCCCAAGCCGCACGCAGTCAGAAGCGCGAACCGCAAGCGCGGCAAGACGCAGGGCTAATAACGCAACGCCCCGGACGCGGTCCGGGGCCACGCGTTCAGGCCTGTTCACCCCCAGAGGGGGGAATCTCCAGCCCATCCAACGCCAACGCCGGTCTCGGGAACTTTTTCCCGGCCGAGTGTGAACTGGTTCACATACGCCCGTGAAAATCCGGGCCATCCTGAAGTTCACCGGGCGGCGTGAGCCGATTTCAATGTCCGGGGCTGGCAAGGTCGTTGACGGTATACTACGTCGACGGCCTTGTTTTTTGTGCCTGGGATCCCCCTCGCGGCATGCCGCTTCGCCTTCAGCCCGCCAAATCCTCGCAACCTGGTGATTTGCGTTCGGCCCGGTTTGTTAGCTGAATGCGCCTCCTGAAAATGGAGGATTCCCAATGAGTATCGAACCGATGCTGACCTCGGATGTCATCGGACTGACAAAGGTTGCCCCGTTCTCGCGCCGCGGCTTCATGACGGCATCTGCCGCCGTTGCCGCCGGCTACACGCTCGCCGCCGGTCCGGTCCGCGCCGACGTCATCAAGACCGACACGTCAGGCCTCACCACCGGCGATGCCAGGATCAAGGTCGCCGACGGCGAGATGCCCGGCTACTTCGCCAAGCCCGAGGGCGTCAGCAACCCGCCGGTCATCCTGGTGGCGATGGAGATCTTCGGCCTGCACGAATACATCAAGGACGTGACGCGGCGTCTCGCCAAGCTCGGCGCGCTCGCGGTGGCGCCGGATTATTACTTCCGCAAGGGCACTGATCTGACCAAGATCACCGACATCCCGCAATTGCTGCCGATCGTGAATGCGAAGCCGGACGCCGAGCTGTTGTCCGATCTCGACAGCACCGTGGCCTGGGCCAAGTCGCAGGGCGGCGACACCTCGAAGCTCGGCATCATCGGCTTCTGCCGCGGCGGACGCACGGTCTGGGAATATGCCGCGCACAGCCCCGCGCTGAAGGCCGGCGCTGCGTTCTACGGCCCGCCGGTCGATCCGCCGAACCCGCTGTGGCCGAAGAGCCCGACCCAGCTCGCGCCCGAAATGAAGGCGCCGGTGATCGGTTTCTATGGCGAGGCCGATACCGGCATCCCCGTCGCGTCAGTCGAAGCGCTGAAGGCGGCGCTGGCGGACAACAAGAAGACCGCCGAGTTCAAGCTCTACCCCGGCGCACCGCACGGCTTCCACGCCGACTATCGCGCCAGCTATCGCAAGGAAGCCGCCGACGATGCATGGGCGAACATGCAGGCGTGGTTCAGGAAGTACGGGGTGTTGAGCTAGAAGCAGACTTCACTTCGAGGCAGCACAATGGGTGCGCCGCCAAGGCTGCGCACTTCTAGCTTGATGCGGCCTATCGATTGCGATCGTGGGGACGATGCGCTTTCGACCAGGCATGCTTCGACGCTTGTTCGAGTTCCCAGAGCACCCATACGAACGCTGTGCCCAGACTGACAACGATTCCCAGGAAGACCAACGTCAAAGCCGGGGTTGTGAGCATGTTCAACATCCCAGATGCGATGCAAACGGCGTACCAGCGACGCAACGACAACGGCCCCGGTGATCAGAACACCGGAGCCCCATGTTTCTTCCGCCAACTTCTCGTGCCGAGCGCATCCGCCGGAAACTGAATCCGGCAGTCCGCGCTCGACGGCAGGAACCTCACTCGCACACCTCGACCCGGCGAATCCGCCAGCCGTAGCGCGTCATCACCTGCTGCCTGGTGATGTAGCATCCGCCGTAGCCGCCATCCCCGTAATACGAGTCGTCATAGGCGGCGGGATAGGCGCCGTAATAGCCGTTGTCATAATCATTGTAGCCATAGCCGTAGAGGCCGTAGCCGACACCGAGACCGATCGCCGCTGCAGCGATCGGGAATCCGCGGTGGCGAAATCCACCGTGCCATCCGCCACCATGCCATCCACCACCGTGCCATCCGCCGCCACCGATTGCGGCCGAGCGAAAACCGCCGCCGCCAATGGCTGCGGCCCGGAAGCCCCCGCCACCGAATCCGCCGCCGTGGAAGCCGCCACCCCCGTGGAAGCCACCGCCATGAAAACCGCCGCCGCCAAATCCGCCGCGGGCAGATGCGGCGTTCGGTGCAAGCACGGCAATCGAAGCCATCGCAAACAACGCGATCATCGCTTTACGCAACATGTCCCATCCTCCGTGATCACTGCATTCAACGATCGACGCGTTCCGCGCCAGACCCGTCCGGATCCCGCCATCAGTCTATGGCGACTTGTCGTCGGTCGCCCGAACAATTTGCTCACTTCTGCGCGACCGATCTCACGTTGCCTCTAACAAGCTTTGGCCGCTAGCAACCTCGGCAGATACTGTTCAGCTTGCGGTCGATGGTCTTGGTCTCGGCATTGATCGCAGCATCGCTGCCCGTCGTTGTCGTCGGTGCCGTACCCGTCCCGAGCGACCCTGCCGAGCCGGTCGTCACACCCGGAGCGGTGTTCGCGCCGGACGATTGCGCGGTGCCGGCACGGTTGGTGCCGGGCGAGTTCGTTGCGCCCGTTGAACCGGATGCGCCGCCGGAGCTCTGGGCCAGGGATGTGGCAGGTGAAATCGAGATCGCGCTGACCGTGAGCACGACAATGGCGAATGACCGGAGCATCGGAATCTCCCTTTACAACTTAACGGGAGACCACCGTGCTTGTTCCGGAAACGCGAAGTCGAAACCGCTGATGCGGCTTAGCCGATCTTCTTCAGACCCTTTTTGAACCGCGGTCCATTCTTCTGGTAGGACAGCGCCGCCCGTCCCATCCCGGTGGCCTGTTCGGGCGAGAGCGTACGGATGACGCGCGCGGGAGAGCCGATGATCAGCGAGTGCTCGGGAAATTCCTTGCCCTCGGTGATGACGGATCCGGCGCCGACGACGCTGCCGCGGCCGATCTTGGCGCCGTTCATCACGATCGAGCCCATCCCGACCAGCGCGCCGTCTTCCAGCGTGCAGCCGTGCAGGATGACGTTGTGACCGACGGTGCAGTTCTTGCCGATGGTGAGCGGAAAGCCGGGATCGGTGTGGCAGGTCGAACCGTCCTGCACGTTGGAGCCTTCGCCGATCTCGATCCACTCGTTGTCGCCGCGCAGCACCGCACCGAACCAGACGCTGGCATTCTCCTTGAGCCGCACCTTGCCGATGACGGTGGCGGTATCCGCGATGAAGTAGTTGCCGCTGGCCGGAAGATCAGGGCCCTGGCCGTCGAGTTCGTAGATCGCCATAACAAAAAGGTCTCCGTTCGAGGAGACCTTGGCATGGGTGATGTCGGAGGATCAAGCGAGGCCGGCGCATGGCCTTTAGCGGAATGGGCTTAAGCGGAATGGCCTTGCGCGGAACGGCCTCAGGCCAGCACACCGGCGGCGCGCAGCGTCATCACGAAGAACGTGCCGGACATCAGGCTCCAGAAGCCCGCGAGCACGGTCGCCATCATCACGAACTCGAAACGCCGGCGCTCGATCTTGGCGCCACGCAGCGTGTTGCGCATGATGATGAAGGGGGCAGCGAACACTAGAAACGGCACCGCTGCAAACGTCTTCGGCGCCACGCCCTCGCCGAGCAATCCGAAACCCGCCGGCCGTTCCGCCATCGCCTGATAGCCGCTGGCCAGCGCGCCGGCGAACGCAAAGCCGATGCAGAGGGAGAACAGGGAATTCAACGCATCGGGCGACATGGACACATCCGCTACTCGACAAAACCGCGGCCCTGCTTTCGCAAAATCGGCCGCCCGCCGCCACCTCATCCTTAAGGAAAGGTTAACAGGTTGGGGGTGCAATAACAGTTGTGCATGGCTTGGGCCGCCACTGTCCCGGCGAAATCATGCGGAAATGTCTGGACACATGGCATATTCGCCAGGTGATTCGAACCCAACCCCGGCTCCTGATCCCCGCCCGTTCATGACCTTTCTCTCCACCGCCCAGCACATCGCCCGCGACACCCGCAGGGATCCGCGCGGGCACATGGTCCTGATCGCGGTGGCGGCAACGCTGACCGTGGGCGCGGTCGCGCTGGTGGCCTTCTTGCTGTGGCCGACCTGGGGCTCCAACGGCGCCACCGGTCCGGAGCGATTGCCGGTCTCTGTCGGCACCACCCTGTTCAACGTGCCGACCACGGCGATCCGCCGCAAGATCCAGCGCCATTCCGGGCCGCAGGAACGCGTCGACCTCTCTTTCGTGTTTCCCTCGCTGGAGGCGCCCGAAGCACCCCGGCACGTCAGCGCCGATATGGTCGAGGAAACCGCCCAGCAGCCGATCGACCGCATCTTCGTGTCGATCTCGGCCCATCACGACAGCCTGGCGCCGGACACCAGGGTTCGCACCATCTATCCGCGCTACCTCGACCAGACCTCGACGCCGATCGACGACGGCTTGACGATGCGCGCGTTCCGCGACGGTTCGCCCTACGCCAATGAGGATTTGTTCTCCGCAGGCTCACCCGCCCTCGCGGCGCGCTGCACCCGCGATGGCCTCACGCCCGGCATGTGCCTGGCCGAGCGCCGCGTCGACGGCGCCGACCTGACGTTTCGCTTTCCGCGAACCTGGCTCGCGCAATGGCGCGACGTGGCGAACGCGATGGAGCGTTTGACCGTGCAGATGCACGGCCCGCGTAGCTGAGCCGGCCTTGCAGGGTGGGCAAAGGCGCGTAGCGCCGTGCCCACCCTGACCTTCCAGAGGATCGAAGCAAGTTGGTGGGCACGCTTCCGCCTTCGCTCGTTGAGCTACGGCGGACAAGTCGCTTTGCCCACCCTACGGCGCCTCTCGCACCTCAACCGAGATCGGCCAGGTCTTCTTCGAGGATCGCCATCTGGAACTGGAACGAGCGATCATCGTCCTCGTCATCGACGAACAGCACGCCGATGAATTCCTCACCGATATAGACCTCGGCGGAATCGTCCTTCTTCGGCCGCGGCACGACGCGGATCTTCTGGTTGCCGAATACGCGCTTGAGATAGGCGTCGAGCTTCCTGACTTCCTGAACGTCCACGGCGGGTCTCCAATCGGATTCTGATATTTTCCGGGAGGTTTTTAGGACGAGACGCAGCGAACTGCCAGCCGTATCTTCACAAACCCGGCGGGCAGAAAGCGTGATGAATCAAAGCCCGATGGCGTTGAGCATCTGGTCCATGGTGCGCGACGGCTCGGCGCAGCCGGCCTCGCCCACGATCTTGGCGGGAACGCCGGCGACCGTGACGTTGTGCGGCACCGGCTTGACCACGACCGAACCCGCGGCAATGCGCGCGCAATGGCCGATCTCGATATTGCCGAGAATCTTGGCGCCGGCGCCGATCAGCACGCCATGGCGGATCTTGGGGTGGCGGTCCTCGTTCTCCTTGCCGGTGCCGCCGAGCGTGACGCCGTGCAGGATCGAAACGTCGTCTTCGATCACGGCGGTCTCGCCGCAGACGAAGCCGGTGGCGTGATCGAGGAAAATGCCGCGGCCGATTTTCGCGGCCGGATTGATGTCGGTCTGGAACACCGCCGACGAGCGGCTCTGCAGGTAGTAGGCGAAATCCTTGCGGCCCTTGTTGTAGAGCCAGTGCGCCAGACGATGGGTCTGCAGCGCGTGGAAGCCCTTGAAGTAGAGCAACGGGTCGATGAAGCGCGAGGTGGCCGGATCGCGGTCGAACACCGCGACCAGATCGGCGCGGAAGGCGTTGCCCAAATCTGGCTCGTCGCGCAGCGCCTCGTCATAGGTGCCGCGGATCAGGTCGCCGGACAGCGCCGGATGATCGAGCCGCTCGGCGAGCCGATGGATCACCGATGCTTCCAGGCGCTCGTGATGCAGCACAGTTGAATAGATAAAGGACGCCAGCTCCGGTTCGCGGCGAACGATGTCTTCCGCCTCGCTCCGGACCCGGTCCCAGATCGGATCGAGCGCGGCCAGCTTCGAACCCTGCGGATTGACCTGATGCACTGCCATGGTTGCTCTCGCGAATTCGCTTTTTGGTTGCCCATGATAGCACGGCGGGCGGACGTCTGTCCCGGGGAGGCGCCGGCACGGTAAACCGCACCTGACACCCGGGACCGGTCCCGGGGTTAGATCAAGGTGGTTGGCAATTTGGGGAATTCAAGCCGCGCAGCGTCCGACTATTGGAGAATTTCATGCTCCGTGGCCTTCCCGGCATGGTGGCGCCAAACGGGGGGATTCCACATCAATACGCAGATATTACGCACGCGGATCACCGATGCGCCGGTGGTCGTCTGGGTTGCCGCCGCCGCCATTCCGCTGATGCTGCTCGCCCCGGCTTTCTGGAACGGCTACCCGCTGCTGCAATGGGACACCGGCGGCTACCTGGCCCGCTGGTACGAAGGCTACCTGGTGCCCAGCCGTTCGACCACGTTCGGCCTCTATTTGCATTTCGGCGAGGATTCCGCCTTCTGGATCAACCTCGCCTTCCAGGCGCTGGCCACATTGTGGGTGCTGCAACTGACGTTGCGCGTGCTCGGCATGGCCCAGCCGTTGCGGCTATTGGCGATCGGCCTGGTGCTGGCGCTGACCACCGCGCTGCCGTGGCTGGCCAGCATGCTGCTGACCGACATCTTCGCCGGACTGTCGGTGCTCTCGCTCTTCATCCTGGCGCTGCATGGCGCGCGGACCTCGACGCCGGAGAAATGCCTGCTGTTCGCCCTGACGGCGTTTGCCGCCGCAACCCACAGCGCGACGCTGGCGGTGCTGCTCGGGCTGTGCCTTGTCGGATGGATGGCGCGGCCGTTTTTGCGCGGGCGGATTGCCACTGCCGGGCTGACGCAGGCAAGCCTCACCGTCGTGGCCGGCGCCGTCTTGCTGCTGTCGACGAATTTCGCGTTGTCGGGACAGGTGGCCTGGACCCCCGGCGGCTACGGCGTGGCGTTCGGACGGATGATGCAGGACGGCATCGTCGCGCGTTATCTCAACGACCATTGCCCGCAGCAGCGGTTGAAGCTCTGCCCCTATCGCAACAGCCTGCCTGATACCGCCGACCAGTTTCTGTGGGGCACCAGCGTGTTCAACGCGCTCGGCCGCTTCAAGGGACTGAACGACGAGATGGGCTTCATCGTGCTGAACTCGCTCGCCGAATATCCGGCCTGGCAGGCCGCGACCGCGCTCTCCGGCACCGCGCGGCAACTGGTCCGTGTCGCCACCGGCGAAGGCAACAATGTCTGGCTCGGCCACACCTACGGTATCATCGAGCGCTTTGTGCCGGCCCAGCTGAAGGCGATGCGCGCGGCGCGCCAGCAGCGCGGGCATCTCGACTTCACCGCGATCAACGCGGTTCACGTTCCTGTCGCGCTGGCTTCGATGCTGTTGGCGCTGATCCTGTTCGGCCATGGCCTGCGACGACGGCCGTTCGACGATCTCACATTGCTCGCCGGCACGGTTACGCTCGCACTGCTCGGCAACGCCTTCATTTGCGCCGTGATCTCCGGCCCGCACGATCGCTATGGGGCGCGGATGGCGTGGCTGGCGACGCTGGTGGTGCTGATCGCCGCCTTCAGGCATTTCACCGGCCGCGACGAAGGCTCACGGTCGGCGTGACAGGAAGTCGGTGACGCCTGACTTGTAGACCTTGTCGCCGACCGCGCGCATGTGATCGCGGTTCGGGATGTCGAGCACTTCCGAACCCCGAATGACCTGACCGAGCGCCTGCGCCGAGCCCGCGATCTCGTCGTTGCTGCCGACCGCAATCAGCACCGGCACGCCGTTGATGGCGGCAGCTTCCTCGCGCGTCATCAAGCGTCGCGAGCCGCGCAGGCAGGCGGCGAGCGCGCGGCGGTCGGAGCGGGTCTGGTCGGCGAAGGCGCGGAAGGTGCGTCCGACCGGATCGGTGACGTCTTCCAGATCGAGCGCTTCCAGCGCCAGCGCCACGTTCTCGCCGGGGCCGCCGCCGTCGATCAGACCGATGCCGATGCCGCCGAGGATCGCCGAGCGCAGCCGCTGCGGCGATTTCAGCGCCAGGATCGCCGTCATCCGCGAGCCCAGCGAATAGCCCATGACATCGGCGCGATCGATCTTCAGATGATCCATCAGCGCAATGACGTCATCGGCCATGACGGCTATCTCGTACTGATCGGCGTCGTAGAGTTTGGCGGAATCGCCGTGGCCGCGATTGTCGAGCGCGATGACGCGGCGGCCGTCCTTTTTCAGGTCGGAGACCCAGGTCGGATAGACCCAGTTCACGTTCTTGCTCGAGGCGAAGCCGTGCACGAGGATGACCGGATCACCCTCGCCTTCGTCGAGATAGGCAATTTCAACAGCGCCGTTGTGGAAGCTCGGCATTATCAGTTCCGCTTCTGGGGGATCAGAATTTGCGATCGGGAAATGCGCGCAAGTCTAGCTGTGCGCCATCACGTCCGCCAGTGTAGGACCTTGCGGCAAGCGCGTGGCCGCGCTCGCTACGGCGAGTTGCTTCCGGAGTCGGCGCGCCTTGCTCCGGCGCAGCCAGGCTTCGGTCGCACGCTCGGTGGTCGCCTTGATCGACGACAGGAAGCCGAACAGCGCCAGCAGCGCGCCGAATACCCACATCGACAGATTGAACGCGCCAGCCACCAGCAGCAGCGCGCCGCGGCCGAGGATTTTCAGGATCGCACGGGTCTGCCCGCCCTTGGATTCCGCGAGCCGCGCCGCGCGGGCAACATCCTTCGGGCCTTCGGCAATCTTCAGCGTATCGAGCGCGCCGCGCGCGCCGGCCTTTTCCCCGACCCGGCCGACATCCTTGGCGAGCCGTACCAGCGCACCGGCCTTCTCGGCGCGAAACGCCGCCTTGATGGCGCCGACGGTTTCGCCCGGGCGCAGCACCGAACCCGACGCCACCGCCTGCTGCAGCACCGGCGTATCGACGACTTCGCGCGCCGAGCGGCCGGCCCATTGCGTCAGCCCCTCGCCGAGCCGGCCGACCTTGCGCGCGTCCTTGACCATGGTGAGACCGGCACGGACCGGCGCAGCACCGCCGACCGAGACATACGTCGCGGCGGTCACCGCAAGGCCCGCGGCCGCAAGACCCAGCACCAGGTGGTCGGTGTCCTCGCCCATGGCCAGATGCTTGCCTTCGCGCACGACGTCCCTGATGTCGCCGAACACGAAGAAATCGCCGGCGACCGTGCCAGAGAGGCTCGCGACATCGTCGGCCGTTCCGGTGACGAGACCGGTGGCGAAGCGCTTGGCGAAATGCGAGGTGGAATTGGTTTCGGTGACGGCATCAGCGACGCGTTTCGATTGTTCGTCGCTGACGGCGATATTCCGCTCGCGCGCCAGTTCGACGAAGCTTGCCGCCAGATCGGCGTCGCCCTGTTTCAGCGCCGCCTCGATCTGGTCGGACACCAGCGCCGGGTTGTTCCGCACAGCAGAATTGATCCCGAGATCAGCCAGCTGCGCCGGATCATCCTGGGCTGCGAGGATAGCGAAGGCGTCGCGGGCATGCGGGATCACCAGCGCGAGCGCCGTGACGCTCACCGCCATACCCGCCACCGCCAGGGCAGCCAGAGCCAGACCGGTCCGCAACCGCCTCATCCCGAAAAACCCAATGTTTTCGCTTCCCTCAAGATGGTATGCCGTTTTTACGACACAACGGCCCCGACGAAAGAAGGGCTTCTCTGGGACGACAAGATTGTGTCGAATTTGCATGGGCAAATGAGCCGTGAACTTCCGTGAATCGGGGCTCAAGAATCAGGTTCCATTGCGCTAGGAATCATCGCCACCGGCCACTATGGTGCGCGGCGTTGAGGCTGCGGCGCCGTACCGATTGTGTCTGTCCGTCGTTACTATTCCAAGGTGAATCTGATGTCCGATCATGTCGTCCCGCACTTCCATAACGACGCCGGTGTTCCGGTGATCGAGATCGGCTCGCAGGAGTTCATGTGCGTCGGCGCCAACCCGCCGTTCGACCATCCGCATGTGTTTCTCGACCTCGGCAACGACAATGAAATCATCTGCCCGTACTGTTCGACCTTGTACCGCTTTGCCGCCGACCTCGGCGCGGGCGAAGCGCGCCCGCCGGAATGCGTCCTGAAGGACAAGGTCGCCTGATTTTTCCGAGGGGGATTTCGGGTGGCGGTTACCCGCACCATCGTCGTCGCGGGTGCCGGGATCGGCGGATTGACCGCGGCGCTGGCGCTGGCCGCCAAGGGCTTTCGCATCGTCGTGATGGAGAAGGCCGAGCGGCTGGAAGAAGCCGGCGCCGGCATCCAGATTTCGCCCAACGCCAGCCGTGTCCTGGTCGAGCTCGGGCTTAAGCCGCGGCTTGAAGGCCGCGCGGTAACCCCCGAATCCATCAACATCATGAGCGCGCGGGCCGGCGGCGAGATCGCCCGCCTGCCGCTCGGCGAGGCCGCTTCGTTTCGTGCCGGCGCACCCTATTGGGTCATCCACCGCGCCGACCTGCAGGCCGCCCTCCAGGCCGCAGTCAACGACAACCCCGACATCGACCTGCGGCTCGGCTGCCAGTTCGAGGACGTCACCAAACACGCCAAGGGCCTGACGGTGGTGCAGCGCCACGGCAACGGCCGGCAATCCGAACTGGCCGTGGCACTGATCGGGGCAGACGGCATCTGGTCGTCGGTGCGCAATCATCTTTTCCCCGAAGTGCAGCCGCAATTCTCCGGGCTGATCGCCTGGCGCGGCACGCTCGATGCCACCGCGCTGCCGCGCGAATATACCTCGGCGCGGGTGCAGCTCTGGATGGGATCGAATGCGCATCTGGTCGCCTATCCGATCTCCGGCGGACGCCAGATCAACGTTGTCGCCGTGGTGTCCGGCACCTGGAACCGGCCGGGCTGGAGTGCCGCAGGCGAGGCCAACGACATCAAGGGTGCGTTCGCCTCGCGCTGGCCCGCGACCGCGCGCATGCTGGTCAACGCGGTCGACGAATGGCGGCGCTGGGCGCTGTTTACGCTGCCCGATATCGGCAACTGGAACGCGGGCGCGGTCGCCCTGCTCGGTGACGCCGCGCATGCGATGCTGCCGTTTGCGGCGCAAGGCGCCGGCATGGCGATCGAGGATGCGGCGGTGCTGGCGAAACTGCTCGCCGACAGCGCCGGCGACAATGCCGCGGGCATTCCCGCGGCGCTGAAGCGCTACAGCAAGTCGCGCCGGGCTCGCGTGCTGCAGGTCGTCCGCGCCGCGCGGCAGCAGGGCCGCATCTATCATCTCGCAGGTCCGATGGCGCTGGCCCGCGACCTCGCCATCAAGACCATGGGCCCGCAGCGCATGCTGGCGCGACAGGACTGGATCTACGACTGGCGGGCGTGATTGGCGCTTGTGGCCGCAACGATCGCAGCCGTACCGGTGTCGGGCTGAACCCTTACTGCGCTGAACTGCCCGACTTCGACGACCGCGCGCCGCGGATCACCGGCGCCGGCGCCACCACCGGCGGCTCGACCTTCACTTCCGGCTTCGATTCATGACAGCGGTTCTTGCGCCAGGCTTCGTCGGCAAGCTTCGACTGCCCGCGCAACGCGATGTAGTCGTTGCGATAGGCCAGTTCCGACACCACGGCCCCGCCAACCCCGGTTTCCGCCTTCGTCATCAGGCCTTGCAAGTCCGCCAACCTGATCGCGAGCGACTTGCGTTCCGGCTCGAGCTGCTTGCATTCGTAGAGATCGTATTTGGCGGGATCGGCGAAGGCCGAGGTCATGCTGTCGCTCATCTCGGCGCAGCCGGACAGCCCCGCCCCGAGCGCTAGCAGCGCCAGCGCCGCGACGGCACGGGAAATCGGCTGGCGATGGGACAGGTGTGCAGGCATCGGACCTTCGTTAAGCAGATTAGGTTGAGATTGCCTAAAGCAGCCCCTGATGTCGGCATTGAGGCTTTGCTTTGGCAGCCGCCACAGCCTAAAGATTTGGGGCGCGTTGGCGGCGAGATTATCCCATTTCCCCTTCTCCAGTAAACGCGCTAAGTACCTGATTTGGCGGTTAAAGCGGACGTGGCGGAACTGGTAGACGCAAGGGACTTAAAATCCCTCGATGGCAACATCGTGTGGGTTCGATTCCCACCGCCCGCACCAGCCTTCGCTCGCGAAGCGAGAGAAGGCTGCCACGCCGAAGCCTTCAGGCGAAGGCGGGCCGTGGCCGCGAGCTACGGCTGGGCAAGCCACGTAAAGCGTATCCGGCGTAGCTTGAGCGAAGCGAAGGCGTAGACGGACCGGGCCGCGAGCTACGGCTTGGCAAGCCGCAACGACGGACGGCGAAACACGGGAAACACACCTTGCCGCAACCCCATCTCTTTGAAATGCGCCGGCTGGAAATGCTGAGCAACACCATCTTCGGCGTCGCCATGACGCTGCTGGCCTATGACCTGCCGAAGGCTTCGAGCTTCAAGGCCGCGCCCGGCTGGATCGACCTCCTCCGGGTCTATGCGCAACCGGTCATCGCGCTGGCGATTTCGTTCGTGGTCGCCGGACTGTTCTGGTTCAGCCATCACCGCAGGCTGCAGGTGGCGCCGGAGGGCAGCCGGGGCGTGGTGTTCCTCAACCTGTTTTTTCTGCTCTCGATCATCATCCTGCCGGTGACCAACGGGCTCTACGGCAGCTATCGGCTCGATAGCGTGGTCGCGATCGTCTACGGCATCCACCTGACCTGCATCGCGGTGCTGAACGCCTTGCTGTGGGTTCTCGCGCTGAGGGACCGCCCGGACTCACAACTGCTGGTGACAGCCCTGTTCCCCGTCGCCGTACTCCTGTTCGCAACGGCGATGGCTTTCGTCGACCCGTTCGTTGCACAGTTCACCTGGGGACTTGCCTTTATCGCGCCGATCGCCGGCTGGTTTGCGGGGCGGCGCGCGGCCCGGCGTTAAACCTTCGCCTCGCCCTCTCCGACCAGCCGCTCGCTCTCTGCCGAAATGATCCGCTCCAGCATCGGCTGAAACTCCTTGCGGTTGAGGCCGGGCGCGATCGGCGGCAGAAACGACAGCGTGATTGTGCCGCTGTGGATCATCAGCGTCTTCTTGCCCCAGAACAGTCCGGAGTTGCACGCGGCCGGCACCACGGGGACATCGAGCGAGGTGTACAGCGCCGAGATGCCGGCGGCATGGAACACCATGGGCTCACCCACGGCTTGCCTAGTGCCTTGCGGGAACAGCAGCACCTTGCGGCCCTCGGCGACGGCGCTTCTGGCTTCCTCGACCATCTGCTTGAGCGCCTGGCGGCCGGCTGCGCGATCGACCAGGATCATGGGGTAGCGTTGCAGAAACCACCCGACGATCGGAACGCGGCTCAACTCCTTCTTGGCGACGATGCTGGCGTCCGGGAAGATCATGCTCAGCGCGGCAGTCTCCCACAACGACTGATGGTTGCAGGCGATGATGCAGGCGCCGGCGGGAACGTTGCTGCTGCCGATCTCGCGGTAATCGAGCCCGAGCGCCACCCGAAACAGCCACATGATCCCCTTCGCCCAGACCTGCGATACCGCGCGCACGGTCGGGCTGCCGGCGTTGAACAGCCACAGGAACGGCACCGCCAGCGCCACGACGGCCGTCCAGATCAGGACCGCCGCGATGAAGATGATCGACCTCAGATAGTGCAACGATGATTTCCTTTCGGGCCTTCGGCGGCTTTGCGGGTTTCCCAATACCGCGAATTGCGGGCGTAGCACAATTGCGCGCCGACCAGAATTGCGCGCCTACCGCAAATCCGTCATCCTGAGGCGCGCGCTCTTGCGAGCCTCGAAGGATGGACGGCCCGGATGGCGGCTCTCGAACAGATCACGATCGCGCCGCACCTGACCTTCGACGCTCTCACCGCGGGCGCGCCCGGTGCGCCGCTGGTGCTGCTGCTGCACGGCTTCGCGGAATCGATGAACTGCTGGCGCGCGCAGGTGGCTGCGCTCGGCGACATGGGCTATCGCGCCATCGCGCCGAGCCAGCGCGGCTATTCGCCCGGCGCCCGGCCGGATACGCGCGAGTTCTCGCACTACCTGATCGACCGTCTGATGGACGACGCGATGGCAATCGCAGCCGCCAGCGGTTACGGCGATGCGCAGTTTCATCTCGCCGGTCACGACTGGGGCGGCAGCATCGCCTGGAGCCTCGCCGATCGCCATGCCGCGCGGCTGGCCTCGCTCACCATCCTGTCACGACCGCATCCGAACGCCTTCAACCGCGCGCTGCAGATGGTTGACGGCGAGCAGGCGCAGCGTTCGAAGCACCACAGATGGTTTCTCGAACCCGATGCGGCGGGTGTCGTGCTGGCCGACGATTGCAGATGGCTGCGCGATCGCCTTGCCGCCAATGGCGTTCCGCAACGCGCGATTGAAGAGCATCTCTCGGTGCTCGGCAACAAGGCGGCGATGGAAGGCGCGCTGGCCTGGTATCGCGCGCGCGGCGCGATCCGCGGGCCGTTAGGCCCTATTCGCGTGCCGACGCTCTACATCTGGGGCGACGCCGACGACACCGTCGGCCGCGTCGCCGCCGAAGGCACGGTGGATTTCATCGCCGCGCCCTATCGCTTCGAGGTGCTGCCCGGCGTCGGACATTTTGCGGCGGATCAGGCGCCTGAGCGGGTCGCCGAACTGATGCTGGAACATCTGGCTGATCATCCGGTGTGAGGAACCAGGCACCGTCAAGAATGTTGTCATGCAGCAATCGGAGCATGACATGGCCAGCGACGACAATTCGAGCAAGACCCCCGCGACCGCACGCAAACCGACCCGGCGGATTCCTTCACCGCAACTGCCGCAAATTCAACCGCCGCTGATGAACGACGGCATGGAGCAGGTGCGCGACAGCCATTGTTGATCGCATCGCGCCGGCGATGACGAGTTCGAAATGAAAATGCGACGGAGAATGATCTCCGTCGCATTTGACGTGGATGGACGATAGCGCGCGCCGCTAGTCCTTCTTCTCGATATTCCAGAACAGCGGCGTCGCCGGGCCGTCGAGCACGCCGGTCAGCGAAGTCCGCCAGGCGCTCGGCTGGGTGAACTGGCCGAGCGGAATGTAGATCACCTGGTCCCAGGCTTCCTTCTGGATCTCGGTCGCGATCTTCTTCGCCTCCTCCGGCGTCTTGGCGCGCACGAAGTCGTTCTTGAGCGACTCGATCTTGGCGTCCTCGGCCCAGCCGAACCAGCCGCCGTTCTTGCCCTTACCGCCGATCGCAAAGTTGACGATCGGGTTCGACAGATCGGCGCCGTTCCAGTTGGTGAAGAACATGTTCCAGCCGCCTTCCTTGATCGGCTTCTGGCTGGTGCGGCGGGAGACGACCGTGCCCCAGTCGGTGGCCTGCAGGTCGATCTTGAAGCCGGCTTCCTTCATCAACTGCGCCGCCACGATCGGCTGCGCCTTCAGCGTCACGACATCGCCGGGCGCCATGATGACGATCGGCGTGCCGTCATAACCGGACTCGGCGAGCAGCTTCTTGGCTTCCGCCATGCCGGTGCCCTTGACCACCGCTTCCGCGCCGACCTCGGTCGCCAGCGGCGTGCCGCAGACGAACGCTGCGCCGCAGAGCTTGTAATAGTCGGGATTGCCGATCAGCGCGTCGAGCACGTCCTTCTGGTTCATCGCCAGGAACGCCGCGCGGCGGACCTTGACGTTGTCGAAGGGCGGATTGAGGAAGTTCATGCGCCCGACGGTCTGGAAGCCGATCTTGTCGAGCGTGTCGACCTTGATGTCCTTGTTGGCGGTGAGCACCGGGAGAATGTCGAACGACGGGATTTCCAGGAAATCGATATCGCCCGCCTGCAGCGCGTTCACTGCGGTCTGCGCGTCCGGCATCGTGACCCATTCGACGCGGTCGACCTTCACCACCTTGCCGCCGGAAGTCCAGCTCGGCGCTTCCTTGCGCGGCACGTAGTCGGTGTTCTTGACGAACACGGCCTTGACCCCGGGCTGGAATTCCGACTGCACGAACTTGAACGGACCGGAGCCGATCAATTCCGGGATCGGCTGGCCTGCCGGCGTCTCCGCCAGCCGCTTCGGCATCATGAACGGCACCAGCGACGACGGCTTGCCGATCGATTCCAATACCAGGCTGTAAGGCTCTTTCATCTTGAGCGTGATGGTCCTGGCGTCGGTCGCTTCCAGGCTCGCGGTGAAGTCCATCAGCTTCTGGCCCATGCCGTCGGCCTTGCCCCAGCGCTGCAGCGAGGCGACGCAGTCTTCAGCCGTGACTGGCGTACCATCGTGCCACTTCAAGCCGTCGCGCAGCGTGAAGGTGTAGGTCAGCTTGTCGTCGGAGATCTTGTACTCCGCCATCTGCGGCTGGATCTTGAAGCTGGAATCTTCCGCCAGCAGCGTGTCGTAGATCATGTAGCCGAAATCGCGCACGATATAGGCTGTCGTCTGCATGCCCGGCGTGCGCAAATCGGCATGCATCACCGCGGTGATGGTCTTGCCGGCAGCCATCGCCTGCGAGGTGAGAGCTGATGACGCCAGCGCTACCGAAAGCGCAAGCGCCGACAGTGCGGACGCCATCGCCGGACGCTTGCGACGCATGATGTGGAACATTCGTTTCTCTCCTGACGTGAAACTGGTCAAAGCCCGCTCAGTCGTTATGCATGTCGTTCGTTATTTGGGCGAACGAACTAACACGCTGTAAATCCAGACGATTTGAAGACTTGTAGGTTTGAAGACTTGCACCAAGCACGTGGCGCGTCAATCCGGTTTCGGCGAGATCGAACGTATACAAATGAATGAGGACGGACCGCTATTTGGCTTTACAAATCCGTCGCGGACGATTTTCGTAAGCGCGCGGCGCCGCCGCGGTGCGCTGCGGGGCAAAAGAAACTTCAAGAACAGGCCAAGAGGGATTTCATGAACCCAGCCAATCTTCCGTTTGATTCAGAGACCATGCTGCAGGGCCTGCGAGGCTGGGTCGAATGCGAGAGCCCGACCTGGGACAAGGACGCGGTCGAGCGCATGCTCGACATCGCGGCGCGCGAGATGGCGATCATGGGTGCGACCATCGAACGCATCGCCGGCCGGCAAGGATTTGCCGGCTGCGTGCGGGCGCGCTTTCCGCATCCGAAACTGGGCGAGCCCGGAATCTTGATATCAGGCCATCTCGATACGGTTCACCCCGTCGGCACCATCGAGAAACTGAAATTTCGCCGCGAGGGCAACAAATGCTTTGGCCCGGGCATCTTCGACATGAAGGGCGGCAATTATCTGTCGCTGGAAGCAATCCGCCAGCTCGCACGCGCGTCGTTCACGACGCCGCTGCCGATCACGGTGCTGTTCACGCCGGACGAGGAAGTCGGCACGCCGTCGACCCGCGACCTGATCGAGGCGGAAGCGGCGCGCAACAAATACGTGCTGGTGCCGGAGCCCGGCCGGCTCAACAACGGCGTCGTCACCGGCCGTTACGCGATCGCACGGTTCAACCTCGAAGCCGTCGGCAAGCCCAGCCATGCCGGCGCCACCCTCTCCTCGGGACGTTCTGCAATCAAGGAAATGGCGCGGCAGATCCTTGCCATCGACGGCATGACGACGGAAGACTGCACCTTCTCGGTCGGCATCGTCCATGGCGGCCAGTGGGTCAATTGTGTTGCGACCACCTGCACCGGCGAGGCGCTGAGCATGGCCAAGCGCCAGGCCGATCTCGATCGCGGCGTCGAGCGCATGCTGGCGCTGACCGGCAGCGCCAACGACGTCTCTTTCACCGTGACCCGTGGCGTCACCCGCCCGGTCTGGGAACCGGACGCCGGCACCATGGCGCTGTACGAAAAGGCGCGCGGGCTTGCCAAGGCGATGGGCCATGAGCTCCCGCACGCCAGCGCCGGCGGCGGTTCCGACGGCAACTTCACCGGCGCGATGGGCATTCCGACGCTGGACGGCCTCGGCGTCCGCGGCGCCGACGCCCATACGCTGAACGAGCACATCGAGGTGGATAGCCTGGCCGAACGCGGGAGGCTGATGGCGGGGTTGCTGGCGACGCTGGAGTGACTTGCTGTCATTCCGGGTTCGATGCTGCGCATTGCCCCGGAATGACGTTACCCATCAATGGCACGGGACTTGCTGAACTGATACGCTTGCTGCGGGAATAGGGACTGTGCCGACCGAATGACCGGTCGCCACGATGTAACGGATCAACATGCTCGGATATCTGCTTCGCCGCATCCTCGCCACCATCCCCGTGATGGGCGTGGTTGCGCTGTTCGTGTTCCTGCTGCTGCGGCTGACGCCGGGTGATCCCGCCGCCATTCTCGCCGGCGACAACGCGACGCCGGAGAAGCTCGAACAGATCCGCGCCGCGCTCGGCCTCACCGAACCGCTGCACATCCAGTTCCTCACCTGGGTCGGCCGCCTGCTGCAGGGCGATCTCGGCGTTTCCCTGATCTCGAACGTGCCGGTGCTGAAGATGATCGGCCAGCGCGCCGAGCCGTCGATCTCGGTGGCGCTGTGCACCATCATCCTCGCCATCCTGGTCGCGGTCCCGCTCGGCGTGATCGCGGCGTGGAAGCACGGCACCTGGATCGACCGCTTCGTGATGGGCCTCTCTGTCGTAGGCTTCTCGGTGCCGGTGTTCGTGATCGGCTATGTGCTGATCCAGATCTTTGCGATCGACCTGCGCTGGGTGCCGGTACAGGGCTTCAAGAGCATCTCGGCCGGCTTCGGTCCGTTCTTCGAACGCATCGTCCTGCCGACCTGCACCCTCTCCTTTATCTATGTCGCGCTGATCGCGCGCATGACGCGGGCGGCGATGCTGGACGTGCTCGGCGAGGACTACGTCCGCACCGCGCGCGCCAAGGGCATTTCCGAGACCGGCGTGCTGCTCCGTCACGCGCTGCGCAACGCGGCCGTCCCCGTCATCACCGTGATCGGAACCGGATTTGCGTTGTTGATCTCCGGCGTCGTCGTCACCGAGAGCGTATTCAACCTGCCCGGCATCGGCCGCCTCACCGTCGATGCGGTGCTGGCGCGCGATTATCCGGTGATCCAGGCGATGATCCTTTTGACGTCGGGTATCTATGTCGCCGTCAATCTGCTGATCGACGTCGCTTATACGCTTCTCGATCCCAGAATTCGTTATTGAGGATCCGGTACTGATGGCGATCGAAACCCTCCCAGAACCGACGATCCCGGTCACCACGCCGTTCCGGCCGAAGTTCGGCTTCCTGACGGCGACGCCGATCATTGCGACAGCGACCGTGCTGCTGACCCTGATCGTCTTGATGGCGATCTTCGCGCCGCTGCTGGCGCCGCACGATCCGCTGTTGCTGCAGCCTTCGCAGCGGCTGAAGCCTGCCACCGCCCTGCACTGGCTCGGCACCGACGGCTACGGCCGCGACGTGGCCTCACGCATCATCTATGGCGGGCGGATCTCGCTGATCATTGGCGTCGGCGCCGCCGTGTTCTCGATCGGCATCGGTCTCGCCATCGGCCTCGTCTCCGGCTTCTTCAAATGGGTCGACGCCGTGATGATG
>Ga0209023_10002522_pt1 | contig 22770 bp, 21 predicted proteins | sample LakOneMetagenome_FD_187468 | JGI IMG/M metagenome (GOLD analysis project Ga0209023, IMG submission 187468) | Freshwater and sediment microbial communities from Lake Erie, Canada (SPAdes) (version 2) | ecosystem: Environmental > Aquatic > Freshwater > Lentic | place: Lake Erie, Canada...
CACCCCGCCCCTGCGGCGCCGTGAAGATGTCGAGGCCCTGCGGGCCGGGCTCTTCGACGGAACGATCGATATCGTCGCCACCGACCACGCGCCCCACCCGATCGAGTCCAAGGACTGTGAGTGGGACGCCGCGGCGAACGGAATGGTCGGGCTCGAGTCCGCCCTGTCTGTGGTGCACGCGTCGGTGGTCTCGAACGGTCTGCTGAGCTGGGCGGACATCGCGCGAGTACTCTCCGAAACCCCGGCGCGCATCGGGCGGGTCCAGGACCAGGGTCGGGGCATCGTCGAAGGGGCCGGCGCGGAACTCATGCTCTACGACCCCGCCGCGTCCCGGGTCTTCGGCCGAGCCGATCTGTCGGGCATGAGTATCAATTCGCCGTATCTGTCGATGACCCTTCCCGGTCTCGTCCGCGCGACTTTCCACCGCGGGTACGCCACGGTCCTGGACGGGGTTCTTCGGAACGCCGACGAGGTGTCCGAGCACGCCCACACCTCGAACATGGAGCACAACCATGGATAGGCTTTTACCCACCGTGATCATCGTCCTGGTTCTGTTGGGCATCTTTACGCTCATGTTGCGCAGCTGGCGAAAGCGCAGTAAACGTGATTCCGGTGTGGTGGCCGGGTATCCCGAGCCCACCGGTGCGGAGACGGTGCTGGCCGCGGCCCGCGGCTACTACGTGGCGACCACGCCTCGGGACACCCCGCTCGAGCGACTGTTCATTCCGGGCCTCGGTTTTCGGGCTCGAGCCGAGATCACGGTCACGGAGGCAGGCGTGACGCTCGACCTCACCGGTTCGAAGCCGGTCTTCGTACCGGTGAGCGCCATCGCCACCCTCACCCCGGCCACCTGGGCCATCGACCGCGTCGTGGAAACCGACGGGCTGGTGCTGCTCGGTTGGCAGCTTCCGCCCGTATTCCCGGGACAGAACGCACCGGCCGAACCGGGGCGGTCCGTGGACAGCTACTTCAGAATTATCGACCCGAGTGAACGCGTCCGCCTAGTCGACGCAATCCGATCCATAGCGGCCGGAGCCACCGGCTCCGCCGCCCGCGACGAAAGTGAGGTGTAGCGTGCTGCTTCCAGTCGCCGACTACAAGGCAAGCAAACGAACGGCACGAGCCGTTCTCGTACTCGAAGACGGTAAGCGGTTCGAGGGCCGCGCCTATGGCAGCGAAGGCCAGACTCTCGGGGAAATCGTCTTCGCCACCGGCATGACGGGATACCAGGAGACGTTGACCGATCCGTCGTATGCCGGCCAGATCGTGCTGATGACGGCGCCGCACATCGGCAACACGGGCGCCAACGACGAGGACATGGAATCCCGGCGAATCTGGGTGGCCGGATTCGTCGTGCGCGACCCCGCCCGCATCAGCTCGAATCACCGTGCCACACGCACACTGGACGCCGACCTCGAGCAGGGCGGCATCGTGGGCATCTCCGGCATCGACACCCGGGCGATCACCCGGCACATCCGTTCGGCCGGGGCCATGCGCTCGGGCATCTTCTCCGGGGACACGCTCGAGCTCTCCGACGGTGAGCAGCTCGACCGGGTGCGTTCCGGCGCGCAGATGACCGGGCGTAACCTCTCCGACGAGGTCTCGACCGTGGAACCGTTCTCCGTTCCCCCCGTGGGGGAGCGTATCGGCTCCGTCGCCGTGCTCGACCTCGGTGTAAAGAAGTCCACGCTGGATCATCTGGCCCGACGCGGGTTTGAGGTCCTTGTGCTGCCACAGTCCGTGACGGCCGAACACGTGCTCTCCCTGAAGCCCTCCGCCGTCTTCTTCTCCAACGGCCCCGGCGACCCCGCCGCATCGGATGCTCACGTCACGCTGCTGCAGGACGTGCTTCGTGCCGGCGTGCCGTATTTCGGTATCTGCTTCGGCAACCAGCTCCTGGGCCGCGCGCTCGGCTTCCGAACCTACAAGCTGCCGTTCGGCCACCGCGGAATCAACCAGCCGGTGCTCGACAAGGCAACCGGACGCGTCGAGATCACCTCACAGAACCACGGTTTTGCCGTGGACATGCCGATTGAGGGCATCAGCGAGTCCCGCACCGGGTTCGGTCGGGTCGAGGTGAGCCACTACAGCCTGAACGACCAGGTGGTCGAAGGCATCCGCTGCCTCGACATCTCCGCGTTCTCGGTTCAGTACCACCCGGAAGCCGCCGCCGGCCCGCATGACGCGAATTACCTTTTTGATCGGTTCAGGGACGTGGTGGTCGAACGAAACGCGGCCGCCGGAGCAGGAGACGGCAAGTAATGCCCAAGCGCGACGATATCAACAGCGTCCTTGTCATCGGCTCCGGCCCGATCGTGATCGGCCAGGCCTGCGAGTTCGACTACTCCGGCACGCAGGCCTGCCGCGTGCTGCGCGCCGAAGGGGTGCGCGTGATCCTGGTCAACTCCAACCCGGCCACGATCATGACCGACCCGGACTTTGCCGACGCCACCTACATCGAGCCGATCACCCCGGAGATCCTCGAAACCATCATCGCCAAGGAACGTCCCGACGCGATTTTGCCCACCCTCGGCGGCCAGACGGCCCTCAACGCGGCCATCCAGCTGCACGAGCGCGGCATCCTCGAGAAGTACAACGTGGAACTCATCGGCGCGAGCTTTGAGGCCATCCAGAAGGGCGAAGACCGCCAGATCTTCAAGCAGCTCGTGCTGGACGCCGGCGCCGACGTGGCCCGTTCACACATCGCCCGCACCGTTGACGAGGCCGTGGGGTTCGCCGACGACCTCGGTTATCCGCTCGTCGTGCGTCCGTCCTTCACCATGGGCGGGCTCGGCAGCGGTTTTGCCTACACCGAAGTCGAACTTCGCCGCATCGTGAGTGACGGACTGCACCACAGCCCCACCACCGAGGTGCTCCTCGAGGAATCGATCCTCGGCTGGAAGGAATACGAACTTGAGATGATGCGCGACACGGCCGACAACACGGTCGTCGTCTGCTCCATCGAGAACGTCGACCCGGTCGGCGTGCACACCGGTGACTCGATCACGGTCGCCCCGGCGCTCACCCTCACCGACCGCGAGTACCAGAACCTGCGCGACATCAGCATCGACATCATCCGCGCCGTCGGCGTCGACACCGGCGGCTGCAACATCCAGTTCGCGATCAACCCGGCCGACGGACGCATCATCGTGATCGAGATGAACCCGCGCGTCTCCCGATCCTCCGCCCTCGCCAGCAAGGCGACCGGGTTCCCGATCGCCAAGATCGCCGCGAAGCTCGCCCTCGGCTACCGCCTTGACGAAATTCCGAACGATATCACCGGGGTGACCCCGGCAAGCTTCGAGCCCACGCTCGACTACGTGGTCGTCAAGGTTCCCCGTTTCGCGTTCGAGAAATTCCCCGCCGCGGATCCGCGCCTGACGACGACCATGAAATCGGTCGGAGAGGCAATGGCGATCGGCCGTAACTTCTCCTCGGCGCTGCAGAAGGCCCTGCGGTCCCTGGAGAAGCGGGGGTCGTCGTTCCACTGGGGCGTCGAGACCCGTTCTGTCGATGAGCTCCTGATCGAAGCCGAGATTCCGACGGACGGTCGCATCGTCACGGTGCAGCAGGCGCTTCGCAAGGGCGCCACCATCGAGCAGGTTTTCGAGGCCACCAAGATCGATCCCTGGTTCCTTGACCAGATCGTGCTCATCAATGAGGTGGCCGACGAGGTGGCGGCAGCCGACCGGCTCGACCGCGACGTGCTGCTGCATGCGAAGGACCACGGTTTCTCCGACGCTCAGATCGGCGAGCTGCGGGGCTTCGGTGAAGCGGATGTGCGCAAGGTTCGACACATCCTCGGCCTGCGCCCGGTCTTCAAGACCGTCGACACGTGCGCGGGGGAGTTCCCGGCCCTCACGCCATACCACTACTCCAGCTACGACCAGGAGACCGAGGTTGTTCCGAGCGATCGCAAGAAGGTCGTCATCCTTGGTTCCGGCCCGAACCGGATCGGCCAGGGCGTGGAGTTCGACTACTCCTGCGTGCACGCCTCGTTCGCGCTGTCCAACGCCGGGTACGAAACCATCATGATCAACTGCAACCCGGAGACGGTCTCGACCGACTACGACACCTCTGACCGCCTGTACTTCGAGCCGTTGACGCTCGAAGACGTGCTTGAGGTGATCCACGCGGAGAGCCAGAGCGGTGAGCTGGTCGGCGTCGTCGTGCAACTCGGCGGTCAAACCGCGTTGGGCCTGGCCAAAGGCCTGGAAGCCGAAGGCATCCCGATCCTGGGCACGACACCGGACGCGATCGACCTCGCCGAGGAACGCGGACTCTTCTCCGGAATCCTCGACGCGGCCGGACTCCTTGCGCCACGCAACGGCGTTGCCACCGATTACGCCGGTGCGGTGAAAGCCGCCGAAGAAATCGGGTACCCCGTACTCGTTCGTCCGAGCTACGTGCTCGGCGGCCGCGGCATGGAAATCGTCTACGATTCCGTGTCCCTCGCCGACTACTTCGCCCGGATGGACGGACAGGGAATCATCGGCCCGGCGCATCCGCTGCTCGTGGATCGGTTCCTCGACGACGCGATCGAGATCGACGTCGACGCCATCTACGACGGACACGAGCTCTACATCGGCGGCGTCATGGAGCACATCGAAGAGGCCGGCATCCATTCCGGTGACTCCAGCTGCACGCTGCCTCCGGTCACACTCGGCCGCGCCGAAATCGACCGGGTACGCGAGGCCACGCTCGGCATTGCGGCGGGGATCGGTGTTCGCGGTCTGCTCAACGTGCAGTTCGCCATCGGCGCCGGCGTGCTCTATGTACTCGAGGCGAACCCGCGCGCGTCGCGCACGGTGCCCTTCGTGGCCAAGGCGCTCGGCATCACCCTGGCGAAGGCCGCCGCGCTCATCATGGTGGGCACCACGATCGCCGAGCTCAAGGCCTCCGGCCAGCTGCCGGAGATCGACGGCTCCCGGGTGCCGATGGAAGCGCCGGTCGCCGTGAAGGAGGCCGTGCTCCCGTTCAACCGTTTCCGCACGCCCGAGGGCAACGTGGTCGACTCGATCCTCGGCCCGGAGATGCGCTCCACCGGCGAGGTGATGGGAATCGACCGGGACTTCCCCCGCGCCTTCGCCAAGAGCCAGCTCGCGGCCTACGGCGGAATCCCGTTGAGCGGAACCGTCTTCGTGTCGGTTTCCGACCGGGACAAGCGCGCGATCATCCTGCCGATGCTGCGACTGCAGCAGCTCGGTTACGAGATCGCCGCCACGGAGGGAACCGCCGAGGTGCTGCAGCGCAACGGGATTCGCGCGCGAATCGTGACCAAATTCAGTGAGAAATCCGGGGAGGAAGACGTGTCCATCGTCGAGCTCATCCGCCGCGAAGAGGTGCAGATCGTCATCAATACCCCGGGGGGTCGCACCGCCCGTGCCGACGGGTATGAGATTCGCGCCGCAGCTGTCGCCGGTGACCTGCCCCTGTTCACGACGATCGCGGAGCTGAGTGCCGCGGTGGCGTCCATCGATGCCATTCGCGGCGGCTTCGAGGTGACCTCGCTGCAGGAATACGCCGTGGCGCGTTCGGCGCTGCTGTGACCCCGACGTCGGAGACAGCCGAGGCATCCGAGACGTTCGGTGCCCGACTGGCGCAGGTGTTCGTCGAACGCGGGCACCTGTGCGTGGGGATCGATCCGCACTCCTGGCTGCTCACGGAGTGGGGTCTGCCGGACTCCGCTGCGGGCGCCGAGTCGTTCGGTCGCAGCGTCGTTGCGGCCGCGGCCGGCCGCGTCGGCATGCTCAAGCCGCAGGTCGCGTTCTTTGAACGGTTCGGTTCATCCGGGTACGTGGCGCTGGAACGGGTGCTGGCGGATGCCCGGGATGCCGGCCTGCTCGTGATCGCGGACGTGAAGCGTGGCGACCTGGGCACCAGTGTTGAGGCGTACGCGGATGCCTGGCTCACTCCGGGCTCGAGCCTCGAAGTCGATGCCATCACCGTGCATCCCTTCATGGGAGTCGGCTCGCTCGACTCCCCGTTCCAGATCGCCGCCGCGCACGGCAAGGGGCTTTTCGTTCTCGCCGCCACGTCGAATCCGGAGGCCTTCGTCATTCAACAGGCCAGGGTCGCCCACGGAGAATTCACCGGGCTCACCGTTGCCCAGGCGGTGCTCGCCGACGTTGCCGCACGCAATGCGCGGTCCGGCGCCGTCGGGCTGGGCTCATTCGGCGTGGTGCTCGGAGCCACCCTGAACCTGGCAAATTTCGGAATTGACACCTCTTCGGTCCCGGCCAAGGCACTCACACCCGTGCTCGCTCCCGGTTTTGGACACCAGGGTGGGGATATTATGGATCTGATCTCGATATATGGTGAGTACGCCGGAGGCGTTATCGTGAGTGAATCCCGTAGTGTTCTTTCATCCGGTCCTGTCCGGATCGCGGATGCGATCGAGCGCCGCGTCACTGAAGTAGGAGCCGTCCGTGGCTGAAAATCGTCCCACCCCGCCCGAAGTCGACCGTGTCGCTGCGTCGCGCGCCGCCGTTGCCGCGCGCCGTGCCCGCGCCAAGGTGAAAGCGCAGGTCGCTTCAGGGGAGCGCACAGCCCTCGAAGTGCTCGGCGTAGCACTCAAAGACCCGGTGGGGGTCGAAGGTCGCCTGCGGGTGACCGAGCTTCTGGTGAGCATCCCCGCTATCGGGGTCACCAAGATGCAGCGCATCATCCATCGCCTCGAGATCTCGCCATCCAAGCGCCTCGGCGGTCTCGGCCGGCACCAGCGCGACCGCCTGCGAGATTTTCTCTCCGAGCGCCCCAGCACCAGGCACGGTGAACCCGACTCTAAATTGGTCGTGCTGGCCGGGCCGACAGCCGTCGGCAAGGGAACCGTCGCGGGCTTTATCCGCGACAACTATCCCGATGTGCACCTGTCGGTGTCAGCCACCACCCGGGCACCCCGGCCGGGTGAAGTGGAGGGCGTGAGCTACTTCTTCGTTTCGGATGACGAATTCGACCGGATGATCGAAGCGAACGATCTTCTGGAGTGGGCCACCGTGCACAATGCGTACCGGTACGGGACACCGCGCAAACCGGTCGACGACGCCATCGCAGCGGGCAACAGCGTGCTGCTTGAAATCGATATTCAGGGGGCACGGGCGGTTCGTCGGGCGATGCCGGAGGCCAGACTCGTCTTTCTGCTGCCGCCGACCTGGGAAGAACTGGTGCGTCGCCTCATCGGCCGCGGCACGGAAGATTCCGCCGAACAGGCACGTCGATTGGAGACGGCGAAGCTTGAATTAGCCGCTCAGGGCGAGTTCGATTACCGCATCATCAACGCCGACGCATCCGAAGCGGCCCGCGAGGTCGTAGACTTGATGCAGGTTCGCCCTGCGACTGAACTGTCGTAGCGCCCGTTTTCTTATTTCCCCGCTGAAATTGCTCTAAAAGGAGTGTGACACCAATGGCCAACAAGCCCACTGGCATCATTGACCCGCCCATTGACGACCTGCTGTCCAAGGTCGATTCCAAGTACGCCCTGGTGATCTTCGCTTCCAAGCGCGCTCGTCAGATCAACGACTACTACGCAGACCTGCACGAAGGCAGCCTGTTCGACAACGTGGGACCGCTCGTGGACTCGACCGTCGAAGACAAGCCCCTCTCCGTCGCCCTGCGCGAGATCAACGAGGACAAGCTCACCTCTCGTCCCATCGTCGAGTAGTCGCTTGCCCGCGGAAGCGCGCACGATGAAGACAGCCCGCACGGTTGTCGTCGGTATCACCGGCGGTATCGCTGCGTACAAGGCCGTCAACATCGTGCGCGCTTTTGTATTGAACGGGGACTCGGTGCATGTCGTGGCCACGCCCGCAGCGCTGCGCTTCATCGGAAAGCCCACCCTCGAGGCGATCTCCCGCAATCCGGTGTATTCGGAATTGTATGAGGGCGTCGCCGAGGTTCGCCACGTGGCCATCGGCCAGTCCGCGGACCTCATCGTGGTGGCCCCGGCGACGGCGAATACCATCGCCAAGCTCGCGGCCGGGCTCGCTGACGACCTGCTCGGGAATACGATCCTGGCCAGCACGGCGCCGCTGGTGATCGCGCCCGCAATGCACACCGAAATGTGGAACAACCCCGCCACGGTCGCCAACGTGACGACGCTGCGCGAGCGCGGCATCATCGTGGTGGGCCCCGGTGTGGGTCGACTGACCGGTAAGGATGTCGGAGCGGGCCGGATGGAAGAACCCGACACCATTGTGGCGGTGGCCCTCTCCGTTCTTGACGGCACCTATTCCGCCGTGCCCACTCAGGATCTGCGGGGCCGGCGCATCCTGATCAGCGCCGGCGGCACGCGCGAGCCGCTGGACCCCGTTCGTTTTCTCGGCAACCGGTCCAGCGGCAAACAGGGCGTCGCCCTGGCCGAAGCGGCGCGGGATCGAGGTGCGAGTGTCACCCTCGTGGCGGCAAACTTGGAAGTAGCCGAACCGTCCGGTGTCACGGTGAACCGGGTCGGCAGCGCGGTGGAACTTGACGCCGCCATGCGGGCAGCCGCCGGCGCAGCGGATCTGATCATCATGGCCGCAGCAGTGGCCGACTATCGGCCCGAGACGGTGCGCGAGGGCAAGATCAAGAAGCAGGACACCGGGGACCGGCTGACGCTCGAACTGGTGAAAAATCCCGATATTCTCGCCGGCCTGACTCAGAACCGCACGCCGGGCCAGGTCATCGTGGGCTTCGCCGCGGAAACCGAGGGGGATGACGCTCAGCTGCTGGCCCTCGGGCGCGACAAGCTCACACGCAAGGGCTGCGACTATCTCGTGGTGAACCGCGTCGGCTGGACCGAAGGATTCGCAACAGACAGCAACACGGTTCTGGTGCTGGACCACCTCGGAGATATAGTAAAAGAGGCCTCCGGAAGCAAAATGTCGGTGGCCACGTGCATTCTCGACGTGGTCGTGTAAGTCACCCCGACAGTTCACCACGCCTCATTTTTTACCTACAGAGACAGGCCAGATGAGCGATCTTCGCCTCTTCACTTCCGAGTCCGTCACCGAGGGCCACCCCGACAAGATCTGTGACCAGATCTCGGACAGCATTCTCGACGCCCTCCTCACCGAAGACCCACATAGCCGTGTTGCTGTCGAGACCCTGGTCACGACCGGACTCGTGCACGTTGCCGGTGAGGTGACGACGGATGCCTATGTGGAGATTCCGTCAATCGTTCGCAAGTGCATCACGGACATCGGTTACGACTCCTCCGACGTGTGGTTCGACGGCCGTTCCTGCGGCGTTGAAATCTCCATCGGTGGCCAGTCTCCCGACATCGCCCAGGGCGTGGACAACGCTTTTGAAAGCCGCGAGCAGTCGAGCGTCGATGACTACGACCGCCAGGGTGCTGGTGACCAGGGCATCATGTTCGGCTACGCGACCCGAGAAACGCCCGAGCTGATGCCGATTCCGATCTGGATCGCCCACCGTCTCGCGGAACGCCTTGCGTATGTGCGCAAGTCCGGTGAACTGGACTACCTGCGGCCCGACGGCAAGACCCAGGTGACCATCGGTTACGACGGAATCGTGCCCCGCACGGTTGAAACCGTCGTGGTTTCCACGCAGCACGCGCCGTCCGTGTCCACCGAGCAGCTCCGCGCCGAGGTGAACGAACTGGTGATTGGCCCGGTGCTCGATCTGATCGACCTGGACTCGTCACGCCTGACCACCCTGATCAACCCGACCGGTCGCTTTGAAATCGGCGGACCGCAGGGCGACGCCGGGCTCACCGGACGCAAGATCATCATCGACACGTACGGCGGATCCAGCCGGCACGGCGGCGGTGCTTTCAGTGGCAAGGACCCCTCGAAAGTCGACCGTTCTGCGGCCTATGCCATGCGCTGGGTGGCCAAGAATGCCGTGGCCGCGGGGCTGGCTGAACGTCTTGAGGTGCAGGTCGCCTACGCGATCGGAAAGGCCTCGCCGGTCGGCCTGTACGTCGAGACGTTCGGCACGGGAACACTTCCCGACAACGAGATCACCGCGGCCATTCGCGAGGTCTTCGACCTCCGCCCGGCAGCGATCATCAATTCCCTGGACCTGCTGCGCCCGATCTACCAGCAGACGGCGACCTACGGACACTTCGGCCGGGAACTGCCGGACTTCACCTGGGAACGACTGGACCGAGTCGACGACCTGCGCAGCGCCGCGGGGCTGTAAGTACAACACCTATCGACAGGCTGACCGAAACGGAGAGAGTGACAGAGTGACCCGCTCCGGACGTGTTGCCCGTGTGCTGATCGACTCACCGCTGCCGCAGCTTGACCATCTTTTCGATTACCGCATCCCCGAGGAGCTGGCCCCGGTGGCCCTTCCCGGGGTGCGGGTGCGGGTTCCGTTTCGGTCCGGCGGTCGGATCATCGACGGATACCTGATCGAGGTCATCGACGCGTCCACGGCTCCCAGCGATCAGTTCACGGGAACGCTGAGCCCCCTGGACTCCGTGGTCTCCGCGGCCCAGGTGCTCACGCCCGAGGTCTGGGCGCTCGCGCGCCGTGCCGCCGACCGGGCAGCCGGCAACGCCAGTGACATCATCAGGCTTGCCGTGCCACCGCGACAGGTGCGGGTGGAAAAAGCCTGGCTCGCCGACACCGCGCCGGTCGAGCCGGTCCCGCTGGTCGACCCGGTCCCGTTGGTCGAGCCTGTCGAGACCCCGCTGGTCCCGTTGGTCGAGTCTGTCGAGACCCCGCTGGTCGAGCCGGTCCCGTTGGTCGAGCCTGTCCCGTTGGTCGAGCCTGTCGAGACCCCGCCCAACGCCGGCCGTTCCCTCTCGCTGCCGGCCTTCATCGGTTACCCCACCGGCCGACTCGACACCGTGATCATGAACCGCGAGCGTGTGGCCGTCGCCGCGATCCCGGAACTCATCCAGTTGGCCGACGGCGCCACCGTCGGCCGGTGGGCGCAGACACTGGCCGAACTCGGCGTCGCCACGCTGGCAGCGGGCAAAACCGCGATCCTCTGCGTTCCGGACTACCGAGACCAGGACCAGGTTCAGGCGGCCCTCGACCAGTTCGCGCCGGCCGGATCCGTGAGCCGAGTCGACGCGCGGCAGAGCAACCCGGACCGTTACCGGGCCTTCCTGGCCTGCCTCGGGCGCGAACCGCGCATCATCCTCGGCAACCGGTCGGCGGTTTACGCCCCGGCTGCTTCCCTGGGCCTGATCGCACTCTGGGATGACGGCGACCCGCTGTATTCCGAACCGTTGAGCCCCTATGTGCACGCGCGCGACGCCGCCCTGGTGCGCCGAGAGGAAGCTGACTGCGCCCTCGTGCTGCTGAGCCATTCGCGCAGCGTGGAGGCCCAGCGACTCGTCGAGCTGGGCTGGCTGCACGAGGTGCATCCGGCCACCAACCGCCATCCGCGCATCATCCCCACCGACTTTCAGTCCGAATCGGACCAGCAGGCGCGTGCTGCCCGTATCCCCACGGCGGCCTGGAACGCCGCCCGGGAGGCCCTGCACCAGGGCCCTGTCCTGGTGCAGGTTGCCAGTCCCGGCTACGCGCCCATGCTCGCGTGCCAGACGTGCAAGAAGGCCGCGCGCTGCACCGCCTGTCAGGGGCCCCTCGGGCTCACCTCTGCCCGCGCGGTCCCCGCCTGTCGCTGGTGCGGCGCCCTCGCCGCGGCCTGGACGTGCATGCACTGCGAGGCAAACAAGCTCAGGGTCGTCACCATGGGTACCGGCCGCACCGCCGAGGAACTGGGCCGTGCCTTTCCGGGAGTCCGAATCATCATCGCCGACGGCGAGCACTCCATCCAGGAGCTGGGGGCCGAGCCGGCGCTGGTGATCGCCACCCGGGGCGCCGAGCCGATCCCTGCCGGCGGGTACCGCGCCATCCTCATTCTCGACGGCGAACGCATGCTCGCCCGAGAGTCCCTGCGCGTGGGAGAAGACTGCCTGCGCTGGTGGTCTAACGCGGCGGCACTGGCCGCCGCCGGGGCGCCGGTCGTGCTGGTGGGCGTGGGCGGTGCGCTGGCCCGGGCACTCAACGCCTGGCAGCCGGAATCCTTCGCCAGTTCAGAACTCGCCGATCGCCGCCAGCTGCGCTTCCCGCCAGCCGTGCGGGTGGCCTCGGTCACCGGAACCGCTGCCGACGTCGATGCCGCCCTGGCCGATCTCGGCGAAAGTGCGGGGGTCGATGTGCTGGGCCCCGTCGGCACCGAGGCGCCCCTGGTGCGGGCCATCGTGCGCTTCGGCTACGCCAAGGGAAACGAGGTGTCCCACTCCCTCAAGGCATCCGTCGTGCGCAACGCCGCAAAGCGTCGCCGCCCCACGAAGTCGGGCTCATTCCAGCCGACACCTACACTTAAGGTTCGATTCGACGACCCGGAGCTCCTGTAAATGAAACTGATTTTTGCGGGCACGCCCGACGTCGCCATCCCGAGTCTCACGGCGCTGGCGGCCACCGACCACACGATAGCCGGGGTGATCACTCGGGCGGATGCCGCGCTCGGCCGCAAGCGCGTGCTCACCCCCTCGCCGGTGGCCCGTGCGGCTGAGGAACTCGGCTACGCCGTGATCAAGACCAACCGGCTCGACGATGAGGCAACCGCGCAGATCGAAGCCCTCAAGCCCGATCTCGGGGTGATCGTGGCCTACGGAGGAATCGTGCGCGATCCGCTGCTCTCGCTGCCGCGACTCGGCTGGATCAACCTACACTTCTCGCTGCTGCCGCGCTGGCGCGGGGCCTCCCCGGTACAGCGTGCCGTCATGGCGGGGGATGCCCAGACCGGAGCCGCCGTGTTCCAGCTGGTGAAAGAGCTCGATGCCGGTGTTGTCTTCGGCAGCTTCTCGCAGCCGCTGGAATCCGATTCCACCGCGGGAGAGCTGCTCGAATCGCTCAGCGTCAGCGGCGCAGAGCTGCTCGTTCGAGTGGTGCAGCAACTCGCCGACGGCACCGCCCGCGGCACTAAGCAGGTCGGGGAGGTGACCCTGGCGCCCAAGCTCACGATCGACGACGCGCGCGTCAACTGGAACCGGCCGGCGACCGAGATCTACAACCAGATCCGCGGCGTCACCCCCGAGCCCGGCGCGTTTACGCTCATCGATGATGCGAGGCTTAAACTTCTTCAGGTGGCACCGGCATCCGGTGCACAGATTCCCGCAGGCGTGATCCTGCAGCGCGACAAGCATGTGCTAATTGGTACGCAGACCGATGCCCTCGAGCTCGTCTCCGTTCAACCGGCCGGAAAGAAAGCAATGAATGCACTCGACTGGTGGCGTGGCCTGGCAGCGACGGAGGTGGTCGCCTCATGAGTGACACCCAGAGCCGGGAACCTCGTGCCCCCCGCGGTGCCCCGACCGATTTTGTCCAGCCGGCCCGGCGCGTGGCCTACGAGGTGATCGCCGCGGTGCGCGAATCCGATGCCTACGCCAACCTGTTGCTGCCGACGCGAATCCAGCGCGCCGCACTCAACACCGCGGATGCCGCCCTGGCCACCGAACTCACCTATGGCACCCTGCGGATGCAGGGCCTGTACGACCGGGTGATCTCCCTCGCGGCTGCCCGCCCGGTGAGCGCCATCGACCCGGCCATTCTTGACGTTCTTCGGCTGGGCACCCATCAGCTGCTCGCCACCCGGGTGGCAACTCACGCGGCGGTGAATGAGTCCGTCTCGCTCGCGAAGCAGGTCGGTTCCCGCTCGGCCACCGGCTTCACCAACGGCGTGCTGCGCACGATCTCGCGTTCCAGCGCCGAGGAGTGGCTCGAACGTGTGCTGGCCGACGCCGTGAACGACGACGACCGCTTGGCAGCCGAGCACTCGCATCCGTCGTGGGTCGTGCGCGCTTTTCGACAGTCGCTGCGCAACGAGGGTCGCGAAAATGAACTCGTGGAGCTGCTCGCAGCCGACAACGTGCCGGCCAAGGTCAACATGGTGGCCCTGCCCGGCCTCACGTCGACCGACGACACCGACAAGCTCGGTGAGTCCGACGCGTTCTCGCCCACCGGCTTCGTGCTGGCCGGCGGCGACCCATACCACCTGATGAGCGCGGCCGGTGGACGGATACGTGTGCAGGACGAAGGCTCGCAGCTTGCCGCCCTGAGCCTCAGCCGCGCGCGTCCGGTGCAGGCAGGGGAGCGCTGGCTCGACCTGTGTGCCGGCCCCGGTGGCAAGGCGGCCCTGCTGGCCGCCGAGGCACGTCTCCATGGCGCCGAGCTCGTGGCCAACGAACTCGTGCCCGCCCGCGCGGCGCTGGTACGGAATGCCCTCGCGGCGATCCCGGAGAAGATCCCGGTCTGGGAGATCGACGGTACCCGTATTGCCGAGAAGCACCCGCAGGAGTTCGACCGCATTCTGCTCGATGCCCCGTGCACCGGACTTGGCGCCCTGCGCCGCCGACCGGAAGCCCGCTGGCGCAAACAGCCCAAGGATGTCGCCGAACTGGCCGGCCTGCAATCCGGCCTGATCGATGCCGCCCTCGGTGCGCTCAAGCCGGGCGGCATCCTGGCCTACGTCACCTGTTCCCCGCACACCGCCGAGACCCGCGGTATCGTGGCGACGGCCCTGAAGAAGTGGGCCGGTCGGGTGAGCGCCCTCGACACCGCCGCCGTGGTGCAGTCGCTCAGCAACTCCGAACTCGACCTGGCCGGAGACCCCACGAGCGTGCAGCTCTGGCCGCACCGCCACGGCACCGACGCGATGTTCATCACCCTGCTGGAACGTCACGCCGACGATTGATCAGGGGCGGGAGACCGTCCCGACCCGCTCGGCCACTTCGAATCCGTCGCGGGAGAAAACCGTCTGAAACCGCGCGTGCGGATGCATCACGCGGGCGGCTTCGGCCACCGTCGTCCACTCCGCCGGAAGCCCGCCGGCGACGAGGTCGACGACGATGTAGTCGGGAACCGGGTTGTCGTTTCCGACCCAGTACACGGTCGACCGATCAACCAGGTAGTTCATCAGGCCGATGTCGGACACGACCACCGCGTTGTCCGGCACCCGGGCCACGGCTGCCTGCGCGGCCTCAGCGCGGCTGGTCGAGAAATGCTCGGATGGGTGCAGCAGCTTGGCCAGCGGCAGTTGGGGCAACAACGCCAGCGCGACGATGACGACGATCACCGGTGCCCGGCGTCCGAAGCGGACCATCCATCGATGCCGACTCGCGCGTGACTGGACGACGGCATCCACCAGCGCGCAGAACACGATGGGCATCAGCACCGCGCTGTACTGCCAGGTATGACCCCAGTAGCCCGGGTTGTCCGACACGAAGCGCCACGCGAGCGTCGGGAGCAGAACCAGGGCCAGGGGCGATCGCAGAGCGATGAAACCGCCGGCCAGCGCGAGCATCAGCAGGGTGACGCCTTTCTCGGGGTGAAACAGGCTGCTGGGATCGCTGAGGAGACCCGGCAGATCGATGCTCCCGGCATAGGCCCATTCGTCCTGGGGATTGAGCGCCGGGAGCACGATCAGGCTCGCTACTCCGAACCACGCGACGCCCCAGGAGGCCAGCCAGATTCCCAGAGGTGTGCGGCTTCGATAGGCCAGCACAACGCCGATGGCGGCGACGGTGAGTCCGAGGTCCTCTTTGACGAACACCAGGGGCATGGCCCAGGCCGCGCAGGCAACGAAGTGGCGGCGGAGCAATGCCGTCAGCGACAGCGCGAGCAGGGGAACGGCGAAGGCTATTTCGTGGAATTGGGCTTCCACGGCGCCCTGCAGGCCCCAGCTGACGGCACATGCTCCGCCCACAAGCAGACCGGAACCGCGCCCCAGCAGCTGCATGGCAGTATGCGCGAGCACGGCGCAGGCCAGGCCGAACAGCAGGTTCTGCACGACCAGCAGGGTGAACGCATGCGGGAAAGCCGCGTAGACCGGGCCGAGCAGAACGAGCAGCGGATGAAAATGATCGCCGAGCAGGTTGTACCCCTCGCCCTTGATCTGCACGATGGGCGACTCGACGGCCGCGTAGCGCCGGGCGAGCTGGGTGAAGATTCCGAGGTCCCAGGAGGGCACCACGATGGACGCCCACTGCCGGGCCGAGAAGATCGTGTACATGGTGGCCGCGATGATGCCGAGCACGGTCGCCGTCAGGGCGTCACCCGACCGACCCGGCGCGTGCGGCACCTGCACAACGGTCAGGGAATCACGCACCCGACTCACCGCCACTGCGTCCCCCCGCCGAGTCTGCCGGCGCTCCTGACCGAGAGCCCCGCTACGTCACGATACCCGTCGGGCCGGATTCCGCGTGGACCCGTGCCGATTCGGCGAGGCAGCTTGCTCTTCGCGCCGGTCTGCATCACTGTGAAGACATGACCACCCAACCCCACGGCTCCGACCACTCCGACGGCTCACACGGCTCACACGGAGCGCAACCGCATGATGATGTCGTCGACACGTCCGAGGACCCGACCACCTTCTGGGAACGCCGTTACGTCGAACGCGGCGGTGAAAAGGGACAGATGTGGAGCGGGCACGCGAACGCCGCCCTGGAACGCGAGGCCGCCGCGCTCCGGCCGGGCACTGCACTGGATCTCGGCAGCGGAGAAGGCGGCGATGCCCTCTGGCTGGCGCACGGAGGCTGGCAGGTCACGGCCGTCGACATCTCCGCCACCGCCCTGGCCCGGGGAGAGGCCCGGGCTCAGGCGGCCGGCGTGGGTGAGCGCATCCGGTGGATCCAGGCGGATTTGGCGACCTGGCACGCAGAAACGAGTTTCGACCTCGTGTCGGCGCAATTTCTCCAGTCCCCGGTGGAGTTGCCACGTGAGTTGATTCTGCGCCGTGCCGCCGCTGCCGTTACGCCGGGTGGCCAGCTGCTCATCGTGGGACACGCGGCGTTCCCGAAATGGTCCACGCACCGCGCCCTGCCCGAGGACACCCCCACACCCGATGACGTCCTTGCGTCGCTGGGGCTTCCGGCGCACGAGTGGACGGTGATCACCAAGAAACTTTTTGAGCACGAGGCCACCGGCCCCGACGGGGCGACAGACACCCTCACCGACAGCGTGCTGCGCATACGCCGGAACCGTCCGGCGTAGCCGCACGTCCGCCGCCCGAGGGCACGCGCGCTCCGCCGCTCACCCAACTCGGACACCGACATCCGTTCGTCTAGGCTTTCAGCATGCCTATACGCATCAACCCGAGCATCCTGGCCGCTGATTTCGCCAATTTCGAACGTGAACTCGGGCGCATTCGCACCGCGGACCTCGTGCACGTGGACATCATGGACAACCACTTCGTACCCAACCTCACCTTCGGACTCGCGATGGTCGACCGTTTGCAGCAGGTCTCGCCGTTGCCCCTCGACATCCATCTCATGATCGACGACCCCGATACCTGGGCCCCCGGCTACGCGGAGGTCGGCGCCTACTCCGTGACCTTCCACGCCGAAGCGGCGACGGATGCCGTGGCGCTGGCCCGCACGCTGCGTTCGATCGGCGCCCGCGCCGGCCTGGCCTTGAAGCCCGGCACCCCGGTGGAGCAGTACCTCGAGTTGCTCCCGGAATTCGACCAGGTGCTCGTGATGACCGTTGAACCCGGGTTCGGTGGCCAGAGCTTCATGGCATCCACGATGCCGAAGCTCGAAGCCCTCTCCTCCGCGGTGAAATCCAGTGGGCTCGACGTGTGGCTGCAGGTGGACGGCGGCATCACCGAGCAGACCATCGAGATCGCCGCCGCTGCCGGTGCGGACACCTTCGTGGCCGGATCCAGCGTCTTCGGCGCCGACGATCCGGCCGCCCAGATCGCCCTCTTGCGCGCTGCCGCGGCCCGACACCGGCACGGGCACGAGTAACCTAGAACAGTGAAGACTTTTGATGACCTTTTTGCTGAGCTGAGCGACAAGGCCCTGACCCGCCCGGAAGGGTCCGGCACCGTGCGTGAGCTCGATGCCGGCGTGCACGCCATCGGCAAGAAAATTGTCGAAGAGGCCGCCGAGGTATGGATGGCCGCCGAATTCCAGAGCGACGAAGAAACCGCGGCCGAGATCTCCCAGCTGCTGTACCACCTTCAGGTGCTCCTGATCGCGAAGGGCCTGTCCCCGGCTGACGTCTACCGACATCTCTGATCCGATTTCGTCGGGTGAGCCGTGTGCTCGCCGTCCGAGAACCGAATCCGTCGATCGACCACCAGAGCCAGACCACCAGAGAGTATCCCCATGCTGAGAATTGCCGTGCCCAATAAGGGCTCACTGTCCGAAACCGCCGCCCAGATGCTCGCCGAGGCCGGCTACCGAGGCCGCCGCGACCCGCGCGACCTCGTGGCAGCCGACCCGAACAACGGCGTGGAGTTCTTCTACCTGCGCCCCCGGGACATCGCCACCTACGTGGGCTCCGGCGCCCTCGACGTGGGCATCACCGGCCGTGACCTGCTTCTCGACTCCGGCTCGACCGCCCTCGAGATCGCCAGCCTCGACTTCGGCGACTCCACGTTCCGCTTCGCCGGACCGGCCGGTCGCTTTCGCGAGCTGTCCGACCTCACCGGCCTTCGTGTCGCCACCAGCTATCCCGGACTGGTCGAGGCGTTCCTCGCCGGCTATGACGTGAAGGTCACCCTGGTTCCCCTCGACGGTGCCGTGGAATCCGCCGTGCAGCTCGGTGTGGCGGATGCCGTGGCCGACGTCGTGTCCACCGGCACCACGCTGAAGAAGGCCGGCCTCGAGATCTTCGGACCGGTCATCCTCGAGTCCACCGCGGTGCTGATCAGCTCTGAAAACGACAAGCCCGGCATCGAGACACTGCTGCGCCGCCTGCAGGGCGTTCTTGTAGCGCGCCAGTACGTACTGCTGGACTACGACATCCCGTCCGCCCTGCTCGACGCCGCCTGCGACATGGCCCCGGGCATCGAGTCGCCCACCGTGTCGTCGCTGCACGATCCGGAGTGGGTCGCGGTGCGGGTGATGATCGCTCGCCTCGACATGAACAACGTGATGGATTCGCTGTATGCCCTCGGAGCACGCGCTATCCTCGTCACCACCATCCACAACGCCCGTTTGTAGCCTGGAGGAGTCGGTATGAGCCTCTCCGTACGCGTTATCCCGTGCCTGGACGTGGCCAACGGCCGGGTCGTCAAGGGCGTCAATTTCACCAACCTGCGCGACGCGGGTGACCCGGTCGAACTCGCCAGGTTGTATTACGAACAGGGTGCCGACGAACTCACCTTCCTCGATGTCACCGCAACCGTCGACAACCGAGCCACGACCTACGATGTCGTGCGGGCCACTGCCGAGCAGGTCTTCATCCCGCTCACGGTCGGCGGAGGCATCCGCAGCGTCGAAGACGTCTCACGGCTGCAGGCGAGCGGAGCAGACAAGGTCGGCATCAACAGTGCCGCCATCGCCCGGCCGGCGCTCATCGCCGAGATCGCCGATCGATTCGGGGCCCAGGTCATCGTGCTCTCGCTCGATGTCAAGCGCAGCAACCGAACCGAGTCCGGTTTCATCGTGACCACCCACGGCGGACGCACCGAAACCGACATCGACGCCGTCGCCTGGGCCCGCCAAGCCATCGAGCTCGGGGCGGGGGAGCTGCTCATCAACTCCATCGACGCCGACGGCACGAAGCAGGGCTTCGACATCGAACTGATTTCCCTGATGCGGTCGAACAGCCGCGTTCCCGTTATCGCCTCCGGCGGTGCCGGTCGGGTGGAAGATTTTCCGCCGGCCGTGCGTGCGGGGGCGGACGCGGTGCTCGCGGCATCCGTTTTCCACGACGAGATACTCACGATAGGCGACGTCAAGCGCGAGCTGACGGATGCCGGAATGCTGGTGCGATCATGACGAACGAATCCCGATTCACCGCTGCGGTTTACGACTCCGCCGGTCTGCTCCCCGCCGTCATCCAGCAGTGGGACACCGGTGAGGTTCTCATGCTGGGGTGGATGGATCGCGAAGCCCTGCGGCGAACCGTCACCGAGGGTCGCGTCACATTCTGGTCCCGGAGCCGTGAGGAATACTGGCGCAAGGGCGATACCTCCGGACATGCCCAGTATGTGCGTTCCGCGGCTCTGGACTGCGACAACGACACCCTGCTCGTGCAGGTCGACCAAGTGGGCGCTGCCTGCCACACGGGAACCCACACCTGTTTCGACGGGCGGGAACTGGACGTCGTCACGATGGACAGGCCGGAAGAATGACATCCACCGCGATGGCCGGCTCGACCACGAGTGAGCAGTTCCACGCCCTGATCGCGGATCACCGGGTGATCCCGGTCATCCGCGAACTGTTCGCCGACGGCGAGACTCCGGTGGGCATCTACCGCAAGCTCGCCGCCGGCCAGCCCGGCAGCTTCCTGCTTGAGTCCGCCGAACAGGGCGGAATCTGGTCTCGATTCTCCTTCGTGGGCGTCTCGTCGTTCGGGGTCGTCACGCAAGAGGGCGATCAGACCCGATGGATCGACTACGGCGTCTCCGCCGAACGAGCCCTGGGCGAGGCGACCGATATGGCGCCCCTGGCCGCGCTGGAGTACCTGTACAAGCGCTGGCAAACCCCGCGCCTCCCCGAGCACCCGCCGTTGACCGGTGGCCTGGTCGGTTTCATCGGCTGGGAAGCCATCCGCCAGATCGAAAAGCTGCCCCACCGGCCACCGGCCGACTACGACGTGCCGGGCCAGTCTTTCAGCTTCGTGGCCGATCTGGTGGTGCTTGACCACCGGTTCGGAACCGTGCAGTTGATCGCCAACGTCCTCAATGACGGCACGGACAGCGCAGAGACGCTCTGGGCGGCCGCCCAGCAGCGCCTCGACTCTCTGCAGGCGCGCCTGGCCGCGCCGGGGGAGGCCTGGCTGGCGGACGTGGACCTGAGCACAGCGTCCTACGCCACCAATCGCACCGCCCGGGAAGACTTTCTCACCGCTGTCGACGCGGCGAAAGAACACATCATCGCCGGTGACGTGTTTCAGGTGGTCATTTCCCAGCGCTTCGACCAGGAGTGCACGGCGCACCCGATCGATGTTTACCGCGTTTTGCGCAGTCTGAACCCGAGTCCGTACATGTACCTGCTCAGCCTGGAGGCCCCGGACGGTTCGCCGTACTGGGTGGTGGGTTCGTCGCCGGAGGCGCTGGTCAAGGTGCAGAACGGGCGGGTCTTCACGCATCCGATCGCCGGCTCGAAGCCGCGCGGATCAACGCCGGAAGCGGATGCGGATTTTGCCGCCGAGCTGGCAGAGGATGCCAAGGAGGGTGCCGAGCATCTGATGCTCGTGGACCTCGCTCGCAACGACCTGCTGAAGGTCTGTGCGGCGGGTTCGGTGGAGGTGACGGAGTTCAAGCGCATCGAGCGGTTCAGCCACATCATGCACCTGGTCTCCTCCGTTGAGGGCAATCTCTCACCCGACAAGAGTGCGATTGATGTGTTCCGGGCCACGTTCCCGGCGGGAACCCTCTCCGGCGCACCCAAGCCACGGGCGCTGCAGATCATCGACGAGCTTGAACCGGCCCAGCGCGGCGTCTACGGGGGAGTGGTCGGCTACTTCGGATTCGGCGGTGACGCCGACTTGGCGATCGCCATCCGCACCGCCACCATTAAAGACGGCATGGCCCGCGTCCAGGCGGGCGGCGGCGTTGTCCTCGATTCCGATCCCGCCTCCGAGTACCAGGAAACGCAGAACAAGGCTGCGGCCCCGCTGCGGGCTGTGGCTGTCGCCAACGCCATGCGCCGGGTGTTCTAGCGCCATGGGATCCAAAACCACCCCACGAAAACTCAAACTGAGCTTGATCCTGATTGCGCTCGCCGCCAGTACGCTCGCCCTCCTCGCCTGGACACAGGTGTGGGTGCACGCGGCCGTCCTCGGCACCGGTACGGAGGATCTCGTGCTGGCTGTGGACGGATCGGAGGCTTCGCCGGCCATCACCGCCCTGGCCCTGGCCGGGTTCGCCCTGGCCGGCGCTCTGACGATCGCCGGGCGCGTCGTGCGGGTCGTCCTGGGTGCGCTGGAGGTGCTGATCGGGGTGTCTGTTTTCATCGCTTCATTGCAGGTCGTCACCGAACCCGCCCTCGCCAGTGCGCCGGCCGTCACGAAGGCGACCGGCATTGCCGGAACGGATTCGATCCTGGCCGTGGTGACCGAAGCGACGGTGACACCGTGGCCCGTTGTGGCGCTCGTTGCGGCCGTCGGAATGATCGGTTGCGGAGTCGCCATCATCGTAACGGCGGGCCGGTGGCCGGGAGCGACCACAAAATACCAGACCAGTCGAATGGAACCGGTGGCCGGCTCCTCCGTGCGGTCCGAACCCGCATCGAAGTCGGCACCCGACCCCGTCGTGGACTGGGACGATTTGAGCCGTGGACAGGACCCCACCGCGTAGATCCACGGCACGTTCCCGCTAGACTGATAGCGTTCGTCACCGCATAAAGGAGATTCATGAGCCTCGACGTATCAGACCCGGGACACGGCCACTCGCCGGCCGCCTGGACCGCAGTAATCATCATGCTTGTTGCGTTCACAGTGGGTACCACCGCCTTCTTCTTCTCTGTCGCCTGGCTCGTCTGGGCGTCGCTCGGGCTGTTGTTCGTCGGGATCATCGCCGGGTACGCGATGGCTAAGTTCGGCTATGGGGTTGCGGACATGGCCGTAGATCCCCACGGTCACTGACCTCGGTGCTCTCCGAGCTGCTAGCCGGCGCGATCGCCGATGCGGACCAACGCCGACTGAACCGTCCCTACGCGAGCGTCGAGGCAGCAGCCTTGGCCCGCCCGGCGGCCCTGGATGCCATGGCGTCATTAGCGCCGAGCGATCGAGTGAAGATCATCGCTGAGATCAAACGTGCCAGCCCGTCGCGAGGGACATTGGCGGACATCGTCGATCCCGCGGCCCTGGCCTCGTCCTATGAATCCGGCGGCGCGAGCGCTATCAG